>SAMEA104315426__coassemble_308_pt1 | contig 39056 bp, 33 predicted proteins | sample SAMEA104315426__metabat2_low_PE_008 | metagenome-assembled genome bin SAMEA104315426 (sample SAMEA104315426) | gut metagenome | biome: Monkey gut; feature: monkey-associated habitat; material: faeces | place: China | collected 2013 | reverse complement strand
AATTACACAGTACCTGAGCGGGCGAGTCCGACCTCCGGCCTCCACCACGTTAATATCACCGGAGTATAGCATTTGGTTCCACTTAAAACGTTTTTTCGGAACAAAACGCCTTTGCGTGAAGCATCGGGGTGACTTAAAACGTTTTCTTGGAACCAAATGCAAAAACTGGACATAGGAATCCCTTCCGCCGACCGGCTTGCGTAGCAATTATGTGTCTCGAATCCCTGTTACGCCAGCGGCAGGAGGCGGAACTCAGACCGCGAATTACGCAGTACCTGAGGGGGCGAGTCCGACCTCCAGCCGCGACCACGTTCATCTCGGATAGCCTGGCCATGCCAATCTTGGACAACCTGGCAGGCTGTCAATGAGTGATTCTGCTGACTATCAGCGAGTTGTGATAAATACCGCCTGCCAGGTCCTATGAAAAAACCTACAACCTGGCAGATGATTTCTCGCCCTATAGTGCTATAACTACCAGGCTATCAGTTGGTTGCGACAAAAACCGATGAGGACTATCCCGCCAGGTTGTCCGAAATAATATCGTAACATGTTTTTGCACGACAGAATCCCTTCCGCCGACCGGCTGGCGTAATAAATCCTCCAGCCGCCACCATGTCACCGCAAATTGTCGCACAACCATGCAACTGCCGGCCGCGACCTCTGGGATTTTTCGCGAAAAATATGTTTCTTTGCAAGATATGAAACGGATAATCGACAAGCGAATCCTGTTGTTCATTATCGCGCTGATAACCATGTGCTTTCTCCCTGTCGACGCACAAGCCGGAAAACAACCTGATAAACAGCGATATGACATAAGGATCTCCTATAAAGACACCACACTTAGCTACGTCACCGACGCCATAACACGTCAGGTCGGGATCGTGTTTTCATACGACAACTCCATTTCATTCCACCATATGCCCGCGTCCAACATAAAACTGAAACGCGTCCCCATAGAAACACTCCTGCAGAACATCTTCACCCCAGCCGGCATAACCTTCAACGTAGTAAACGACGTAGTCATACTCCAGAAAATGACCCCTGACACACCGGCATTGACAAAAATAAAACACCTGGTCAGCGGAACCGTGCGCGACGCGGACGGACAGCCCCTCGCGGGCGTCAGCGTCTACATCAGCGGCACCGACGTTGGCACCTTTACCGACTATGACGGCCACTACGAACTTCCGGCGGCGGCAAACGACATCATCCGGTACTCTTTCGTCGGATTCGCAGGAACCACCGAACCGGCAGGCACCAAAAACCATATCGACGTCGTCCTGAACGAACAGCAATACTCTATGGATGAAGTAGTTGTAATCGGCTACGGCACCTCTAAAAAACGCGACATCTTAGGCTCCATCGAAACACTTTCCGGAGACCAGATCGCCAACAGACCGAACGTGAACGTCGTACGCTCCCTGCAGGGAATGATTCCCGGACTGAACATCATACAGACCGACGGAAAACTCACACACTCCGGAAAAATCACCATCAGAGGCGTTGACAACAGCTTCAACGCCCGCGTGACCGACGGACAGCGTTCCAACACCCTCGGCCAAGGCGGCGAAGTCCTCGTCCTCATCGACGGCGCGGAAGGCGACATGACCTCGCTTAACCCTGAAGACATCGCATCCATAACAGTATTGAAAGACGCAGCCTCAGCCGCCGTCTATGGAGCACGTGGCGCTTTCGGCGTAATACTCATCACCACTCGAAACCCGGAAATAGGCAAGACCACAGTGACTTACGACGGTTCTGTATCCCTTATCGGCCGGACCATCCAGTGGGAAGACAACGTCGTTACCGACCCTGTCGAATGGGTGGAAGCCTGGCGGGAATCCTACATGAACTCATCACCGGCTGCCATGGTCCCGTCCAAATTCAACAACTATATGCCATACTCCGACAAGTGGTTCTCCGAACTGAAACGGAAAAAGAGCGTCGGCGACATGACTACATGCGAGGTGAACCCGGACGGAAACTATGCCTACTATGGTCAGACGAACTGGCTCTCCGAAATCTACCGCGAAACTAATATGGCCACCTCCCACTCTGTCACAGTGCAGAGCGGAAAGAAAGACGCAAACTGGTATGTGTCAGGAAGATACTATGGTCATAACGGTATATATAGAGTTGGAGACGAGAAATACCGCCGCTATAACTTCAGAGCAAAAGGCAGCGTGAAAATCCGCCCTTGGATGGCATTGTCGAACAACACCAGCTTCATGAAAAGCACCTATCATCAGCCCATGGTAAACAACCAGCAGATGATAACCAGGCAGCTGGACCTCTACGCCTACCCGTTCGCCATCCTGCGCAACCCTGACGGAACATGGACCGAAACGGCAGTACGCTCCGGCTACACCTCCTTCGCAGAAGGCACATCATGGCAGGAAAACAGCAACATGACCATCTCCAGTACATCGGCATTGACCTTAGATATTATCCGCAATCGCCTGAAACTCAGCGCGGATTTTACATATCGGGCCGGCAGGCACGTGCGCGACAAGATGGAAAACAAATACACCTATTGGTCCGGAACAGACGTCTCCGGCACCGACAAGACCAGCTCCTCCCTCGAAAACAAAACCTACAAGACGGACTACATATCCACCAGCGTAGTCGGCACCCTCACCCCCGGACTCGGACGCCATAACAGACTCTCCATCATGACCGGCTGGAACCTGGAAGACTACGTGCAGAAGACCTCCAAGACCTACCGACAGGGGAACCTCTATCCGTCCAAGCCGAGCTTTACCCTGATGGACGGTGACTACTACTCCACCGAATCTGGCGGCAAATCCTGGGGCCTCGTCGGCTTCTTCACCCGCATCGATTACGCCTTGAAAGACCGCTATATGGCCGAATTCAGCGCCCGTTACGACGGCTCCTCCAAGTTTCCGGCCCACTCCAAATGGGGCTTCTTCCCGTCAGTTTCCGCCGGCTGGCGCATCTCGGAGGAACCGTGGCTTCGCTCTTGTTCAGGTCAATGCCTAAGTAACCTTAAGTTACGTGTCAGCGTCGGCTCTCTCGGCAACGCCAACATTGAACCATACCGGTATCTCGAAACAATGCGCGCCACCGGCAGCTCATCCGTGGCGAACACCACCATAGTCCTGAACGGCATGCGCGTACCTTATACATCCGTTCCGAACCTCGTTCCGGACAACATGACATGGGAGAAAGTGACCACATACAACATAGGTATGGACCTCTCCATGTTCGCAGGCAAGTTCAGCCTTACGGCAGACCTCTACCGCCGCAAGACTACAGACCTCTATACCGTCGGCCCGGATCTTCCTCATGTGCTCGGAAGTTCCGCTCCGTCAGGTAATTATGCCAGTCTCAAGACGAACGGCTGGGAACTTTCGGCAGGCTGGCACGACTCCATGCGCCTCGCCGGAAAACGTTTCTCGTACTCCGTGAAAGCCATGCTCTGGGACAGCCGCAGTTACGTGACGTCATATTACAACGCCACCGGCGACCTCACCACATATTATAAAGGTATGGAAATCGGAGAGATATGGGGATTCAAGACAGACGGTATCTACGCTTCCAATGCTGAAGCCGAAGCAGGCCCGTCCTACTCCTTCTTCAAAAACGGGGAAATGTTCCGTGCCTACGCCGGCGACCTCAAATTCGTGGACCTCGACGGGGACGGGAAAATGTCCGTAGGAAATCGTACACTTTCCGACCACGGTGACCTGACCATTATCGGAAACCAGTCCCCGAGACTCCAGTACAGCTTCGGTATCTCGTTGAATTGGAATGGAATAGGCTTATCCATGCTATGGCAGGGCGTGGGAAAACGTGATTGGTATCCATGGACGGAATCCGGATTCTTCTGGGGAAAATGGAACCGCGCCTACAACGCCCTCATGAAGAGCCAGACCGGCGACAACCGCGTGAAAGTGGACAAGTCCTCCGACAACTGGGTTGTGACCAATATGGACAAGCATCCGTATTGGACCAGAATGGTTTCCCTCGCAGCGAACAGAAACAACGGTCCGCTCACATGGGAGAACGACCATTACCTCCAGGATGCATCATACATCAGGCTGAAAAACCTGACATTGGACTACACGTTCCCGCTCGCGATGTGCCGTAAAATTGGCCTCTCCGGTCTGAAACTATACTTCACCGGCGAAAACCTCTTCACTTGGTCGCCGATGTTCAGACATACAGACATGTTCGACCCGGAAGTGATCTCCAGCGGCGACTCTGACTTCGAAAACACCCTCACACCGGGTCTCGGAAAGACCGGCAACGGCTACTCCTACCCGATGCTGAAAACATATACATTCGGTATAAACCTCACATTCTGAATACTATGCGAAAGATAATCATCATATTTACCATACTGATATTCAGTTCATGTGACGCGTTCCTCACCCGTTCGCCGTTCGACCAAATCTCCAGCGAAGAGTTCTGGCATTCACAAGAAGACCTCGAACTTTACGCCACCGGACTCCTCCAGAACATGATTCCTACGGTCAACACCATAACCCGAGGCGCTGCCAAGGCTGACTGCTTCGCCATGTCTGTCGCCTCCGACCTGCTCCGCGCTGACAGCAATGTCTCCCCGGACAACCAGACCGGCTGGAGCGAGTCCGACTGGAAGTCCCTCCGGCGCGTGAATTATATGCTCGATAATATGAGCCGCTGCAAGGGTATCGTCAATGCCGATGTTTATCGTCATTATACCGGTGTTGCTCATTTCTGGCGCGCATGGTTTTATTATGGCATGGTGAAGCGCTTCGGTGCAGTTCCATGGTATGAGAAAACCATCAGCACCGACGACACGGCAGCATTGACAAAACCCAGGGATAACCGGGAATTCGTCATGGACAAAATTCTCGAAGATCTTCAGGTGGCAGGCGAAATGTGCTCATCCTCAGCAGAATACACGCGCGGCTCGGTCCTGATAAACAAGTGGACAGCGTTGGCATTTATGTCGCGGGTCTGCCTTTACGAGGGAACTTACAGGAAATATCACAGCGTCGATCCTTCGACACTTGAGCCTTGGCATACAGGCGGGGAGAAGTTTCTCAAGGCGGCAGCTGAATCAGCCCTAAAGGTCATAAAATCAGGGGAGTACACGCTCGCAAAGGATTACCGTTCGCTTTTCATAAGCGCTTCATTGCATACGGAAGAGGTGATTTTCGGACGTGAATTCAGTAAGGCTTTGGGCGTCTGTCATGATGCTACGTGGATTTATTTTTCGCCTACGACCAGCACGAGAATCAGTCTCATAAAGCAGTTTATGGATACCTATCTGATGACGGACGGGACTCCGTTTACTGACCGCGCGGATTATAAGACGCTGAAATATACCGAAGAGTTCGAAAATAGGGACAAACGTATGGCTCAGACTGTTGTCGGCCCTGATTATAAGCGCGTTACCGGAGGAAAGGAAAAACCTTACAGCCCTGATTGGAATATAACGATGACGGGTTACCAGCCTATTAAATGGTGTATCGACGATGACAATGACGGGGTGATGAATTCCGCGAAAAGTTGGAACAGTCTTCCGATTATCCGATACGCCGAGGTGCTCCTGAACTATGCCGAGGCGAAGGCTGAAATGGGGGAGATGGACGAATCTGTCTGGAATATGACTATAGCCCCGTTGAGGAACAGGGCTGGTGTGAAGTCTGTAATTCCTTCATCTCCAGATAAATACATGCGTGAATATTTTCTCGATGATGCCGGAACTCTGGATAAGTGGATATTGGAAATCAGACGTGAAAGAGGCATCGAACTTTGCTTGGAAATGACTCTCCGCTGGGATGACATCATGCGTTGGGACAAGGGACTTCTCGTGGACAGCAACGTCCGCAAGTGGCGTGGAATCTATGTCGGCGACGAAACCTGTTCATACCCCGGATTCTCCATTTCCGACACCTGGAGCAGTTCATCCATAATCGTTAAAAACAGCGGCGAAGACCAGAGTTTCTCCATCGACAACGAAGGTTACCTCGTATACGAATATGCCCGAAAATGGCTCGACTACAAATACTTGCGCCCAATTCCACGCTCTGCGATAACTCGTAATCCGAATCTAAAGCAGAACCCCGGATGGGAGGAAATGTAATAGTTCGAGAATTATCGAGTTCTCCCTCCATGTTACGCCAGCGGCAGGAGGCGGAACTCAGACCGCGAATTACGCGGTACCTGAGCGGGCGAGTCCGACCTCCTGTCGCAGCCAAGTCTCTTCATAAGCGAGAGATGTCTGATGGAAAGATTCTGGAACAATTCCAGAATCTTTCCAGATTTTATTCGTAATTTTCGGCCATGAAAATTCTGGTTATAGAAGACGAACAATCTCTGCAGGAACTGATTGCAAGAGCATTGCTGAAAGAACACTATGTCGTGGAAGTGGCCTCGACATACGGCGAAGCGTGGGAAAAACTGTCCATGTTTTCATACGACTGTGTCCTGCTGGACATCATGCTCCCCGACGGAAACGGTCTGGATCTCCTGAAAGCCTTCCGGAAAGAAGGAAAATCATTGACAGTAATCATACTCTCGGCGCGCAACTCATTGGAGGATAAGGTTATCGGGCTGGAAGAAGGCGCGGACGACTACCTGCCGAAGCCGTTCCATACCGCGGAACTTCTGGCGAGAATCAAGAGCGTGACCAGACGGAGCAGCGGGCGCGGAAGCAATGAAATCGTCTATGGAAACGTGAAATTGAATCCGGACAGCCGCGTAGTGGAAGTCGGAGGAAAGACATTGCCCCTGGTAAAGAAAGAATACGATATCCTTCAATATTTCCTCCTCAGACCGGGCCACATGGTCGACAAATCCGTCTTGGCCGAAGCCGTCTGGGGCGACGATATCTATCTGACAGACAACTTCGATTTCATATATTCGCAGGTGAAAAACCTCCGCAAAAAACTGGAAGAAGCCGGAGCTGACATCGAAATCAAGTCCGTTTACGGATTCGGCTACAAACTCGTCACGAAAGAATGAAACTGATTCACAACATCGCAGTCCGCCTCTCGATGGCATTGCTCCCGGTCATAGCGCTCTGGGCGATGATCTTCTACTTCGTCACTGTGGATGAGATCAATGACGAGGCTGACGACTTGCTTGAAAGTTATGCAGAACAGCTGATGGTCAAGAAGTTGTCCGGAAAGCCGCTGCCCGTGACGAACATTATGACAGACGGCCATTACAGTATCAACGAAGTCACGGAGAGTTACGCGAATTCTCATGCCTGGATGGAGTACTACGATGCGAATTTCTATATCCGGGAGACCGATGAGGATGAGCCTGCGAGATTTCTCAAGACCATATTCAGGGATCGGGAAGGCCGCTGCTACGAACTCATAGTCGCCACCCCGACCATCGAAAAAGAGGACCTTATAGAGACTGTCCTTTGGTGGGTGCTCGCGTTGTATCTCATTCTGTTGCTGACGGTTATCGTTACCACGCTGCTCGTGTTCCAGAAAAGCATGCGCCCGCTCTACAAGATTCTTGATTGGCTCAATGCCTATACTCCGGGGAAGTCTCACAGTCGCCTGTCTATAGATTCGGATATCATGGAATTCCGTCAATTGGAGAAGGTTACGACTGACGCTACTGACCGTTCCGACAGGGCTTTCGAGGAACAGAAACAGTTCATAGGCAATGCCTCTCACGAACTTCAGACGCCGCTTGCTGTGCTCGGAGGAAGAATCGACTGGATGCTGGACAATCACACATTAGATGAGGAGAGCACAGGTGAACTCGTGCAGATGAAACGTGAGCTCGGACACATCGTGCGACTTAACAAGACGCTTCTTCTTCTCACGAAAATCGACAACGGGCAGTTCCCTGACCAGACTGATGTGGACTTCTCGTCTATGTTGCTGTCTCAGAGAGAGTTATATGCTGAGATTTTCAGCAGTAAGAATATAACTTGTTCGGTGAAACTGCCTGATTCTCCGGTGATTATAAAGATGAACGGGACTCTTGCCACGATTTTGGTAACCAATCTTATAAAGAACGCGTTTGTGCACAGCCCTGAGGGTGGAAAAGTCACATTGGCATTGACAGAAACCCAACTGGTGGTAGAGAACAGTGGCGACTCGCCTTTGGACAGCAGCCGAATTTTCGACAGATTTTTTCAGGGTTCGAAGAAGGAGGGGTCGACCGGGCTCGGGCTGGCGTTGGCCAAGACTATTGCCGACAGGAACGGGATGCGGCTGACCTATTCTTATATGGGCGGGATGCATCGATTCTGTGTGAAATTTTGATTTTTTTTCGAATTTGGCGGCAAATTACAGATTTACTCCAGAATTGTACTGTAATTTCGCAATACAAACAAAGCAGTATTATGTTTAAGAAGGTCATTTTAGTAATCATTTCGCTCGCGGCTGCAGGGGCATTGGGATACTACCTGTCGACGCTCGTGCGTGACAAGGCGACAAGTCCTGAAGCGCTGCCTGACAATGTGTTAGCGTTCATTTCAGAGCATTTTCAAGATGAAAAGATAGCGTTCGCGAAGGAGGACCGGGACCTGCTGAAAATGTCCTATGAGGTCGTGCTGACTGACGGAACGAAGCTCGAGTTCCGCCGCAGCGGCGAGTGGAAGGAAATCAGCCGCTACCGCACCGGCATCCCTGAGGGAATTATCCCGCAGCCCGCTGTTGTTAAGGTCAATGATCTTTATCCGCAAGCTTGTATCGTCAAGGCTGAGTATGATGATGGCGATTTGGAGCTGGAGTTGGACAATGGCATGGAACTGAAGTTCGACAAGCGACTGAACATGATCGGATTGGACAGATAGTTATAAATCAATAAATTATAGTGCAATGAAAAATTTATTTATTTCAGCAATGTGCATCTGCCTGATGACACTTGCAGGCTGCAATAAAGCTACGGCTGACAGCCAGATAAACGAGAAAGCAAAAGTAGAGTTGTCTCAGCGTTACCCTGATGCGGTAAATGTGAAATGGACGACCAAGAATGGTTATTACGTGGCGAAGTTCAACAAGGTGGCGACACGTTCCATCGGTTCTGAATTTGATTTTTCCGTATGGTTCAACCGCGCCGGCCAGTGGTGTATGACTGAGAGTGAGATTTCATACGATGCTCTCCCAGAGGCTGTTAAGGCGGCGTTCCAGGCGAGTGAGTATGCTACTTGGAAGGTTGATGATATTGACAAGCTCGAGAGAAGCGGCATGGAGACTTTCTATGTCATCGAAGCAGAGACTCGTTCCGGCAATATCGAGAAGGAAGTGGATTTGTATTATTCTGAGAGCGGTGCGCTTATCAAGACCGTCGTGGATATCGATTCCGACTACGATTACGAGGATTATCTCCCGGCTGACATTCAGTCTGAGCTTTCCAAATTTGTGGCTCAGAAGTATCCCGGAGCGGTAATCATGGATACTGAATTTGATGATGGTGAGTTCGAAGTGGAGATCGTTCACGAAGGCCGTGGCAAGGACGTGTATTTCAGCAAGGATTACAACTGGCTCCGCACCGAGTGGGATGTCCGCAAGAATGAGCTCCCTGCAGCAGTCCTCGCTCAGCTGAACGCTTCATATCCATCTTGGAAAATTGACGACGCCGAGTACGTGGAAACCCCATCCGGCGACTGGTTCAAGATCGAACTCGAAAAAGGCGATTCCGAAGTCAAGATCCGTATCACTCCTGCAGGTGTTATACTTTAGGACTGGTAATCCTTAGAAAACAATTCGGTGGGTTTTGTGCGTCTATTCGGTTAAATTCCTTTCCTCGGAAATCCATCGCAGATCTTTACCAAATTGTTTTTCGGTGCTTACTTTAAATTTCCAGAATAAATAAATCACCCCTGTTACAGTTGTTTGTAACAGGGGTGATTTTACTTACTAATGAGGCATGGATGCGCCAGGAGCTCGGACTCGTCCGCTCAGGTGCTTCGCAATTCGTGTCCTGAGTTCCGACTCCTGTCGCTTGCGTGACGGTATCAACTGTCGCCTCGTCGGTGTCTATCAATTCGCTCTCTGGGCATCGTCGCCCACCGGCCTACGACACGATACCCGGACAGATGTTGTCATATATAATTACCACGTGTTCAGCGTTACGGTTATAGTGTGGACATAACCTGCCCGGAAGCTGAGCGAATAATTCGAAAATATGTCAGACTACCTGGCAGGAGAATAAGTATATCATAAATAACGTAATCTTCTGGGCAGCAGCTAAATAGCGTGTATTCAACTTGGTGACATTCCTGCCAGGTTGTATGTTTTTTCCTAGGACCTGGCGGCTATCGTTTGCTGCAATGTGTTGATAATCAGCATTATCGGTCTTTTATCATCCGCCAGGTTGTCTGAAATTTCCGCAACGCAGTATCTGAACGCGTCAATATCGTGAAGCGTCGAAAAACCATGGGGGCACGGCATTGTCTACTTTTGGTGTAAGCTAAAACGTTTTTCCGGAACGGAATGATTATTTGAGGACATTTGGTGCAACTTAAAACGTTTTTGCGGTACCAAATGGCAAATTTGTCGAGTTTGTCCGGAAAGAATCGCCGTGAACAGGATGGCTTTCGTAACGCTAGCCCCAGTGCGGGAAAAACTTAATGCCTGCTGATCACCGTGACAGGAACGCGCTGTCGGGAACGCAACTTAATGCTTGTTGACCACCGTAACAGGAACGTGCCGCCGGGAACGCAACTTAATGCTTACTGACCACCGTAACAGGGACACGCTGCCGGAAACGCATGTGCGAATCACGATAAACTACATTGACATAAACAGGTAAGGGGCCGGAAACGAAATCGGTGGTCTGCCATAGGTGGGTGGATGGTTTGCGGCGGAGGGGGATAAACTCGTCGCGGTGGGACTTGCGGTAGTCGCGCGACATCGACGCGTTGAACTCTATTACCTGCTCCACTTCCCGCGCTGTTTTGGCGCTTCGTTCGCAGACTAAGTAGCGTTTCTTCCGAGTCGATTCCATGAACACATCCGGGGAATCGGAACCATTATCCACACAGACTTCGTTACCATGAGACACAATCCGCCATCTGCGGGTCCCGCGCACCTTGACAACGCCATCAGGGGCGCCTCCGAAAACATTGATATACAAGCGATAAACACCGCTGTCATCCTCTCGTACTCCCCAAACCGAAACCTCATCATCCCTTCCGACACATCTATACCGAAGCGTGTAATCCCCGTCGCGACTGATTTCCGCCACGAAATACCCCCTGGGCGCACCGCAACTCTGCAATGCGTAAGGCACTCCGTCTGAATCCTTTACGCCACGCCACCAACTCCCGCACGTCGCACCCGCGATGACCTCCGGAATCGAATTGTCCCTGGAAACGAAATGCGTGTGCCCGCTGACATAAAGCATCCGCGCCTGCTCCGGAATCAGCGCCAGCACCGAATCCCGCCCCTTCATCTGACTGAAAGGAATGTGAGTTGCGAGTATTGTCAATGCCGGTGTAACTTTGCCACGTGACGTTCTTCTGCTACGATCGACACTGCCGCGCGACATTTTTCTGCCACGAGCAACGTCGGTAACCAGCACAGAATCAAGCCAATGCTTCTGCTTTTCGGTGAAACCGCCCACATAATCCGTCATTCCGGCCGTCGCATGCCGCACATTATTCATCATGATGAACCGCACATTTCCACGCACAAAACTCGTGTCCACGTAACCGACGACCTTACGCCATGTGGAAAGATCTCGCGGACGGGACATTGAACCGGACGATTTCGATCCATGGTAAACATCCCGGTCATGATTCCCCGGAACCATAAAACTCTGGAACGGAAGCGAATCTATAACACTCAGAGACTCAGGCAATAACGACATATTGTCATTGACCAGATCCCCTAAGAAAATACACAGGTCCAAGTCTCGGCGACTATGCAAATCCCGATAAATCGACCGGCGCGCGTACCCCATCTCGACCGGATTGTCCACCTGCGGATCCCCGACCAGCGCCACCCGCAAAACACGCCCCTGCCGTTCGGCCCCCGAAAGTCGCACGCTTTCCGCCAAGGTACAGGTCAATGCCAATGTAACGGCCGTCATTAGCCGGAAAAGTCCAAATAAAGAATTATGTCGATTGCTGAACATCATGAAAAACAAAACAACCGGCCATCGCCAAGACAAGAATGAATAGCGATAGCCGGTAATAACCAATCAATTACATCTGATATTACTCTGCAGTAGAATAAAGTACATACTTGTCTCCTGCTTCAGATTCCTCTACAGAAACTATATAACCCTTTCCGCTCTCGTCGAAACGGATAGTAGCGAAAGAAGCATTGGTTCCAAGTGGAGTAAGCTCAGACCAAGTCTTGGTCTTGGAATCGATATGCCTTACAGCAGTCTTCTTTACATCACCATCAGTGTAAGCCAGTGCAACGTAAGGTACATCATTGCTGTCCAATGCGATAGAACCCATAGTGTATTTAGTTGAAACGAGAACGTCAGTCATGGCGCCACCTATGAGAAGCTGTTTCTTGGAAACCGGATCATATTTTACGACACCGAACTCATAGTTGTCACCGCCGTCGAAAGTCGCACCGAAGAGGAAATAAATATTCCCGTCTGAAGCCACGTCGAAGTCAGAGAAGAATGCGCTGTATCCACCTACAGTAGATCCGTCAGTCCCAGCCACTTCCAGATTCTCGAAAATCGTAGACCATGCTCCATTGTTGAGCTTGTACAGGGAAATGTGGCTTGCAATAGTCTTAGTCTGTGTGCCATAAACATAGAGATATGACTCTCCGTTGATAGTCTTTCCGATGACACCATTTGCATAAGCAGCCGGGGCTCTTCCTTCTATAGCCTGACCATTGCTCCATGCAGAACCATCGAAACGCGCCAAATTAAGACCTCTTCTAGGCACAGCCACCTTGTTGGTGTTGTTATAATGAGCACACCAGATATCCTTATCGGAAACCGGGAATACGGCAGCAACAGAACTGAAAGACGCACTTGTCGCAAACATCTGACCAGCTTCACCTACATAACTTCCCTTGCCGTCCGCTACACGTACGACAGACATCTTGTTCGAAACAGAACCGTCCGCAAATGCCACGAAAGGTACACCGGAAGCATCGAAATTGATAGCAAATCCGTCAGATTTACCTGTCGCCAATGCACCTGCAACATCCTTAAGTTCAGCGCCTTCCAATTTAAGGATATGTGGCTCAGCTACACCATCGGCATTGACAGAAGAACCTGCCACATAAGGGACACCATCCTTAGGATTGATTGCAAATGCAGGATTACTCTTCATGACCAATGAACTCTCCGCCACCTTGCCCCACTTGGCCGGCTCCGCGATCTTCACAGTCACGCTATAAGCCTTGAAATTATTCTTCAAGAACACAACCAACTGTACCGTAGAAGAAAAATCCACTGCAGTAACACCGCTGACGATATCCTTTCCGTCAGGAGCACCACTGGCATCAGCCACATTTACAGAAGCCCCCTCAGTTACCGTAAACTCAGGAACGAGAGATTTAAGGGCCTCAGGATCAGTACCATAAGGGAGAGTGAAACTGATAGCGTCAGATGTCACATTATCTACGATATAGTCAGTCTTCAGTACATCAGCATTGTCCTTGGCATAAAAGCCGAAAGATGAGAATGAAACGGGGATAACTTCTTCTTTTTCCTTTTCCTTGTCGCAGGCAGCGAAGAGTGCTACACTCGCCAGAACTGCCAATAAAGTCCGTTTAAACATAAGCATAAAAATTTATGGCATAAATGCCTGATTACTAATATATTCTGATTATTTGGAACTATACTTTCTGATTACCAGATCCTTCATCAGCTTATCCGGCCCCGGATACCCGAGCGTTACGCCTTCTGCTGATACCAGGCTGACAGTCACAGTGTTGTCCTTCGAAACATCGATATCGTGCGGCAACCAGTCGATCTTGATTACCTGGTCATAAACGCCCGGAAGAAACGTAATCGTGCCCCCGGCCGTAGCCACCTTGTAATCCCTGCCCTCTGCCAATCCGTCACCGCACTTCACCTCGAACGAAACGACTATCGGCGCTGCCGGTTTCGGCCCGGTGTAATGCACTGTATATGAGCCGGTAAACTCGCCCTCGGCATCTATGCTGACCACCGACGACTTCGCCGCGTCGAACGCCACAAACGCCCCCTCGAAAGTCTCGATCTTGTTGCAGCCGCACACCATTATTGTCAGGGTCAATGCTGCCACTCCAAGTCCTTTTTTCCACAGCTCCCAAACGCTGCTGATCTTATTTAATATCTTGTCTATCATCTTTTTGTGCTGTTTATAGGGTTAGGCTGCATATCCTTGTTTGCGTCCAGTTCCACGAGCGGAATAGGGAGGATGAACCTGTCATCCGGAAATGTCATGGACAGCAAAGAAGAGCCGCATCCGGAGTCTCTGGATAATGTCTCATGCCTTCTCGTAATGTCGAACAATCTGTGGCCCTCCAGGAAAAGCTCCTTTATGCGCTCATTCCGGATAATGGACTCCAACTCATCGGCATTGGCATAAACCAAATTTATGTCGGAGACTTTCACTCCTCTGGCGCGGGCTTCGAGCTCGGCGATATCGGCGGCAGCGGCTGTGAGATCACCTTCATGGCAAGCGGCCTCAGCCCTTATCAGGTACATCTCCGAGAGCCTCAGTACGAACGGGTCGTATCTCTTCTCGCTTTCTGCAATATCTTCTGTGTCAATGAATTTCATGCAGACGCCGCTGTAGCTTTTTCCGTTGGCGTCAGTATATGAGAGCAGTTCTGAACGGATGTCCGTACCAGCCCATTTGCTGCTTTCCGTGCTGAAAAGGTCGAGCAGTTTGCCGGAAGGATACATCTGCGGGCTCGTGTAATCGAAAGTCGACCTGAGTTTTGCTCCCGCTGAAAGTCCGTTGAGGCGGAAAATCGCTTCCTGGCCTTCCTTTCGCTTGCAGAACATCGCCACGTAATCGGAACGCGGAGTAAGCGAAAGGCCATAATCGGAAATCACTTCCGAAGCGCATTTTAAAGCGTCCCCATGCCTGCCCATGTAGAGATAAACTCTGGCCATCAATGCCTTGCAGGCAGCAGGAGATGCGTAGAAACAACCCTTGCTCCAGTCTTTCGAAAACAGTCCGAGAGCTGTTTCCAAATCCCTTAGAATCTGCGCATAAGTATTTGCAACTGAACTTCTTGCGATTTTATCCTTTACATCAGGAATATTGGTCATCACGGCCGTTCCCAGATGCGAAGCGTCGTCACTGTACGTATAAGTCTGTCCATAAGCCAGACACAAATCCAAGTGTATCAGGGCTCTCAGGAAATAAGCCTGCGCCAGGTAATTGTTCACACTTGCGGCCTGCTGAGGGAAACGCTCGGAAACAGACGGGCCATATTGGATAACCTCATTGGCATTGGCGATAATTTCATATCCGTTCTTCCATATGTAACCCACCGCGGTCGTCTCCTCGCTCTCGTCCGAAATAAAATCGAACTGTTGCCTCCACTCCGAAGTCCCTGCCTGAAAACGCACTAAATCTCCAGCCACCTCAGGGTACAAAACCATGTATGTATCGTAGAACTTATAGGTAAGTCCGTAGGTTCCGGCCACTGCCGCATCCAATGCGTAAATGTCAGAGTAAAAGTTCTTTATAGATGTCTTGCCAGTCTTCTCCACCTCCAGGAAATGGCACGAGGCCAGAAGCGGCAACATTGACAGAAAGACTAATATGTTCTTCAGAATTTTCATTTTCAAATTACGTTAAATGTCCTAAAAACCGATATTGACTCCCAGTGTCAATGTCCTTGTCCGCGGATAACCATACATCATGGTCTTGTAAGAGTTCAGACCTCTCTTCTGGTCAGGTGTGAAAATGTAGAGGTTGTCGATGACCATGGAGGCCGACGCGCTCTTCAGACGCAGTCTCGTAAGCACCTTGTCAGGAATGTTGTAAGTCAGCGCCACGTTGGTCAAATCGAAGTTGGTCCTGTTGTAAATGAACCTTGTGGAGTTCATCGCCGACTTGCTCGAAAGCTGAGAAACTTTCGGGAACTTCGAAGGCACTCCAGGCGTCGTCCATCTGTATTTGTAGACCTCCACAGCCTGATTTGCACCTATGATGTCGTAACCGTCCTTAAAATAGATGCCCGCATAGGTAGGCAATGCGTAACCGCCTATCAGATAGTTGATTTGGAACGAGAATGTCCAGTTCTTCCAGCTGAGATTGTTTACGAGACCTCCGCTCAGAAGAGGTGTCTTGCTCTTGTAAGGCACCCTGTTCGCAGTGCTGAAAGTACGCGTAATATTGCCGTTCTTGTCATACCACATAGGCGAACCGTCGCTCGGATCCACGCCTGCCCAGCGCACGAGATTCCAAGTCTGCGAATCGTACCCCTCCATCCACGCATAAGAACCGAAACTGGTCGGGACACCGTTATATAATTCGAGAATCTTGTTCGAGTTGTGCGCGATGTTGAAGTTCGTCGTCCAAGTGAAGTTCTTCCGCGCGAAATTCGTGCTGGAAAGGTTTAGTTCAATGCCGCTGTTCCGCATTCTTCCTATGTTGGAAGATATTCTGTCTGAGGACAATACGCGTGAAACGTAGATCTTGCTCAACATGTCGCTGGTGACGTTGTTATAATATTCCAGCTCGATGTCTATAATCTTGCGTAGCTCGATACGTACACCGGCATTGACCATCCTGGTCTTCTCCCATGAGAGGCCGGGGTTTGGTACAGAGCCGATTACGGCTCCGGTGCTGCCGGCGTATGAGTAGCTGCTGCCATAGACGTAGGTGCCGTCCGCGCCGGAAGTGTCCACTCGCGAGTTTCCTGTAAATCCGTACGAAGCCTTGAGTTTCAGCATCTTTATCAGCTCGTTGTGGAAGAACTTTTCTTTATGGATGTTCCACGACAGGCCGGCTGACCAGAAGTTCGACCAACGGGAGTATTCACCGAAGTCGGAGTTTCCGTCACGCCTGATGTTGAACGAGGCGTAATATCTTGAATCATAAGAATATACGGCTCTTCCGAGAAAAGACATCTTGCGCTCGATATTCGCTGAACTGTAGCCCTTTCTGGAAGCCTCATCCGCATAACCGACTTCCTGGATATTGTCGTTCATGAATCCGCTTCCGGTAGCGTACAAAGTCTGATATTTGACCTGTCTCAACTCGATGCCGGCATAAGCGCTGACGCTATGTTTCTCCGCGAATTTCCTGTCGAAGTTAAGCCTCTCGACATTTGTCCAGTTCATATATGACGCATCGGCCCTGCGGGAACTGCCCTTCGGATTGCCCGCCGAATCCATGCCGTTCAGCGTCAGTCGGGAGTAGTAGATATCCTCATGACTGTGAGTATAGTCGATGGCGTATTGTGATGTAAACTTCAGTCCGTCAATGATTTTGGCTTCCAGCGAGAAGTTGGCGGAAGTCACCACAGAACGCTGTTTGTTCGTGTTGGCCTCACGGGAAGGCACCTCGTTCTTCATGAACTTCTGCATGACGCATCATATACCTTATTATAAAGCCTGAACGACCCGTCACTCATATACGGTTCCAGAATCGGAAGCGTTTCGAGGAATCCCCTGTAAAGCGGGAAAAGGTCATTCGTGTTATATGAAGCGGAAAGCTGCGCGTTGAGTTTCAGCCAATTCGTAAAATCGAAAGTATTTCTAGTTCTGAAAGAAAAACGCTGCTGGCTGTCACCCTTTACCGTGTTGTTCGTCTGATAGTAAGAGCCTGTCACATAATTGGATGTCTTCTCCGTGCCGCTGGTAAGTGACAAGTCGGCGTACAGATTTGTACCGACACCCAGATACTCTTTCGACCAGTCGGTATCCGTCGTGGAATATGTGTTGTAATCGTTGTCCTGATACGGGAAATTGGCCAGGCTATTTCCGGCATTGACCCAAGCCTCCTTCGCGACCGTGAGGTACTGCTCCTGGCTCATCATCCGGAATTCCGTACTTTCATCGATGGTGGCGACGCCGAAATTTACCCTCGCACTGACAGTGAGCGGCTTGTTCTTGGAGCCGGATTTGGTGGTCACGAGGATGACACCATTGGATCCGTCGGCACCGTAAATCGTCACCTGGTCAGCATCTTTCAAAACCGTAATCGATTCTATATCATCAGGATTCAGATACGAAAGCGGCGATACGGTATATGAAGTTCCCGCCATCTGATTCGTCCTTCCGCCAGTGTAGACCGGCACCCCGTCGATGACCCAGAGAGGCTCGTTCGACGCGCTCAACGAAGCCTCGCCCCTGATTCGGGTTTCATACCGGCTTCGGGTCGTGCCTGCGGCATCTGTGTTCGGTTCAATGCTCATGCCCGGAACGAGTCCGCTAAGGAGATTGTCAATGCGGGTTTTCGGTTTGTCTTTCAGTTGGTCCGCATTCACCTGAAACGCACTTCCGATCAGGTCTTCACGGCTTTGTTTGGTACCGTAAGCACCGACAATCACGGAACCGTCCAGTTCATTATCCTGTTCCAGACGGACGTTCAGTTTCCTCTGAGAACTGACGGTAATCTCCTTTGTGCGCATTCCAAGATATTGGAATACAAGTACATAAGATTCTCCTTCACTTGGAGCCTTTATGCTGTAGTTTCCGTCTATGTCCGCAGTGGTTCCGATTTTGGTCCCTTTTATCATCACACTTGCCCCGGCCAACGGTTCTCCGTCGACTGTGGAAATTTTACCTGTGACCTTATCTGCAGCTGTTTCAGGGGAGGTTTCGGTCAGAGCAGACCCGCGAAAAACCTTATCGACTTCCGATGCCTGAACAGTCGGTGACGAAAACGATAAACATAAGACAGTCAGAGCGATCTGACTGCGCAATATTTGCCTAGTCCATTTCATACGCCACCAAATATAGTAAATATTTTAGATTATCTCCACTGGTTTTTGCTATTTTTGCAACGAGTAATTTAAACTATCGAAAAATGGCAATTTGCAGAATACACTCAGGACGAAAGGCTGAAGGCGTCGCAGAATACCTCAGGGAATATCCTGCAGTCTATATAATAACGGACAAAAACACTGAAAACTTCGCTGCCGCAGTAGCGAGATCTCTACCTGAAAATTTCCGCGGAACTTTTACGTTGGAAGCCGATGAACTTGGTAAAACCATGGACAACATCCTGAAAATCTGCGCTTGGCTTCTGGAAAACCATGCCGACAGAAACGCCATGCTTCTCGGAATCGGAGGCGGCATAACCACTGATATGACGGGATTTACAGCGTCCATATACAAGAGAGGAATCCGTTTCGCCTACCTTCCGACCACCTTCCTGGCCCAAGTCGACGCGGCCATCGGCGGAAAAACCGGAGTGAACTTCGAAAACTATAAAAATATTCTCGGCGTCATAAGGCAGCCGGAATTTACCTACGTCTGCCCTGAAGTTCTGGGGACATTGACCTACAGAGACTTCCTTTCAGGGGCGGCTGAGCTGGTCAAGACCTTCATCATCGACGATTCGGGCGATAATTACGAGAAGGCCGTCACGATTCTTTCCGAGATTCACGACGCGACCGACCACACGAGCGCAATCTCGTCGCACCACGCTGAACTTGAGGAACTTATAGCGGCTGCCGCCAAGGTGAAGGCCGGTGTCGTGGAGCGCGACGAGTTTGAGATGGGCGAGCGCCGCAAGCTGAACCTCGGCCACACCTTCGCCCACGCCATCGAATGGGAGGCGCACAATCGCGAGCAGTCCATGGGTGAGGTCAATGCCGGTGTCCACGGGATTTCTCATGGTGAAGCCGTCGCCATGGGCATGATCATGGCAGCTGAGGCATCAGAATATTACTATGCGGACGACAAATCGCAACCTGTTGCAGCACAGGGAATTGCAAAAAAACTTACAGAAGATTTCAGACATTGCGGACTCCCTGTGGAGTGTCCATATCCGATAACTACGCTTGCCGAGGCCATGAAAAAAGACAAGAAATCCGAGAACGGAATAGTACACTTTATACTCATCCGTGCCATCGGTGATGTCCGTATCGAAGACCTCCCTGTGGATGATGTTGTAAGTTGGATTTCCAAGTAATCGGAAAGCTGACCCTTCCGGCCTTTGACTCAAGGTGAAAAATCATTATCTTTGTAGGTTATATTTTTTGATAAATGATTTGCACGACAATACAATATAAAACTCTGGACGAGATTTACGACATTCTCGCAAGCGGTGATATCGAAATGGCGGAAATCCGTCTGGACAGATGCACCCTTACCCAGGATGAAACAGAAGAACTTTTTTCTACATCGGATGTGCCGCTCGTTGCCACATGCCGTGTAAGTGAAATCAGGGAAAAGTTGGCTTCGGAAGATGCAGAACAGAAGCAGGACGACAAGAAATTGGATACGAAAGCAGCACAAGAAGCTGAGTCAAGGCTCATTACGGCCATTCATGCCGGAGCAGCCTTTGCCGATCTCGAAATCGAGGCCCCGGCCATGATGTCCAAACGAATCCGCAGGGAAACCAGAGAATGCGGTACTGTTCTGGTCCGTTCATATCACGATTTTATGGGCACTGATTCTCTCGAAGCTCTCAAAGCGCTGACAGAGAAGTGTTTCGCATTGGGCGCAGACATCGCCAAAATAGTTACTACAGCTACTGAAGAAGGAAAAGACAGAGTCCTGTCTCTCTATGACAGTTTCGAACCGGGAAAACTCATAGCATTCTCCATGGGTGAACTCGGACGTAATACCAGAGTAAACTGCCTTGCAAAAGGTGCTCCTTATACATATGCCGCTCTGACAGAAGAAGATGCGGCTGCTCCTGGACAGATCAGTACTGCTGAGATGCGCCGTCTGGTTTATGGCGACAAATGTTTCGTAGGCGGAATGCCTGTGACCATGCCATCCTCCAAGAGTTTTGCGCAGAGAGCCATAATCGCCGCTGCACTCGCCGAAGGAACATCAGTTCTCCGCGGATATTCTCCATGTGGAGACAACGAGTCGGCTGTTTCCGTGGCCAGAGCGCTCGGAGCAGAAGTCACGGTCGGCATTTCGTATAAAGATGGAAAGGTGACCAAAGACTCATCGGCATTGACCATAAAAGGAATAGGTGCGGCGAAGAAATCGTTGCCCCTCAGCGAATTGCATACCGGCGAGTCGGGGCTTCTTACCCGAATGATGATTCCGCTCATCTCGATGATCGGGCCGGGAAAAGTTCACATCACCGGCGAAAAGACATTGACCCGCAGACCGCTGAAAGGCGCGAAAGAAATTATGGGCGCGTTCGGGGTAGGACTCGTGCCGGATGAGGCGCACGAGAGCGCGGAAGTGTTTGTCCCACTGACTGTTGAGGGTTGTGTCAATGCCGGCAAAACGGAGATTTCCGGCGCTGGCGGTTCGCAGCTCGTTTCCGGTCTGCTGATGGCGTTGCCGTTCGCGGAGGAAGACACCGTGATTCATCTTAAAGACCCTAAGAGCATACCTTACTTGTTCATTACTATGGATGTCCTGAAGGCATTCGGCGTTAAAGTCTGGTGTGACATGGAGGGGGACAAGGAGTTCGCGGAGTCGCAGGATTTGAACGACTGCACCGGTATGACATTGCATATCAAGGGCGGACAGAAATACATTGCTGCTGAGATGGATATAGAGGGCGACTGGAGCTCGGCGTCGAACTTCCTCGTGGCAGGGGCGGTGTTCGGCAGAGTGGACCTGAAGGGTCTCGATACACGTTCTCTCCAGGCGGATCTTTCCATAATGGACATCCTCATGGAGGCCGGCGCAAGTCTCTCGCAGCTCGGTGACGATGATCCGAAAGGCGATATTCATGTTCAGAGAGCTCCTCTGAGTGCGTTCGAAGTGGATGCCAACAACTGCCCTGATTTGTTCCCGATTATTTCTGTGCTCGCGGCTTTCTGTCAGGGTACCAGCAAGATAGGCGGTGTCGGACGACTTGCCAACAAGGAAAGCGACAGAGGTAAAGCCATCCTCGACATGCTTCTTCAGATGGGTGTGAAGGCCAAGATTTCCGGTGACAAGATGATAATCGAAGGACATTCTCTTGCTCAGAGACAGCTCACCGGTAAGATGTTGCGCGGAGGCTCATATACTTCCAACCATGATCACCGTATGGTGATGGCGCTCAAGGTGGCAGAACTGGGAGCGGACAGCCCGATAGTCATAGATGATACGGACTGTGTTACCAAATCATTCCCGACTTTCTTCGAACTTTTCGGGAAAATAATTAACAAGTAGGATAAATAATTGGATATAAGATGGATACGTTCGGTAGAAAATTCAGGGTTTCGATATTCGGAGAATCTCACGGAGATGGGATAGGCGTAGTGCTGGACGGCGTTCAGCCCGGAATCTCTCTCCAGAAAGAAGATTTCACCGAGGATATTTTGCGCCGTAAGAGCGGACCTAAGGGAACCACGCCGAGAATCGAGGCTGATGAGCCGGAGATATTGAGCGGTGTTTTCAACGGATATACTACCGGTGCTCCATTGGCTATAATTTTCAGGAATCAGAACACCAAATCCGGTGATTATAAGCTATTTAATGATATGCCGCGTCCGGGACATGCAGACTATACTGCCAGTGTCAAGTGGCTGGATTTCAACGATCCGCGTGGAGGAGGACATTTTTCCGGAAGACTTACACTTCCTATCGTGGCAGCCGGTGTGATCGCCAAGAAGATGTGTGTGTGCTCGATTAAGGCTAGAATTCTCGAAGTAGGGGGAGTGAGCAGGGAAGACGCCCTGAAGACATTGACCCCGGAAGAAATAGGAGGCGTGGATACCGAACTGCTCTCACCTTCATTGATCTGGAAAGAGGTGCTGAACAAGGTGATTCTGGAGAAAGATTCGGTCGGCGGCGTGGTGGAATGTCGCGTGGATGGTGTGCCTGCAGGAGTGGGCGAGCCTTTCTTCGATTCGGTGGAATCCCTTGTGTCTCATGCGATTTTCGCGATTCCGGGAGTGCGTGGCATAGAATTCGGAGACGGATTCCAGGCGGCCAGGATGAAGGGTTCGGAACATAATGATCCGTTTGACTGCGTAGGCGGGGACGATGTCTGTGCCTGCTGGTCCAAGGACCCGGAAGTTTGTCATCCGTCGAAAAACGGAGCCGGTGGAGTGAATGGCGGAATCACTAATGGAAATCCTATAGTTTTCCGTGTGGCATTCAAGCCTACATCCAGCATCGGAAAGGCTCAGGAGACATTCAATTTCACTACCGGAAAGATGGAGACTCTGGAAATTCCGGGAAGACATGACGCTTGTTTCGCGCTGCGTACACCGCCGGTGGTAGAGGCCATGACAGCTATCGTGCTTGCAGATTTGATGGCGCTGTAAACGGTTGGAATGCAGGGTGTTGGTGAGCTTGTGGGAATTTGATGACATGAAATAACAGATACTAAGTATTTATTATGGATATTAACGAAGAGAAGGAACTGCTTCAAGACATAACGAAGAAAGAGTACAAGGAAGGCTTCGTGACGGATGTCGACCAGGACTTTATACCTAAGGGCCTGAATGAGGACATCGTGCGTATGATTTCCGCGAGGAAGGAGGAGCCGCAGTGGCTGCTGGACTTCCGCTTGGACGCATTCCGCAAATGGCAGAAAATGGAGATGCCTGACTGGGGCCATCTGGATATGCCACATATTGATTATCAGGATATTATATATTATGCTGCTCCGAAGAAAGACTCTGACAGACCTAAGGAGATAGATCCGAAACTGGCAGAGACTTTCGACAAACTCGGTATTCCTCTGCGTGAGCGCGAGATGTTGGCGGGAGTGACTGCTGTGGATGCCGTATTCGACTCTGTATCAGTCGCCACGACATTCCGTAAGGAGCTTGCTGAGCGCGGAATTATCTTCTGCTCGTTCAGTGAAGCCGTAAAGGAACATCCGGACCTTGTGCGCAAGTATCTTGCTACAGTAGTGCCGTCGGGGGACAACTATTTTGCAGCATTGAACTCAGCCGTATTCAGCGACGGATCATTCTGTTACATCCCGAAAGGCGTGCGTTGCCCGATGGAACTTTCCAGCTATTTCCGTATCAATGCGAAGGGAACGGGTCAGTTCGAGAGGACTCTCATCGTGGCAGACGAAGGTTCTACCCTGAGCTATATGGAGGGTTGTACCGCTCCTATGCGTGACGAGAACCAGCTTCATGCGGCGGTGGTGGAAATCGTGGCCATGAAGGATGCCGATGTGAAATACAGCACGGTCCAGAACTGGTATCCGGGCGATGAAAACGGCAAGGGCGGTATTCTTAACCTTGTGACTAAGAGGGGAATATGTATGGAAGGCGCTCATCTGTCATGGACACAGGTCGAGACTGGTTCCGCCATCACATGGAAATATCCAAGTACCATACTGAAAGGTGATTACTCTTCTTCCGAGTTCTATTCGGTCGCTGTGACCAACAATTACCAGCAGGCGGATACCGGAACCAAGATGATTCATATCGGAAAGGGCACGAAGAGCCGTATCGTCAGCAAAGGAATTTCTGCAGGACATAGCCAGAACAGCTATCGTGGTCTTGTACGTATGCTTCCGGGTGCTGCCGGAGCCCGTAACTTTTCGCAGTGCGACAGCCTGCTTATCGGTTCGCTCTGCGGTGCGCACACCTTCCCTGACGTCAGAAGTGACAACGCTACTGCTGTCGTGGAGCATGAGGCTACCACATCCAAGATCAACGAGGACCAGCTCTTTTACTGCAATCAGCGCGGAATCGGTCCTGAAGATGCTGTCGGCCTGATTGTGAACGGATATGCGCGCGAGGTGCTGAGCAAATTGCCGATGGAGTTCGCTGTGGAAGCGCAGAAGCTTCTCCAGGTATCTCTCGAAGGTTCAGTAGGTTAGTGGGACTGGCACATCCTCACGAATCTCCACGCGGTTTTTAGACAAGCAACTAATCTCAAATGACATACGTTTGAGACAGATAAAGAATTGGAAATCAAACAAATGGATTGGATAAATTTTACATTATTCACTATAGGCGGGGACACCCCTGTCCTCCTCATAGACCTGCTTACATCCGTAATAGGTCTTACTTGTGTGTTCCTCGCAGGACGCAACAGCAAATATAATTTCTGGGTAGGTTATCTCTACTCTGTACTCCTGTTCCTGATGTTCTGGAACAAGAACCTTTACGCGAACCTCCTTCTCCAGCCTATTTCGTTGGGAATCAATGTTCTCGGACATTATCGCTGGACTCATCCGCGTAAGGACGAGCAGAGTTCGGAGGACAGTAACTCGCTGAAAGTCACTGTGCTGAGCTGGAAGCAGCGTATCATCGCCATCGCTTCTGTGTTCGTTATAGCGGCAGGCTGGGGCTGGTTCATCAGTCTGGTCGGCAACGTAGTTTTCCCAGGAAAGATTCCTTCAGATCCGGTGCCTTACCTGGATGCCTGCGTGACCGTACTCATCCTCGTGGCGCAGTTCCTTTCAGCACTGAAAAAATGGGATTGCTGGATAGCATGGCTCATGGTAAATGTATTCCAGCTCGCGATGCATATCTCTGTAGGTCACGTGTTTATGCCGATTGTCTGCGGCCTCTATCTCATTAACGGAGTGTGGTCGCTCATCACTTGGTCAGGCCTTTACAAGAAAAAAGCCTGACTGTCAGTCAAGCTTCATAAGTCTGCAAATCAGTCGAGAGCATTCATCAATGCTTTCAGGTATTCTGTCGGCTCCTTCGCCTGCCATAGCGCGCCCAAAACCGCAGCTCCGCCGAAACCCATCGAGCGGAGTTCCGGAATGTGCTCCAGGCTGACACCCCCGAGCGCGAGCACCTTATTGTCGATGATCCCCTCGTCAGCTGCCTGTTTCAGGTCAATGCGGGAGAACGCCGCGCCGTATCCTTCTTTGGATATGCTGTCGTATATCGGGCTGAGAAACAGATAGTTGCACTCGGATTTATACTGAATTATCTCTGCTATGCTGTGGCATGAGCGGGATATTGTAATGTCCTGCTCAGAGACGGTTTTATGATACTCCGGATTACGTGAATTAAGATGCACGCCCCCGAGCGGAAACCTCGACATCAGGTTAAAATGATCATGAAGAACGATGCGGCCATAATATTGGCTGTCAATGTTTTGCAGCCATGACACGAGCTCTTCTTCAGATGATTTCGGTTTGCGCAGATGCAGACGCTCCATTCCTGCACGGAAAAGATTGTTCACTGATTCTGTCTCACCGTCGAAGAAGTCGGGTCTGGTTATGACTATGATTTTCATGGCAGTTCGATGATATAAGATTCCATGGTTCTGAGGTCGATGCTCCAGAGTTTTCCGATAAGCGGTTCTCCGAAACCTGCTGCTATTTGCAGCACCTGATTCGCTTCCACGCTGCCTGTGACTGCCGGCGTGATGCCGAGCACAGCCTTGCTTGGAGGAGTCATGGAAATCAGTTCTCCCTCATCGTATAAATCTCTGTATGAGTGGATTTTACCGTTGCTGTCGGGCATTCCGAATACGGAAACTTGGCCGTTGAGCCCCTGAATACTGCCGTAGACATAAGGTTTGCCGAGTGCAAGACAGGCATCGTTTACGATAAATCGTGTGGCGAAATTGTCGCATCCGTCGACGACGATATCGTAACCCGAAATGATCTCTTCGGCATTGACCTTAGACAAAAAACAGTCGTAGGCATCGATTTTTACACTCCCGTTCAGGGCGTGGAGCCTTCTTTTGGCGCACTCGACCTTGCTGGTTCCGACCTCGGACTCGCAGTAGAGCGTCTGGCGCTGGAGGTTCGACTCGCTCACTTTGTCAGCGTCGATTATTCCCAAGGTGCCGATGCCTGCAGCGGTGAGGTAAGTGGCTATAGGTGAGCCTAATCCGCCTACGCCAAAGAGCAGAACTTTAGTGGCGGAGAGCCTTTTCTGACCCTCCGCCCCAAGTTCAGGAAGCATAATCTGTCTGGAATATCTTTCTGCTGAATCCATAGATTATTTAATATAAGTTTCGCAAGTGCGAAACACCGCTTATGGAGCCCGTGAGGGCGAAAGTAAGTCCCTTCCCCGAGGGGAGGGATTTAGGGTGAGGGTAACGTGTACGCAAAAAGTGCGTGGGGCTTAAAGCCTTCGAATGAGTGATAACCCTCAAATAAGCGCAACTTGCGAAACTTGAGTTATTTAATATTTACTACGTCGAAGCTGGCATCCCAGTCTTTCCACACCGGTTCGCGACCGAGTTCTTTCAGACGTCTGTCTATCTCTATGGCAGTTCTTTCGTCGCTTACGTGGAACTGTTCGAGCGCTGTCGGATAGGTGTAATATCCACCCGGATCGGTCTTGCTCTCGGCACTCATGGTGGTGACTCCTAGGGTAGCCATGTGGTCCCTGATGTTGGCCGGCTCGCGGGTAGAGTAAGAGATATCCACGTCGTGGTCGAAGATTCGCATGGCGAAAGTAACTTGTGCGAGCTGCTTGTCAGTCATCACGCAGTTCGGCTGGAATCCGCCGTTCTCTGCCGGGCGCATACGCGGGAAGTTTACGCTGTATTTGGTTCTCCAGTAATGTTTCTGGAGGTAGCGCAGATGGTAGGCCATCATCGTGATGTCAGTGCGCCACTCCTTCTCCAAACCGATGAGCACTCCCATGCCGATGGAATGTACACCGGCCTGTCCCATACGGTCGAAGCCGTTGCAACGCCAGTCGAAGTTGGCCTTCATTCCACGTGGATGGTAAATGTTGTAATGCGCTCTGTTATAGGTCTCCTGGAAGCAGATGACGCCGTTCATTCCATGATGGGTGAGCTCGGCGTAATCCTCAGCGGAGAGAGGCATCACCTCGAGTTTGAGGTTTGAGAAATACTTCTTGGCGATGTCGAGAGCCTTCGCGAGATAAGGCACGCCGGCCTTTACCGGATTCTCTCCGGTGACTATCAGCAAGTTCTCGAACGGGGCCAATTTCTTTATGGCCTTGTACTCGTCCTCGCACTGTTCCGGTGTCAGGATTACCCTCGGCATCGGGTTGGTCGCGTGGAATCCGCAATATACGCAATGATTTATGCAAGAGTTAGTTATATAGAGAGGAATGAACATCGACATGGTCTTTCCGAATCTCTCCTCCGTGTATTTGCGGCTAAGCGCAGCCATGGTTTCGAGATAAGGCTCGGCGGCAGGGGAAATCAGTGCCATGAAATCCTCCACGTCGCAGTGCTCTTTTCCCAAAGCACGTCTTACGTCCCTGTCGGTCTTGGCCGCAATTTTGGCGGTCGTCTCGTCCCAATCTATTTTTGCAAGTTCATCTGTAAACATTCCGACCTCCTTTATTCTTCATTCAAGAAGGCTGTAAGCGGAGAACTTGCTTCTGCGATAAATCCGTTGCTCTGTGCGCCAAGTCCTGCCTCGAATGCCATTCTGCCGGCCTCTACCGCGTTCTTGAAAGCGACTGCCATAGCCTCAGGATCTCCTGCGACTGCGATAGCGGTGTTTACAAGACAAGCAGAAGCGCCCATTTCCATCGCCTCAGCTGCGTGGCTTGGTGCTCCGATACCTGCATCCACTACGACAGGAACAGTGGCCTGCTCGATGATGATGCGGAGGAAGTCCCTGGTCTGCAATCCTTTATTCGTTCCGATTGGCGCTCCGAGAGGCATGACTGCTGCTGCTCCGGCCTCTTCGAGATGCTTGCAAAGTGTAGGGTCAGCCTGACAATAAGGAAGTACCACGAAGCCGAGTTTTACAAGCTGTTCAGTAGCCTTCAGAGTCTCTATGGAGTCCGGAAGAAGGTATCTCGGGTCCGGATGAATCTCCAGTTTCAGCCAGTTGGTGCCGAAGGCCTCGCGTGCCATCTGTGCAGCGAAAACCGCCTCTTCAGCATTTCTTACTCCAGAAGTGTTCGGAAGAAGCTGGATGCCCGGATGCTGTATATGTTTCAGCATGTCGTCTTCCTTGTCTTCAAGTTCCACACGCTTCATTGCAAGAGTCACCATTTCGGTGCCTGATGCGAGTATTGCTTTCTCCATCAGAGAGTTGGAATCGAATTTTCCGGTTCCGAGAAAAAGTCGGGAATTAAATTCCTTTCCTGCAATAATCAATTTTTCCATTTTATGATTTTTATAATCCGGAGCCCTGTTTTTCGAAAGGCTCCAAAGTTTTCAATATATCTTCTGTCATCGCCACCGGATCTGCCGCGCCTAAAATCGCCCCGCTCAGCGCGATGCCCGTCACCCCTGTCGCCATGATGGCCGGAATGTCCGCGACGGTTATCCCGCCTATCGCAACTATGGGAAGGTCAATGCCTTTGTCTCTCATGTCCCGGACAATGCTCTTGTAACCTTCGAGCCCAAGCACCGGGGATAACTTCTTTTTAGTCGTGGTAAATCTGAATGGACCGCATCCGATATAGTCTGCGCCTTGCTTATGCAGACGGACGATATCTTCTATAGTGTTGGCCGTGCCGCCGATGATTTTTCCGTTTCCGAGAATCTTCCTGGCTTCATCTACCGGCATGTCATTCTTTCCGAGATGAACACCGTCGGCTCCTGCCCGTTCCACCAGTTCCACATGGTCATCGAGGATGAATTTCGCTCCGTACTGACGGCACAGAGGAAGCGCCTCTTCGGCATTGGCAAGAACCTCTTCCGTGGAAGCGTCTTTCATGCGAAGCTGGATCCATTTGCATCCTCCTTCCAGAGCCATGCGTATCCCCTCTACATATCCGATGGTGGGGGTAAAGTGTGAAATGTATTGGAACATAGCCTGTTAACCTCCGCAAGAAGCCCTGATTACAAGAACATTGACCCCCTCCGTAAGAGTGAAATCAGCCCATTCGCTGCGGGGAATCATCTTGTTCGAAACGGCTGCGGCCACACCTTTTTCAGGCCAGCCAAGCTGCTCGGACAATTCTTTGAGTGTGGAGGCACTGGTCTCCACAGGCTTGTTGTTTACTGTGATATTCATTCTTTAGTCTTGTTTCCACAATGCCCAGAAATGTTTCACCGGACCGAATCCGTGTCCGATTTCATATTCCGCTCCGGCGATTATGGCATCATTTATATAATTCTTGGCTGCCGCTGCCGCTTCTGGAAGAGGCAAGCCTTTGGCCAACATCGATGCGAAAGCGGATGAAAGTGTACATCCTGTTCCGTGGGTGTTTTTAGTATGGATACGTGCAGAAGGCAGTTCGTAAATCTTGCCGTCCTCGACATCGTAGAAAATGTCCACGAGTTTTTCTTCCGTCAGATGTCCGGCTTTCAGCAAAACGCTGGCTCCGCATTTGTCTGCGAGACGTTTTGCCGCATCAGGAAGCTCTTTCTGGACGGAAAGTTTCTCTCCGCCGAGCAGAATTTCCGCTTCCGGAATGTTCGGAGTGATGACTCTCGCTCTCGGAAGGAGGTCTGAAACCAATGATGCTATGGCTTCCTCTTCGATGAGTCTATGCCCTGAGGTAGAGACCATTACGGGGTCCAATAACACATTTTTCGCATCGAACTTGTCCAGCATTTTTCTGACGCAATGCACGACTTCAGAGGAGTGGAGCATGCCGATTTTGATAGCGTCCGCTCCGATGTCTGACAGCACTGCGTCTATCTGGCCTTCCAATATTTCTACCGGGACGGCGTGCACGGCGCTGACTCCCAATGTGTTCTGAACAGTGATGGCAGTCAGGGCAGATGCCGCATAGCAACCACACGCGGATATAGTCTTGATGTCCGCCTGGACTCCTGCGCCTCCGCCGGAATCGCTGCCTGCTATCGTGAGAACTCTTTTGTATTGTTTCATGTTACTCTATAATTTTAATAACTCTGGTCCCAGAACAGAAGCTCGAACTTGACGGACTCGACGAATGCTCCTGTCATCTTCTCGCGCTTTTCGGACCCCTCCTTTTCGGCGAGCTCGTCCGTCAGCCTGATGCTGTATTCCGTACCCTCGTCCATCATCGTCGACGAGTAGCACTCGATCCAGCTCCGGTAAGGATTTCCTTCGAGTCTGGCGATGCTCCGGATGTAGCTGCCGACCTCATTGTAAACCCACATGCAGGGCAACATCGCCGCCATCGAGACCGCCAAATCGCGTTCCGCGATGATTCCCGAAGTGTGCCGCATATAGCCCAAAGTCCCCGCAAGAGGTTTAGGGTCAATGCTTTCGAAGCCCATCTCTCCGAGTTGCTCGTGAAGTGCGTTTTCTGTGTCAATGCTTTCCTGCGCGAATTTTCTGTAGAGGTCCTGCAGCGTTCCTTCAGGCAGCATCGCCGCCAGGTCCCGCATTTCATGGCCATAGTTCTCCAGATAAATCTTGTCCTGCGCGAGGTATCTTGCGAACGATTTTTTTGGAAGGGTTCCGTCAGCGAGTCCTTTCACGAAAGGATGGTTGTGGATTTCCTCCAAAATCGGCCCGATTTTTTGCCATGCTTCTTCACTCCAGCTCATGATTGTGCTCCTTATCCTGTGGCGGATTATTCCTTGTAACCTATAATGGCTACGTAAGAGCCTCTGTCATAGCCCTCTATAGGATCTTCTACCGCGGTGTACGAGTAGTGAGGGTCCAGTGTAAGTGTCTGGCTATATTCCAGATTGCCGAATCCGTTGGCTTTCATGATGTCTGATTTTTCCTTTGTGGTACGCCAAGAAGCCTGTTTTACGAGCTCTATCGGATATGGGTCCTTAGGTTTGCAACCTTCGAGAAGCGGATGATCCCATGTTCCCACTGCGAGTGCAAGGTTGTAGATAAGTCCGTATGGACTTTCCTTAGGAACGTCGATAACTACTGCTTTTCCACCTTTGCGGAGTGCTCTGTGTGCTTTTCTGAGTGCAAGTCCGAGGTCCTGCATATAGCATGGACAGCCGTTGAAAAGAACTGTGTCATAGATGTTTTCGCCGTAGTCGGCATCTTCCGCGGTGTTGATTTCCACGTCGAATCCACGTTTTCTTGCGATGTCCGCCATTCCTTCGGCAGGCTCTATTCCGTGCTCTATGCGGATGCCGTAATGGTCTTCAAGAAGTTTCTCGAACAATGCGCTTCCGCATCCGATAGAAAGAATCTTTCCCGAGTCTTTCAGACACGCGGCCACAAGCCTGAGTTCTGTTTCAAGTACGTTGGTGTTTTCCAGAAACCATGCATCGTATTCTGATGCATACTGGTCAAATGCCTGATACCCCATATCTTAAATGTTTAAATTATTTAGCGTAGCCATCATCGGGGGAGATTGTCATCCGCAGAATATAGGATAACATGGATTTCAATTCCTACGGCAGCATTATCTGCTTCAGGTTTTGAGGGTATGATCTCAGCCGAATTTGTGCGGCACCCCTTTGATGTTTGTCAGGCAAATATAGTAAATTGTCTGCTTATCAGCAAAAACAACTCGTAAATCATTTGCAAATAAGTTGTATCTTTGTGGTTAGATAAAACTTTAGAAATATGGCAAACGATATATTATTGGAAATCAAAGGTCTGCATGCCTCGGTAGGTGACAAGGAAATCCTCAAAGGCATTGACCTGACCATCAGAAAGGGCGAAATTCACGCTGTCATGGGACCGAACGGTGCCGGAAAGAGTACATTGTCGAGTGTGCTCACCGGAAAACCTTTATATACGGTCACTGAGGGAAGCATCACATTTATGGGCAAGGACTTGCTGGCGATGTCTCCTGAGGAGCGTTCTTGGGCCGGCATTTTCATGTCGTTCCAGTATCCGATAGAAATCCCTGGCGTGACCATCACTAATTTCATGAAGACCGCTGTCAACGCGAAGCGTAAGTCAGAGGGTCTCGAACCGATGAAAGGCGGTGAGTTCCTGAAACTTATGAAAGAGAAGATGGCTTTCGTACAGATGCGTCCTGAGTTTGCCAAGAGAGAGGTGAATGTGGGCTTTTCCGGAGGAGAGAAGAAACGTAACGAGATTTTCCAGATGGCTATGCTGGATCCTACGCTCTCCATTTTGGACGAGACCGACAGCGGATTGGATGTGGATGCGCTCAGAATCGTGGCTGAGGGTGTACGTTCTCTGCATACTCCTGAGAAGTCGGCCATCGTGATTACTCATTACAAGAGATTGCTGGATTATATTGTTCCTGATATTGTTCATGTCCTGAAGGACGGAAAAATAGTTGCTACTGCCGGACGTGAGCTTGTGGATGAGATCGAGGAGAAGGGTTACGACATTTTCTAAAGGAGGCTGTTATGGGTATTTATGATGACAATGCTCTTGAGAAATGTCTGAATGAGGCGGAGATGAGCATTTCCGAGAGGCTTAATCCTGCTCCGAAACATGATGCGGGACATTATGTGGAACTGCCTCTTATCCGAAATGAAAAGACGCTGGAAGTGGCTGAGGGTGAGAACTGTGAGAAAGTAATCGTACTTGGCGGAGAGACATCGGCATTGACAGAACTCCCTTTCGGGAATGTTATCATCGGTGCTGGAGCGAAGGTAAATCTGGTCATTCTGGTGCTGCCGGGAGTCAGCGTCGACCTTCCTTTGGCGATAGATCTGATCGGTGAAGGTTCTGACGTAAATGTCTCAGGATTATATCTTTGCGGTGGCGATGAAAAGGTGCAGATCCGTACTGAGGTGCGTCATCGTGTTCCTTCTTGTACTTCATATCAGCTGTTCAACGGTATCGCTGCGGGCAGTTCGAAGGTGAAGTTTTACGGAAAGATAATCGTGGCTCCGGATGCTCAGAAAACTGAGGCTTATCAGACGAATCATAATCTTATCGTTTCTGCGGGTGCGAAGGCAGAGGCCAAACCGCAGCTGGAGATTTATGCTGATGATGTGAAGTGTTCGCACGGTGCTACTGTGGGGCAACTTAATGAGGATGAGCAGTTTTATATGCGTTCCCGTGGAATCCCGGAGAATGAGGCTCGTGTGCTGCAGATGATTTCGTTTATCGCTCCTGTACTTGCGAAGGTGGAGGATGAAAACAGCCGTGAGGAGTTGCAGGCTACTGTGGAGGCGGCGATCAGGAAGAGTTTGCTCGGTGTTTAAGTAATCGATTCATAATTAGATATATAGATGGTACAATATCCCGGAAATTTTTGGAAGGATTATGAGCTTGTCGATTCTGGCGAGGGAGAGAAACTCGAGAGATTCGGTAATTATTATATGATAAGGCCTGAGCCTAAGGCTCTGTGGGGAAGGTCAATGTCTATGGGTGAATGGGAGCGCATGGCGCATACCCGTTTCCGTCCGGGGGCCGGGTTTTCGAAGGCCGGCAAAGAGGACAGCGGTACGTGGGAGCGTCTGAAACGTACTGATGACCAGTGGTATATAAAGTATCGCGGTGAACAGAAGGGCCTCGGTTTTTCTCTGAGACTTGGACTTACGTCTTTCAAGCATGTAGGCGTTTTTCCGGAGCAGGCTCCGAACTGGGACTATATATATAGGAATACTTCAGAACTCGTGGCTGCAGACCGGACAACGGCATTGACAGAAACACAGAGGAAGGCGGCCGGACAGACGCCGGATGGGCGCCCGAAGGTGCTGAATCTGTTCGCGTACACGGGTGGCGCGTCGTTGGCGGCGAAGGCTGCAGGGGCGGAGGTCACTCACTTGGATTCTGTGCGTCAGGTGGTTACGTGGGCGCACGGGAATATGGATGCGAGCGGGCTGGACGGCATCAGATGGGTCGTGGAGGATGCGATGAAGTTCGCGAAGCGTGAGGCTAAGAGAGGTAATGTGTATCAGGGGATTATCCTCGATCCGCCTGCTTATGGACACGGAACGGACGGCGAAAAATGGAAGCTGGATGAGTGCCTTTTCGAGATGATGAAGACGGTGAATGCCATTCTGGCACCGGAGAACAGTTTCCTGGTGTTGAATCTGTATTCCAACGGTTTTTCTCCGATGATGGGGGAGACTGTCGTGCGTGAGGCGTTTGGATTGCAGGAGCCGGGGTATTTCAGTACGGAACCTACTACGGCAGAGTCTGTTAAGGCTGCGTTGCGCGGAGGTCGTGTTGCATCTGCGAGGTGTACGGATTATGAGATGGAGTCTGGCGAGCTGGCGTTGAGGGACCGTTCCGGTAAAGTGTTGCCGCTCAGTATAGTAGTGAGACTTAGAAGATAATTATATATGCCTAAGAGAGAAATAATCCAGGAGATGTTCGACAATATCGCTCCGGAGTACGACAGGTTGAATCACATCATGTCGCTCGACGTCGACAAAACCTGGCGTAAAAGGGCATTGACCCAAATCTTCAAGCAGACTGTGGGCGAGCCGGAACTGGAGGCGGAAGGATGCGGTATGAAGGTGCTGGACATCGCGTGCGGGACGGGCGATTTTTCGATTGCGATCGCGGAGGAGATGGTCAGGAGGGCTAAGCGCTGTCATCAGCAGGGGACTGAGCAGAGTTGTTGTCCTGGACACGTGACAGGTTTGGATTTGTCGTCCGGGATGTTGGAGATTATGGGTAAGCAGGTGGAGGCCAAGGGATTGCGGGATATGATTTCGTATGAGGTCGGGGATTGTGAGCATCTTCGTTTTGAGGACGGGGCTTTCGACCGGGTTACGGTGGCGTTCGGAGTGCGCAATTTCGAGGACAGGGAGGCTTGTCTGAAGGAGATGTTGAGGGTGTTGAGGCCTGGAGGAGAGCTTGTTATCCTGGAACTTTCCGTTCCGTCCAATTTCCTTATGAGATGGGCATATAATTTGTACTTCGTTCATATCCTGCCACTTATCGGCGGTAATATTTCGGGGGACAAGTCCGCTTATAGGTATTTGCCGGCATCGGTGCTGAATTTCCCGAAGAAGCAGGTGTTTATGAACACTTTGCGGGAGTGTGGTTTTCGCAATGTCCGTCATAAGGCGTTTACTTTCGGTATCTGCAGGATGTACAGCGGGGAGAAATAGTTTTTCCGCGAAAATTATTAACTTTGCATACTCGAACTGAGAAAAGTTAAACTTAACAATATTACAAATATGGCATCAAACATCAGTTCTTACGATTTCAAAGGTAAGAAAGCTATTGTGAGAGTCGATTTCAACGTCCCTATCCAGGACGGCAAAATTACAGATGACACCCGTATCCGTGGTGCACTGCCTACTCTCAAACTCATTCTTGAAAAGGGTGGCTCACTCATTATCATGTCACATATGGGCAAACCTAAGGGAAAGGTTAAAGCTGAACTTTCTCTTTCTCAGATTGTGGATACTGTAAGCAAGGAGCTCGGTGTTCCTGTACAGTTCGCTTCTGACTGCCAGAAGGCTGACGCTCAGGCTGCTGCCCTCAAACCAGGTGAGGTTCTTCTTCTTGAAAACCTTCGTTTCTATCCGGAAGAGGAAGGTAAGCCAGTAGGAATTGATAAAGAGGATCCTGCATACGAAGAGGCTAAGAAAGCCATGAAGGCTTCTCAGAAAGAGTTCGCCAAGAAACTCGCTTCTTATGCTGACTGCTGGGTTATGGATGCATTCGGAACAGCTCACCGTAAACATGCTTCTACTGCAGTGATCGCTGAGTTCTTCAAACCTGAGGATCGTATGCTCGGTCTTCTTATGGAGAAAGAGGTAAAGGCTGTTAAGAATGTCCTCAGTGACATCAAGCGCCCTTTCATCGCTATCATGGGTGGTTCTAAGGTTTCTACCAAGATCGGTATTATCGAGAATCTTCTCGGTAAGGTCGACAAACTCATCCTTTGCGGTGGTATGACATATACTTTTGCTAAAGCTCACGGTGGCGAGATTGGTGAGTCTATCGTAGAGATGGACAAGCTCGATGTGGCTCTCGACGTTGAGAAGAAGGCTAAGGAGAACGGTGTAGAGCTTATCATGGCTCCTGACGCTGTCGTTACCAATGGTCTTGATTTCGCTACAATGTCTCTCAAGCCAGGTGCAGAGTTCAAGGTCGCTCAGGCTAATGCTATCCCTGCAGGTTTCGAGGGTGTAGACGCCGGCCCTGAGGCACAGAAGAAATTCGCTGAGGCTATCAAGGGTTGCAAGACTATCCTCTGGAATGGTCCTGCAGGCGTATTCGAGTGCGACGAGTTCTGCGCAGGTTCCAAGGCTATCGGTGATGCTATCGCTGCCGCTACAGCTGAGGGTGCTTTCTCACTCATCGGCGGTGGTGACTCAGTAGCATGCTGCACCAAGTTCGGTCTTACCGACAAAGTTTCTTACATCTCCACCGGTGGTGGCGCCCTCCTCGAGGCTATCGAAGGCAAGGTTCTCCCGGGAGTCGCAGCTGTAGAGGAATAATTCTGTTAAGGTCAATGCCTTTTCGGCATTGGCTCGTATTTGAAATAATCGAGGTGGTCCGGAAGTCGTTTCGGGCTACCTCTTTTTCTGAAAATAACTATCCATGACTTCTTGTGAGGCTTTATTTTCGGATTCGACTCTGGTTCTGGTCGTCACGGGACTGATTTGTGCTGTTGTAAGGTGGTTCCATATGTGTCCCACTTATTCCGATAAGGCAGCCGTGTATTATCCCGCCAGAAAGAACATGTCATTTTTCTATGCTTTGAATGTGTTCTTTCTGCCTTATGTGCTGAAGCCGTCTGACCCGTTGGTGATGAGATATGTGTCATCCGTCGGGCTGATCTTTGTGGCTTTGGCGGTTCCGGTTTTATATAGGATGTATTTCAGATGGGATTTGAATGGCAATCCTTTTTGGCGAAAAGGAATCAAGTGGCTTGCCTTTTCATGGATGGTTATTCTTCTGTTTTGTCTTGTCATCTTTCCGGGGTACTTTTCTTCGTATGTGAAGTGGTTCGATGGCGTAACTGCTTTATTGGGAGTCTGTTTGACCATGATGGCAGCAGACACTATCTTCAGACTGCGGAAAGACATTGACCTATACGACAGCAACAACTATTCAAATCCGGAGGATTTTCCTTTGAAATTTGCGCGTAAGGTCCTTTATTTGCCGCTCTTTTTTATTCTGGCCGGTTGGGCGCTGTTCCTGACGGACAATCTTTGGCTGAATTTCGCGCTGGATATTGTGTGTTCCGTGTCTTATGTCTGGCTGCTGTGTGTGATTCTCTATCCGCAGGAGGGTCGGGCTCTGCCTGTGGTTCAGGTTAATGATTTTGCCCCCCCCCAGCAGGTTTTTTCGTGTACTCCGGGCAGTGTCGAGGATGAGGTGTTGACGATTATTCAGCAGCGTTTCAGGGAACCTCATTTGCTTAAGTCGGAGGTTTTGGCGGATGTGAGTCGTGGCAATGCGCAGAGGGCGGACCGCTTTATCGTGGAGCATGGTTATTATCGTCTCGTGAATATGTTCCGTCTGGAGTATGCGCGTCTGTATAAGAAGAAACATCCTGAATCGATACAGGACTTGGTGGCTTTTGAATCGGGTTTTACTTCCCGTGTGACTTTCTATAAGGCGAAGAAATCTATCGGTGATATTTATCCTGAAGTATCTTCCAGAGTCGCGAAAATGTTCTGATTTTCGGTCGGAAAAGTGAACTTTTGGCGTTATCGTAACATTTTTTGTGTTGCGGTAACGCTTTGTTTTTTTAGGGTTACATTTCTTTACAAAGTTAATTTGGTGTAGGGTTTTCTGCCGGCATATCTTTGTCCGGCAGTTCGGTACGGATGCTTGTGCGTGGGGTTTAAAGCCTTCGAACGAGTGATAATCCTCAAATAAACGATTGCGCTCAGCAAGTTTGACAACTTGCGAAACTAAGCATTATCAATTTAACTAAAGTATAACAGGTGAGCCTTATTACGCTTACTTAAAAGAGAATCGAAATGGAATTACTAAAGAAACAACCAGTGAAAGGGGCTTGCTATGTGGCGCCTTCAGTTGACATCATCGATGTGTTCGCGGAGAATACGTTTTGCAGCGGCGGAGGCTTCAACAACGATGCGGATTCAAATGATCCGGATGATTTTATATGGGTAGGCAATCTTTAATCAGAGGAGGTGCATGATGAACAAAATCTATTCTTCCGCCATTATTATGGCGCTCGTTTCCCTTGTTGCTTGTAATAAGGAAGGTGTTCAGACAGTAGGTAAGACCTTGTCTGCAAATGCGTATATTTCGTCGGGGACTAAAACTGTGTATGCCCCCGGTACTGATGTAAACGGAAAACCTATAGTTAAAGTTACATGGTCTGATAAGGATTCATTCAAGGCATATTACGATGGATCTAAGAATCCGATAATCTTTTCCAAGGCGGCTGCCGGTACATCATTTTCCGCTACGGATGTCCCGGAGGGAGTCTCTGCGGAGACCGTGTTTAAGG
>SAMEA104315426__coassemble_299_pt1 | contig 40175 bp, 26 predicted proteins | sample SAMEA104315426__metabat2_low_PE_008 | metagenome-assembled genome bin SAMEA104315426 (sample SAMEA104315426) | gut metagenome | biome: Monkey gut; feature: monkey-associated habitat; material: faeces | place: China | collected 2013 | reverse complement strand
AGCGGCCTTGCAGGCCTTACGCGCAACAGGACCCTTATCCTTGTTCACACAAGACACGAACACACGCATATTGCGCGGTCCCTTGTTTCTGAGTTCGATGATAGACTTCGGACATGCTTTCACACAAGCTCCGCAAGCCACACATTTTTCCTCATCCACGACTGGCAGACCAGTCTTTTCATCCATGGAAAGAGCACCGAATTTGCAGGCCTCCACACAGTCGCCGCAACCAAGACATCCGAATGAACATCCCGTATCACCGGCATAAAGCGCAGCCTTCACCTTGCATGACTTGAAACCGTCATACTCGTTAGTCTTAGGCCTGTTCTCACAAGTTCCGTTACAGCGCACAACGGCGACCATAGGAGCTTTTTCCTTTACCTCGTATCCAAGGATAGAGGCTACCTTCTGCATAACAGCATTGCCACCGACAGGACAGAAATTCTTGTCCAGATTCGGAGCCTTTACAGCAGCTTCAGCGAAGGCATGACAGCCCGCGAAACCGCAACCGCCGCAGTTGGCACCCGGCATCACTTTCTCCACCTCTTCGATCCTCGGGTCTTCCTCCACCTTGAACTTTTCAGCCACAACGTAAAGGACGACGGCCAGGACGAGGCCGAGAATTGCAATAACCGCAATAGTCCAGATAATTGTTGAAGTCATCATAATTATGAATTGAGATTGTTTTCCTTTTCTATTCTAAACACGTACTTCCCCGAAACGCGCTTCCGCATCAGGTACAGCACGAAATAATACACCGCTACCGCCCCAAGTCCGGCCAGGCCCGCATAAAGCTCGCCCATTCCGGTATAGGTCAATGATATACAAACGACGAGCAGAAGCGCAAGAGGTATGACATAAGCCAAAACCACCGCCTTCATACCCATATCAGAACCGAGAATCACCTTCACGTCGTCCCCTACATGGTACTCCACTCCAGGCTGCGCAGGAACGTCTATTTCCTTTTTCACAGCCTCGGACATGCTGCAAAGTCCCGCGGCATGGCATGACGAACATGCTGACTGCGAGATGATTTCCACGCGGACACCTGTGGACGAAACAGCGACCACTTTACCTTTATGAGAGACATCCTTGGACATGTCAATTACTGATTTTAGCGTCAAACGGGTGTTTAAGCTTCTCCCATGAGGAGAGACTTCCCGTCACAATTCCGTACTTGATCGGGGCTTCAAAAAATATAGGGATCCTGTTTTCATCCTCTGAAATCCACACAAACATGTCTGAATCACTGCCGAAAACCTCTCCGGCTATAAGTTTCGCCGCGAATTTCATGGTCTTGACAGTTCCGACCCCTTTCACGTATTTCTTCTCGCGTCCGAGCCAGATGAAATACACATTATATATATCATTGTCTATGACAAATGTCATAGGATATTTCACATTGGGTTTTACCTTGGCGAAATTCATATTTCTCGCCATGTAAAACAAAGCAGGCAGGTCATAAGTGCATCCGGTGAGTTCCAACTTGGTATCATACTTGGCCTTGCGGGATGTTTCGATCTCTGCCTGTATGTGGCCATCATCTCCTTCCGGATCCCACATATATCTGTACACGTTCTTCGAATAATAACCGCCTTCGCGGGAATCCCTGACAAACCTCATAGGAATGACGCCGTCACGCGTAAACCAAGACTGGAAATCCTCCCTGACCTTGAAAAACATGTCATAAAACTTGGCGGTTTTTCCGAACACGGAGCAGTGAAATACCGGAACACCATTAAGCATGGTGGAATCCAATTTTACAGAAGCCCTGGCGACATCAGAATTAATGGCACCCCATTTATAGTGCAGCACATATTCGAGACGCTCCCCTGCCTTATATGCAAGTTTGTCTTCAGAAAGACTCTTCACCGGTATACAGTTAGCGCCTTTCAGTTGCTCCACCGCCTCTCCCTGAGGCATCTGGAACATCATAAAAGACGTCGCCACTGCACTATATATGAAGGCCCTCATCATACAAAGCCTCCTCCTGAGAAATCATCTCCGCCGAAGCCTCCCTGGTAGCCAGGAAAATCACCTTGCGAAAAACCTCCGCCACCAGGATTACCTCCTGAAGGACCATCATCATTCATAGCCGAAGGATAGAACGTATTCGTAAGAGAATCAGCCTCTTCGACAAACCGTAACTGATTACCCTTGAACCTCATAGGAATCGTATCGATCTGTCCGTTACGGTTCTTGGCGATTATGATCTCCGTATATTCCTTATCTTCCACAGTATCACCCAGACCGATAGCGTCAGGTCTATGTACGAACAGAACGATATCCGCATCCTGCTCGATAGAACCGGACTCTCGCAAGTCACTCAGCATAGGCCTGTTGTTACTGTTTCCTCTCTGGACAGAGTTACGCGACAGCTGTGACAGAGCCATAATCGGAATCTCAAGCTCCTTAGCTGTAGCCTTCAATGTCCTGGAAATGGCAGCCACCTCCTGCTCACGCATACCCCTCAGTTCCGGAGGTCCCTGCATAAGCTGAAGATAATCGACGATGATAAATCTGACCCCCTTGGATTTCACAAGCCTCTTGGCCTTGGTCCTGAACTCCATCACAGAAATGCCAGGCGTGTCATCTATATACATAGGTGCCTTGGCCAGTGATTTCAAACTATACTGAAGCTGATCCCAATCGTTGGCTGTCAACTTGGTACCGCCCTTGATCTTGTCGGCATCCAGGCCAGACTCGGTAGTCATCAGACGCTTGACCAGCTCCGATGCCGCCATCTCCAACGAGAAAATCGCGACCGGCATATTATGATCCACCGCCGCGTTCCTGAGAATGTTCAGCGCGAAAGCCGTCTTTCCGACTGAAGGTCGCGCACCGAGAATGATGAGGTTCGATTTCTGCCAACCAAGAGTGTATTTGTCAATGGTGGCGTAACCTGAAGGTACACCGCTGATGCCGGACTGAGTCTGCATCTCCTCGATTTCATCCAACGCGCTTTTAAGCACTGAACCGACATCCTGAACATCTTTTTTCACGTTATTCTGGATAGCGGCGAACACCTTCGACTGTGACATGTCGATAAGGTCATCCACACTTTCAGAATCGTCATAAGCTCCTTTCAGGATATCATAAGCGGCTGAAATCAGGTCTCGCTGTATACACTTCTGTTTGAGAACCTTAATATAATACTCCACATGGGCAGCAGCTCCGATTTTCTGGGACAAACCAGCCAGAGCCACAGGTCCGCCGACAGCTTCCAGGTTCTTCATAGCCTGAAGCTTTTGGGATACGGAAAGCAAGTCTATGGACACATGCTCGTTTACAAGCTTGACCATAGCCTCGAAAATCATGCGGTGCTTAGGCTCATAGAAACAACTCGGCGTGAGTTCTTCCATAGCCTCGTCCACACAATTAGGCTCGATAAGTAAGGCACCAAGAACAGCCTCCTCGAAATCTACAGCCTGAGGAGGTTTGTTCCCCATTTCGAGGCTGAGATTCTCGAGTCCGACTTTCTTGTCCGTCTTGCTCCTTGGAGATTTTTTAGGTTCAGACATAGACTATTATTCCTGTCCCTCTATGTCAGCACTTACAATAATACGACCGCAGTGCTCGCAAATCACGAGTTTCTTGTTGGAAGCGATGTCGATAAGTCTCTGAGGGATAATGGTGTTGAAACATCCACCACAAGCGTTTCCGTTGTAGATGCTTACCACAGCGAGGTGGTTTCTCTCACTTGAACGGATACGGTCATATGCACTCATAGTTCTGGCATCGATCTTGGCAGCACATGCATCTCTTTCTGCGCGGAGTTTCTTCTCCTCTTTGGCAGTAGCCTCTACGATGTTTGCAAGTTCCTCTTTCTTAGCCTTCAAGTCATCGTTTCTGATAGCCAACTCATCCTTAAGGTCGAGAAGGTCATTCTTCTTGGCGATGATATTCTCTTTAGTATCAGATACGTTCTTCTGAGCAATTTTCTTGAGAAGTTCCTGATTCTCCACCTCTTTGGAAAGGGAATCGAACTCACGGCTGTTTGTGACCGTGTTCATCTGCTCCTTATACTTGGAGATAGCGCTGTCGCACTCTACGATATTATGCTTGTACTCGGTAATAGCTTCGTTGAATGAATCGATGTCAGCATTGATATTGGAGACTTTAGCTTTCATTTCAGCGATCTCTGTCTCAAGGTTTTCTACTTCAACCGGGAGTTCACCCCTGAGCTGAAGAATTTTGTCTATAGCTGAATCAGCCTTCTGCAGGGCATAGAGTGTCTTGAGCTTCTCCTCCACGCTGAGATCAGAATCAGCAAAGTTCTTCTGGATAGATACGAAAGTCTCTCTCTGATCGATTGGAGTCTCGACTTTCTTAATTTTTTTGGCCATATCTAATTATATATAATTTACGTCTAACAATAATGGACGGGGTTGCTTTCCGGCAATCCGCCACTTATGCGAACTGCAAAGTTAGGAAATTTTTTCGTTATCACGGAAAATAATATAGGTACTATATCCACTTCGCTCTCGAAATGTCCTATATCCATTATCAGGAAATTGTCTCCGGTGAAGAAATGATGGTATGAGATGTCACCGCTGATGTACATCTGTGCACCGGATTCTTCCGCTGCGGATATCAGCGAGGAACCGCTTCCACCGCACATCGCAATTCTGCTTATCTGAATATCCGGGAATTTGGAGCATCTGGCTGCTTTCAGTGAAAAACACTTCTTCACATAATCCACGGCATCCGATGCCGACATGGGTTTAGGGAGGTCGCCGACTGCACCCAAGCCCACGCCACCGTCCTCAGGCTCAAGGACATTGACATTGACCAAACCCAAACGGGCAGCCATGGCTCCGCTCACTCCGGCGATAACTTTATCGGCGGTGGTGTGGGCTGCGTACACGGCGATTCCGGCCCGGATGGCTTTGACGACAGTGAGTCCTACGGGATTGTCCGGCGAAATTTTTTTCAAACCGCTGAATATCAGCGGGTGATGGGTGATTATCATGTCCGCGCCGACCCGGATGGCTTCGTCGACGAGCTCAGGCGTACAATCGAAACCGATGAGTATGCCGTGCACTTCCTGGGAAGGTGAGCCTATCATCAAGCCGCTGTTGTCCCATTTTTCTTGGATGGACAATGGGGCAAATTCCTCTAAAACGTCAGTTATATCCTTGACTATCATAATGTTTTACGTATTTCTTCCAATTGTTCGCGGATGAGTTTCAGGCTTGCGACGGCTTTCACGCGGCTTTCCACGCTTCTGCGGTCTTCGGCCATTTTTCTGACGGCGCCTTCGAGGGTCAGTTTCCTGCTTTTCACGAGGTAGTATATCTGTCTGAGGACTTCGATATCTTCAGAGGTATACATTCTGTTTCCCTTCGCGTTTCTGTGCGGTTTGAGAAATTTGCTGAAATAATCCGACCAGTAACGGACCAACGACACGTTCTCACCAAGCATATCCGCTACTTCACCGATTGTGTAAAAAAGCCGTTCCATAATACTAATCCATTGATTGACCTGTAGTTGCAGCCATATATGCAACCTTCATATATTCTTCCGGAGAGAAGGAGCCGAACATGTAGTTCACAGGGTCTTCTATTTTTCCGTCTTTCCTTATTTCATAGTGGAGGTGAGGGGCAAATGAATTTCCGGACATGCCCACGCTTGCGAGTTTTTTCCCGGCTTTCACTTTTTCACCTTTTCTTACCACGATGTCTTCGAGGTGGGCGAATGTGGTGACATAACCGCCTTCGTGTGTGATTTCCACCACGTTACCCAATCCTTTTCCGGATTTACGGACATCGGTTACGACGCCGTCTGCTGTGGCCAGAACCGGTGTACCCTGCCCCGCTATGAGGTCCACGCCGTCATGATGTGCAAGCACCTTATAGAAAGGGTTAAGTTTCTGTCCTACAGAAGAACCTACCTGGGCGTATTTCAGTCCCTCGATCGGGGATTTCATCGGCGGCTTGACTACAGCCGGTTTCGCCATGTTCTCAAACACGGATTTAAAACTGGCACCTACCGTATCTGAAGCGGCTGTAAGTAGTTGCAACTTTTTTTCCGTGTATTCCACGATGTTTTTCTCTTCGATGGAGTCCGCGGCGAACACGAATGTCATGGAGTTGTGCGGGTCCACTGACGGGGCTTTGGCGTGAAAAATCCGTTCATAAATCTTGTCGTCACGAAGCTGAAGTTCATCCACCACGTCGGCTATCAGGCGCTCATTCTGCACCATTTCAGGATAGAGCTTCGCATACATCTTGTTCTCGCGTTTCAGTTTCTTTTCTTCATCCGTATTTATAAAGAATGAAAAGAGGATATAGTAAAATGCTGCCAATGAAGCTGTTGTGATAATCCATTTGGCGCAGGTCCACAATATACCCCTCACGGAATGAGTGACTTTTCTGAGATTGAAGTCCTTGTCGAATATATACTGGTTCTTCATATCAGTTTCCTTTTAAGAAGGACCTGCGGAAATTACCGCTCATTATTATGTTGTTGGATTCCTTTGCAGTGTTCTTGACCATGGAAGCATATTCTTCCACAGGCATTTCCAGGTCGAAATAGTTCACCGGATTCACGAATCTACCTCTATATATGACTTCATAGTGAAGATGCGGTCCGGTAGATTTTCCCGAGTTTCCGGATTCACCGATGCACTCGCCCCTCTTCAGTTTCATTCCTTCTGCCACGAAGATGGTCTTCAGATGGGCGTAGCGAGTCTTGTATCCGAAGCCATGGTCGATGACTACAGAATTTCCGTAGTTGAAAAGTTCGAATGTAACTGATGAGACTACGCCGTCGCCGGAAGCATAGACAGGATTTCCGGGTTTGCATGCGAAATCGAATCCGGTATGCATCTTGGAAACGCCGGAAATAGGATCAGACCTGTAACCGAAAGTACTGGATATACGATATTTGGACTTATCCGGAAGAACTGGAGGTATGGCAGGTATACAAGAGGCCATATCGCCGGCTCTTTGGGAAAGTGCCTCCACGTCATCGAATGATTTGCTCTGGACGTACGCTTTCTTGGTCAGAATATCCAATCTCACAGAGGCTCTGCGAAGCAAGGAGTTCTCAGGAACAGTCTCCAAATACTCGTAGCGGTTCACGCCGCCGAAACCGGCATTGCGGACTTCCTGAGGTATTTCATTCATACCGAATATGTTACGATAGATTTCATCGTCACGTATACTGAGTCCCTGAAGTGTAGCGTCGTACATATCGAGCTGCCTGTTCATAAGTTCCATGCTGGATGTCCATCTGGCGTTCTTCATTTTCAGGAGAGCCGTTTTAGGCAATTCGAATCCCAAAACGGAGGTGAAAAGCCACAGGTATACGAGTGAGAGGGCCATACTTGCTGCCACAAGTACGACCGTCTTCAATACACGCGACTTCGCTGAGGCCTTTTCTATTTCATAAAGAAGTGTCTCAGGATTAAGTTTATACCGTTTAAACTTAGACATATTTTGCAAATATAAACTTTTTTGAGAAAAATGTCTTAATTTTGCCCTTTATTTGGTCTTCGGACGAATGGCACACGAAATTTTGTGCCGAAATGTGGTTTTGACAAAAAAATTTATAGTCATTATGATGACATCGAACGAAATAAGACAGAAATTCCTGGATTTCTTTGCATCCAAAGGGCACATGATTGTCCCTTCAGCACCTATGGTCGTAAAGAACGACCCGACACTTATGTTTACCAATGCCGGAATGAACCAGTTCAAGGACATCTTCCTCGGCAACGTAACCCCTAAGACACATAGGGCGACTGATTCCCAGAAGTGTCTCCGTGTGAGCGGAAAACACAATGACTTGGAGGAGGTCGGACATGATTCATACCATCATACGATGTTCGAGATGCTCGGAAACTGGAGTTTTGGAGATTATTTCAAGACCGAGGCCATCACATGGGCATGGGAACTTCTCACTGAAGTTTACAAGATCGACAAGACCAAACTTTATGCTACTGTTTTCGAGGGCTCAGCTGAGGACGGAACTTCTCTCGATGAGGAAGCCCGCCAGACATGGCTGAAGTATCTCCCTGAAGATCACGTACTTCTTGGAGATAAGCACGATAACTTCTGGGAAATGGGTGATACAGGTCCATGCGGCCCTTGCAGTGAAATTCACATTGACCTGAGAAGCGATGAAGAGATCGCGAAGGTGCCTGGGCGCGAGCTGGTGAACAAGAGCAATCCTCTCGTAATCGAGATTTGGAACCTCGTGTTCATGCAGTACAACAGAAAGGCCAACGGTGAGCTCGAGCTTCTTCCTAATCACAATATCGATACCGGTATGGGCTTCGAACGTCTCTGCATGGTTCTCCAGGGAAAGAAGAGCAACTATGACACTGACGTGTTCACCGGCATGATCAGCAAGATCGAGGAACTTTCCGGACATAAGTATCATGAGTCTGAGAATACTGAGGTGGCTATGCGAGTTATCGCCGACCATATCCGCGCCATCAGTTTCTCTATCGCTGACGGACAGCTTCCTTCCAATGTGAAGGCAGGTTATGTCATCCGCCGAATCCTCAGAAGAGCAGTACGTTACGGATATACATTCCTCGGATTCAACGAGCCTTTCCTCTGCCGTCTCGTGCAGCAGCTTGCTGACGATATGGGAAGTGCATATCCTGAGCTCCGTGACCAGCAGAAGCTTATCGAGAGCGTCATAAAAGAAGAGGAGTTCGCATTCCTCCGTACCCTCGACAGAGGTATCAGACTTATGGATGACTATCTCGAAAAATCAGCAGATACCAAGGTCATCAACGGAAAGGACGCATTCGTCCTCTACGATACATACGGCTTCCCTATCGACCTTACTGAGCTTATCGCATCAGAGAAAGGTTACACGGTAGACCTCGAGGAGTTCAACGCTGAGCTCCAGAAGCAGAAAGACAGAGCCCGTCAGGCTACATCCAACGAATTCGGCGACTGGATCCAGTATCACAACGGTGAAGAGGAAGAGTTCCTCGGCTACGATTATACTGACATCGACGGCGTAAGCCTCATCAAGCAGCGTACTGTAAAACAGAAGAACAAGACCATGTATCAGCTTGTATTCGACCGCACTCCGTTCTACGCGGAGATGGGTGGCCAGATCGGCGATACCGGTTACATCGAGTCCGAAAGCGGCGAGAAGATAAACATCTTGAACACCATTAAGGAGAACAACCTCACAATCCATATCGCCGAGCGCATTCCTTCTGACTGCTCAGAGTCATTCTCACTCCACGTAGACTCTGAAAGAAGACTTAAAATCACGAACAACCATACTACCACCCACCTTCTCGACCAGGCTCTCCGCGAAGTTCTCGGACCCCATGTCGAGCAGAAAGGTTCGTATGTCTGCCCTGATTACCTCCGATTCGACTTCTCTCACTTCTCCAAGATGACCGATGAGGAAATCGAGAAGGTTGAGAAGAGGGTCAATGAACTTATCCGTGCAAACTATCCACTTGAGGAGAAGAGGGATGCGACTATGGATGAAGCCAAGGCTATGGGCGCCATCGCATTGTTCGGAGAAAAATACGGCGACAAGGTAAGAGTGGTCAAGTTCGGCAAGTCAGTCGAGCTCTGCGGAGGTACACATGCTAAGGCTACTGGCCAGATCGGAATGTTCATGCTTATCTCTGAAGGTGCTGTTGCGGCTGGCGTAAGACGTATCGAAGCTGTCACAGGTGAGGCTGCATGGCTTCATACTCGTGCCATGGCAGAGACATTGAAGAACGCCAAGGCATTCTTCAACAACACTCCTGACCTCGGAGAAGCTATCCGCAAGGTTATCGACGAGAATACCGGATATAAGAAAGAAATCGAAAGCTTTGTTCAGGAGAAGGTCGCAAGACTTGCTGAAAAGATTTCACAGGAAGCTAAAGAGATTAACGGCATAAAGGTTGTCGAGTTCACACAGTCTATGGACCCTGCCATGGCCAAGGGTGTAGCAGGACTTCTCCAGAAACAGATGGAGAACTTCGTTCTCGCAGCAGCATTCGAATATGCTGAGAAGCCTAACCTTGTGCTTATGTACTCTCAGGATCTCGTAGCTAAGGGCAAGAACGCCGGCAAGGATATCCGTGAGGCTGCCAAATCCATTCTCGGAGGCGGCGGCGGACAGCCAGGTCTCGCTACTGCGGGCGGCAAGAATGTTGCAGGCTTGAAAGACGCACTTGCAAAACTCATCGAACTGGCAACTGCGTAAACCGGCATTGACAAAACCGACGAGAGGATGAAGAAACTCGACAAATTCATATTGAAATCTTTCCTGGGGCCATTTTTCGGCATCCTGATAGTTGTCGTCTTCATCCTCATGCTTCAGTTCCTTTGGCTTTATATCGATGAACTCGTCGGTAAAGGCTTGGGACTTAAGATTATAATGGAATTCCTCGGATGGGGCAGCGCTACCATGTTGCCTCTGTCCCTTCCATTGGCTACACTGCTAGCCTCGGTCATGACTGTCGGTCAGATGGCTGAGAACAATGAGCTTATAGCCATGAAGTCCGCAGGAATTTCCCTGAACAGGGTTCTGCGGCCTCTGATAGTCAGCGCGGTTGTCATCAGTATCGTGGCGTTTTTCGCTGTGAACAATCTCGTTCCGGTCGCGTACAATAAGATTTATACGCTGCGTGAGGATATCGGAAAGACGAAGGCGGAAATCAATATTCCGACCGGGACTTTCTACGACGGAATCGACGGCTATGTGCTGCGTATCGAGAGCAAAAACGACAAATCGGGAATCATGCATGGAGTGATGGTTTACGACCATACTTCAGGAAAGGGCAACACCAGCGTGACTCTCGCTGATTCGGCCATACTGAAGATGTCCCAGTCGAAGGATTATCTGACTTTCCAGTTGTTCAGCGGAATAAATTATCAGGAGACCAACAAGATGGCCTATAGGGACACTTCTCTGCAACTCCAGAAGATCACATTCAGTCAGCAGGATATGATTATTCCTCTCCAGAACTATGCCTTCAAGAAAACCGAGCAGGCCAAGTATGGAGATCAGGTGAGGGCCATGAATATCAAGCAGTTGAAGCATGGTCAGGATTCACTTAATCATCTGAATGATTCTGCCAGGGTAAAGAATACCGGTGATTTTCTTGCGAAGAGAGTCCTACGCAGAGCGAACCAGTTGGACACTGCGGTAAATTTCGCCAGCACGACTGAGTTCGACCACAGCAAGTTGAGTCCTTGGAAGGATAAGAACGAGGAGCTCAGGGCCTATGAAGCGGCAGCCGCGGCGGCGGAAGACTACAGGTCCATAACGAGCGGATACGAAAATGACGTATACAGTTATATGTATATTCTGAGGCGTTCCAATGTAGAGTTCCTGAAGAAGTTCGCGGAGGCACTCGCCTGCTTCATCCTCTTCTTCATCGGTGCCCCGTTGGGTGCGTTTATCCGTAAGGGAGGACTCGGAGTGTCAGCCATCATCGCTGTTCTGTTCTTCGTATTGTATTGGGTAGTAGACATTACCGGTACCAAGTTGGCGAAGGACGGTGCCATTTCAGCAGCAGCGGGAGTCTTCGTTTCGACGATAGTCCTATTCCCGATAGGAATGTATTTCACTTGGAAAGCGATAAATGATTCCGCCTTGTTCAACACGGAAAATTTCGGTTCATGGTGGAGAAAAATAAAGAGCAAATTCATGAGCACATTCAGAAAGACAAGAATCGTATACATGGGAACACCGGAGTTTTCGGTGGCTCCTTTGAAGGCACTTCTTGATGCCAAATATAATGTAGTCGGAGTGGTAACTGTAGCCGACAAGCCTAGTGGACGCGGTCTCAAGGTGAACGAGAGTGCGGTGAAGAAGTTCGCCGTGGAGAACAATATCCCAGTGCTCCAGCCGGTGAAGCTTAAGGATCCTGAGTTCCTGAAGCAACTCGCTGATTTCAAGGCAGATTTGTTCGTAGTCGTGGCCTTCAGGATGTTGCCTGAAGAGGTTTGGGCGATGCCAAAGCTCGGTACATTCAATCTCCACGCCGCTCTTCTCCCTCAGTATCGCGGTGCCGCCCCTATCAACTGGGCAGTGATAAACGGCGAGAAGATGAGCGGTGTCACTACCTTCATGATAGACAAAGACATTGACACAGGCGGAATTTTGCTTAGGCAGGAGTGCCGTATTTCGGAGACTGACACTGCGGGCGACCTGCACGACAAGCTTATGCCGATAGGTGCGGATCTGGTGGTTCAGACTGTCGAGGGCATCATCGAGAAGAATATCGAGACTCGTGTCCAGCGCAGTTTCATTCAGGGTTCCGAGGTTCTCAAGCCGGCTCCGAAGCTGACTCGCGAGCTCTGCCACATCGACTGGAATGACTCTACCAGAAGCATTTACAATCTCATCCGAGGTCTCAGCCCATACCCTGCCGCGTTCACCGAGTTAGTACCGGCTGCCGGCGGAGCACCTGTCCAGCTGAAGATTTATGCCGGAGCGAAAGTGGAAGGAGATGAGTTCAGGTCAATGCTGGAGCGTTGTGGAGTGGGTGACGGTAACAATTTCGCTGTCAATGCTAAAGAGGGTCACACCGGCAGCAACATCAAGCCAGGTCAGATTCTCAGTGACGGCAAGTCGTTCTTCGCCATCACTACGGCGGACGGAGCCATCTCCTTGACTGACTTGCAGTTGGCGGGCAAAAAGCGTATGGAAGTGAAGCCATTCCTCGCAGGATTCCGTAATCCATCCGACTGGGTAACTACACTTGGAACATCGAAAGTGGAAATCGATAAGACAAGGAAATAATCATACACGAAACGCGCACGAGCTGCCGGATAGATAATTTTAGCTAGTGTTTGAAGACCGTGAACGAGGGTATGTTACGTGGATGCCGGACGTCGGTCTGTGCCCGCTCGCTCAGGTGCTTCGCAATTCGCTCTCTGGGCACCGCCGCCGGCCGGCGACGACGCGGCAGCCCAGGGGTCGGCGGATTCGAGTTTTATAATAGATTAGTAATCAGGTAATTAAAAAAATACACATCTGCCAACCCCATCAAAAATATGGGTGTCGGCAGATGGTTTTATTGTAACTCACTGATATTCAATACTTCCATAATCAGAAATCCGCCGACCCCATACGGCCATATTATCCAAGTATTTCACAAAGTTCACAAGTTTGTGGTCCACAAGTTTGTGAACTTTAGAGAAATCTTGGACGACTTGGCAGGGATAGAGTTAGCCAACAGATTCACATTCAGCTATTTGCAACGATTACAACCTACTAGGTCCTATAAAAATTTCTACAACCTGACAGGCGCAGAAAGATACAATTAACGCATAATCAACATTTTACAAACCACGATACCCGTCAGGTTGTCCAAGAATTTCACACAATGAACACTTTGGCGCAGGACATTTAGGATTTATCATACTCATCATACAACTTTCTTCAGACAACGACATATATAATAATGAAACAATCCCTAAGGTGTTGTCAATCAGAAAACAATTTCGTAAGTTTGTGATGTCTTAGGATTATGTATCCCGAGACATACATATTTGGTGAAAGTGTTTTCGCACTATCCTTTAAAAGAAATCTGACAGTTTCCATGAGAGAAAGGGTAAAAACGACAACACCGTCACCTGTATTTGGTTTCGTATACTCTACGCAATCGATACGGGTGTGGGGATTGTTTCCGTTTATTTTCTCTCGGGTTTTGTCAGAACCTCTTTTAAGATAAACGAATCGGCTCCACACTTTTTTAGTAACACTAACCGCTGCATAAGGAGTCCGCACTACAGCTCAATAGTAATTACTATGACCGACAATTCACACAAATTCAGCAACGACGCACTTTATCAGGCTCCACGCGTCGAAATCATTGACATTCAAATAGAACACTGTTTCGCTTCAACAGGTAACAACGAGGATTTCGATGACAATACTATGTATCCTGGTCTTTGGTATTAATATAATTCAAACACTCACATGAAAAGTTATCATAGACATTTAATCTTAACTGGACTCTTAAGCATAGTGCTAAGTTGCTCTAAGTCAGAAGGCGAGGCGCCATCGAATTATCCTGAGGAAGACAAAGGAAAGATTTATTCCGCTGTCATAGATACCGCGGAGACTAAAACTATCTTAGAGGGGAAATCTGTTATTTGGCAGGAATCCGATAAGGTGGCGGTGTTCACCAGTCCGGACAAGCAATTATATAAAGTTAAAGAAGGGTGCGCAGGAACTAAAAGCACCACTCTTATTCCCGTCAACAACACTACTGTAGGAGGCAATTCCAAGTTAACTATTGCTTTTTATCCCTATGACTCAGCATTGTCTTTCAAAGAGTTATACTACGACTACTACAACGACTACGCTTTTAGTATCTCAGTAAATATACCAAATATTCAGAAATACGTACCACACTCTTTTGGGCCAGATGTTCAACCCATGGTCGCAATTTCTCATGAGTCTAACAGCTCATCTCTTTCTTTCAAAAATCTATATGGTCTACTAAGAGTAAGACTAAAAGGTCAAGACATTATTGTAAAAAAGATTGAGATATTCGGCAATGAAAATGAAAAGATTGCCGGTCTCGCTGAATACCGATATGATACAGATAGGTGGGCCCCACCACGCTTTAATTTTTCGGAAGAATCATTATCTTCGATTATCTTGGACTGCGGAGATGGTGTAGCTCTTGATGCAGACACTTCAACAGATTTTTACATAGCTCTTCCTCCGAGGGTGTTTTCAAATGGCATAACCATGAGAGTCACAACGGGGGATGACATTATAGAGAAAAAAGTATCAAGAGAGTTGGAAATACAGAGGTCAAGAATATGCCAAATGCCAGATTTAGTCCTCATAGGAAACAGGCAAAAAGACAACCAAATTCTTTATTCCAGCATTTATGGAAGGCCTTCATCTATTAGTTGTGACGCACAACTAATTTCAAATGAGTATAAAGATGGGCAAGGAATTCTGACATTCGATAAAGCTGTTAAGCAAGTTAAAAATACATCTGGGGGTTTAGTCTCTGTAGTTTTACCCAACCGTGTAAAATCTATTGGAGAATACGCGTTTTCTTACTGTTCCAGTTTACGATCAATTATAATTCCTAATAGTGTAGTGGAAATAAATTCTGGAGCTTTTCAATTCTGCAGCGATTTAAAGTCAGTAGTTCTCCCAGAAAACATCACATCTATCGAAGAAATAGCATTTTACTATTGCTCTAGTCTATGTTCCATTGAGATACCTAATAGCGTAACACGCATAGAATCTAGAGCATTTAGTTCCTGCAGTAGCTTATCATCAATTAAGCTTCCAAACAATCTTACGACAATAGGAGATGGCGCTTTTTATAAATGCGAAAGTTTAAATTCAATCGAAATCCCAAATAGCGTCACGGAAATAGGCCCAGACGCATTTAGCAAGTGCCGTCGATTATCCTCGATAGTACTTCCCAATAGTCTCACAAAAATAGGCCCAAACGCATTTAGCAATTGCCATAATTTATCTTCAGTCGTAATTCCTGATGGTGTTACGGAAATAGGATCAAACGCATTTAGCAATTGCGATGATTTATCCTCAGTCGTAATCCCTGATGGTGTTACGGAAATAGCTTCCGGCGCATTTGAAAATTGTACAAATTTATCTTCAGTCGTAATTCCTAATAGTGTTACAATAATAGGTAAAGGCTCATTTCAATATTGTACAAGTCTACAATCAATTGGAATCCCTAACAGTGTAATGGAAATTGGAATGTGGGCATTTGAAAATTGTACAAATTTATCTTCAGTCGTAATTCCCGATGGTGTCAAAAGAATAAATGAGGCCACATTTGAAGAATGTATCAACTTAAAGTCAGTGGTTCTCCCTGAAAGCATCACATCTATCGGAGAATTCGCATTTGATGGTTGCGATGCTGTAAACTTTAAGGTATTGGCAACAACACCTCCAACTGTGGGGAAATATGCTCTTCCTTCAAATTCTACAGTTTACGTGTTACCTGAGTGCGTGGACACATATAAACAGGCTGACGGATGGAAGGACTGTATCATTAAACCTATTGAACAATAATAAAATACACAACGGAATCACATGAATATCGATATAACTAAAAGTACGCCTATCGAAGGATGCAAGCGAGTTTATTCTTTAAACGGAAAGTACAAACACCAACCTAAGAGGATACTCTGCAAATACCTTCCCTTTAAAAGACTTAAAGCATCTGTCGATACTAAGAGGTCTAAAATAAAACTAACGTTTGTAACTCCCAACTGTTGGTCAGACCCATTTGAGGTTTTATTCGTTGACAGGAAACCCGCAGAGTTAGAAGTTGCATGTTTCTGTGTAGTAGATGACGATATGACAACCAACTCGGCAGAGGCTATATGGAATGCGTATCCGGCTACAGGTGATAAGATTATACGAGTAGGATTCAACAGTAATACATTGTTTTCCCTATTAGATTCTTATGCGGAAGCCAACGATGTGTATTTCTTTATTTCTATGATTGACTACTCAAAGTTAAGAAATAAATTGCTCGAACTTCACGACGAACTATCGAAAGCGTCAAATAAATCTTCCATAGAAGATTACCTTTCACTGATGTCATATAAAAGAAAGGCATTCGAATATGAACACGAAACAAGAATCTTTATGGTTTCAAATAAAACCACAAGTGAAAGGACGGATGTTGAATTGGCTTTAGATGATTCTCTCATTGAAAAGGTAACAATAGCGCCGATACGACCATTTGCATACGATGACCCTCGAAAGGAAAAATACAAAAACTTATGTGATACTGAGAATAAAGCATACGCTGATGCCTTGCGGAAATTTTTACCTAATATCAAAGTTTATCGTTCGACAATTTATGAACTCAAAAATAATGAAGCGGAAAAGGTACGGTATACTGCACTAAAGTAATAGCTATACACAAAGAATAAACATGGAGGCCGGCCGGCGGTCGGTGCCCGCTCGCTCAAGTGCTTCGCAATTAGCTCTCTGGGCACCGCCGTAAGCGTCTCAGTACGTGCATATTATTTAAGTATTCCCCAGAGTTCACAAGTTTGTGGTCCACAAGTTTGTGTACTTTGGGGAAATTTGTTTATATTTGTCGCAAAACCAGAATGTTATGTATAGGCCGTTTGTATATGGAACTTCCGTTTCGGGGGATAATTTCACTGATAGAGTTGTGGAGACTTCGAGGATTAAGAAGAATTTCAGTGCTGGGATAAATACTATTCTCATTTCTCCACGTCGACTTGGAAAAACGTCTTTGGTAAAAAAAGTTATTTCCGAGTTCGATAACTCAGATCCGGTAATCGTCTTTATGGATATTTATGACTGCAGAAGCGCACAAGATTTCTATCTGCGCTACTCTCAATCTATCCTGAAAGCATTGTCCTCCACTACTGAGAGACTGATGGAAAATGCAAAAGAATTCTTGGGCAGACTGGCACCACGTATATCGGTGAGTCCCGACATGACGTCTGAATACTCACTGTCGATCGGCTTAAGTCACAAAGACATTGACCCGGACGAAATCCTGAATCTTCCCGAACGGATTGCGGAGAAGAAGGGGCTGCACATTGTGGTCTGCATCGACGAATTTCAGCAAATAGGCGAATTCACAGATTCATTGACCTTCCAGAAAAGGCTGCGAGGAATTTGGCAGCATCAGCAGAGGACTTCGTACTGTCTGTTCGGAAGCAAGAAACACATGATGGAAAAGATATTCCACAGCAAGAGGATGCCATTCTATATGTTCGGCGACACCATATATCTCGGAACGATTCCAGAAGCCGATTGGATATCCTACATTTGCTCCAGATTCAGCACTGCCGGAATAACCATTTCTGAAGAGCACGCGGCTGAAATCTGCCGTAAAGTCGAGTGCTATTCGTCATATGTCCAGCAACTTGCGTGGAATGTTATGGTCAATGCTGATTCTACAGTTACCGACGCGGATGTGAAAAACGGAATGGAGTTTCTGGTTTCACAGAACGAGCCGCTATATGTAGCAAAAATCGAAAATTTGTCCTCATACCAGTTGAATTTACTTAGGGCCATATGTGACGGCGTAAATTCAGGTTTCACCTCTGAAAGCGTCCTTAAAAAGTGGAATTTAGGCAGCAAATCCAACGTAGCGCGAATCAGGTCGTCTTTAATCGAAAAGGAACTCATCGACAAACGTGACGGGAAACTGTACATATCTGATCCGGTACTTCGTTTCTGGCTCACCAAATATCTCCAGTAGCTTTAGTAACTCAAAACTCTTCTCATAATCTGTGGCAGGTTAATATTTTCGAGTTACATAACGGGGCATAGAGTGGCCACAATCACGAGACAAGGAAGTAATCGTGGCTGCCGGTCGGTGGTCAGTGCCCGCTCGCTGGGTTCCGACCCCTGCCTCTTGCGTTGTGTTATCGTGAACAGGGATTGTCGACGTGGTAGTTATCACCGCCCCAGTCCCGGGTGCCGTCGAAAGGTTCGCTGGCGCTCATCCTCCCCACTACCGTGGGTCCCCTCCGCGGACGGCCATGCCTTTCGATCGGCACCCGGGACCAGGGCTCTTTATTCTATGTGTATATAAAATAATATATCACTCGTAGGATTTCCGATGATGTAACAAGATCACCGCCAGAGGCTAGAGCGTCGGCGGATGGCTTAATTGTAACTCTATGATATTCAATACTTCCATAATCAGAAATCCGCCGACCAGCTACAAAACGGGGATGCCATACAAAATGCCATGTCCAGCTAGAGACGTGAGAGACCGTCCAAGCACAGGGTTATCGGCACATAGTACGAGGTTACGATTATATGTCAGACAACCTAGCGGATGATTTTAGCGAGCCTATCAACCGCAACACATTGATAATCTGTATATTACGACAGCTTTAACTCATCAGAATTCCTGCCAGGTTGTATGTTTTTTCATAGGACCTGGCGGGTATCGTTTGCCGCAATGCACTGATAATCAGCACTATCAATCTTTTATCACCTACCAGGCTGTCGGAAATTTCGGACTTCGGATTAGAAAAAGCGATTCTCCCCGAAAACGGAAAGAATCGCTAAATGCACTGTATTGTAATACTCTACAGTTCCCAAGCAAGGGCAGAAGCGCCGAGGATGGCGGCATCGGACTCTTTGAGCTGGGAGAAGACTATCTTGACTTTGTTGCGCCACAAAGAGAGAACGTTGGCGTTCATGGCATTCTCGATAGGCTCGCGGAGGAACTCCTTGGAACGGGCAAGACCGCCGAAGAGGACGATGGCCTCAGGTGAGCTGAACGCAATGAAATCTGCGAACGACTCGCCGAGAATGGTACCTGTGTACTCGAAAATCTTGATGGCCAATTTGTCACCTTCCTTGGCTGCATCATAAACATCCTTGGAAGTGATATTGTCCAGACTTCTGAGAACTGACGGCTCCTCACTCATATCGAGCCACTCACGTGCCGTACGTGCCACACCGGTAGCAGAAGCATAGGTCTCCAAGCAGCCGGTCTTGCCGCAATTGCAGAGACGTCCATTGTGACGTACGACACATGTATGTCCGAGCTCTCCGGCAAATCCGTCGTGGCCATAGACAACCTCGCCATTGATGACGATTCCGCTGCCTACACCGGTACCAAGAGTAATCATGATGAAGTTCTTCATCCCTCTGGCAGCACCGTAAGTCATCTCACCCATAGCAGCAGCATTGGCATCATTGGTAAGAGCGACAGGAATGCCCCCCATCTTGTCGGAAAGCAACTTGGCTACAGGAAGAGTTCCCTGCTTGCCCCATTTCAGATTGACAGCATTCTCGATCTCTCCGGTATAATAGTTTCCGTTAGGAATACCCATACCGATACCGCGAACCTGACCGGCAACACCAGCGTCAGTTATAACTTTATTGACAGCCTCGGCCAAATCATCGATATATGGCTCGATTTCGTCATGTGTATCTGTTCTGATGACAGTCTGGGCCAACACCTGGCCTCTCATATCTACAACGCCTAACTTAGAAGTCTGTCCGCCGACATCTATGCCGACTACATAAGGCATATCCATCTTATTCATAATATATTATTCTACTGGAATTTCAGGGTTAACATTCTTACAACCTGCGAGGGCGTAATAGAGAATATATGCAAGCATAGCTACTACAAGCCAGTAACTTGCCATATAACCGGCAGCAGCAGCGATGAAATCCTGGATAAGAGGCATAACGCCGCCACCGACTACCATCATCATGAATATACCGGAAGCCTGCTCTGTATATTTGCCGAGCCCCTCAGTACTGAGGTTGAAAATACCACCCCACATAAGAGAAGTACAAAGACCGCAAAGCACAAGGAAGAGAGCCTTGACAGGAATTCCGGAAACCATGGTGAAACCATCCTCAACACTATATGCAGGCATAGTCATAGTAATCTCCTTAGGAAGGAAGATAGCGATAACTACGAAAAGAATAGCCACAGAAGAAACTGTAACAAGCTGAGCCTTAGTACTTACCTTACCACTGATGAATGAACTGAAAATACGGCCCACCATCATAAGAAGCCAGTAAACAGCTGCGATGGCACCTCCGATAGCGACACCGTTCACAGCGATACCTGCACCCTTCTCTGTAGCATCAGAGAAATAGAAAATAAGCTGTGAAGGAATACCTACCTCGACACCTACGTAGAAGAAAATAGCCACAACACCGAGCACGAGATGACGGAAACTCCAAGCGCTATGCTCGTATTTCACAGTCTTTCTCTCAGCCGCAGGCTCAGGAATATTCACGAGCGAAATAATGATATAGGCCAATGCGAATACACCCATTGCGATAAACAGGAGCGGAGCGACATCACTCATAGAAGTCTGCTCAGTAACAGTTCCGATAAGAACACCTACGAGAAGCGGAGTAAAAGTACCTGCGAGAGAGTTCATGGAACCACCGATCTGGATATACTGGTTACCTTTGTTTCCACCGCCACCGAGAAGGTTAAGCATAGGATTCACAACGGTATTAAGCATACAAACGCAGAATCCGCAGATAAATGCACCGAGAAGGTAAACATAAATAGCTGAAGCTCCGAGGAATGCACGGCTTGAAATCCACTGGATAACGATACCGATGAAACCTGTAGCAAGCGCGATGAGAAGGGTCTTCTTATAACCATGCTTGAGAAGCATCTTACCTGCAGGAATACCCATGAAGAGGTAAGCTGCGAAGTTCATCATGTTTCCCATCATTCCGGCCCAACTGTACTGACCTTTCCAGATGTTTCCGAAAGGAGCGGCCATATTAGTCACGAATGAGATCATCGCAAAGATGAAACACATAGTGACAATCGCCACAAGATTTGATTTTTTCTGTGTCATATCAATGATTTTATATGTTTTTTATTTCACTCAGAGAGGAAATTCGTTTTAAAAAGTGTTATTTCATAACAAACCTTGCGAAATTACAAAAAAACCGGCGGAAAGACAAAAAAAGATCCGGTGCTTTTCTCAAAGGACCGGACCCCTATATAAAACGAACTTAACAAATAGACATAAAAACCTTTTATTGTCTGGTGCAAAGTTATGCATATAAAACGTTAATACCAAACTTTTCGTAAAGATTTTTTAAAATTTCGTCCATTTTGATAATAAATTCGACCCGTAAAACGATTTTTAAGGATTACTTATATTATTCCCAAATGTCAGGAATGAGTTCATAGCCCCTTGCGCTCTCCGGATATGTAGCGAAAGGCTTGACAGCACAGCAATGCACGTCATACAGACACTCTGCAGTAGCAATCATCGCATCTACCATATCCTTATATGGTCTATCCGTAACATCCACGAGGCCGCAATTATAGTTTTCTCCATCAAATCGTCCGGTAATATCCTGATCAGACCACTGGAAGTATCCGGAGCCGATAAATGCAGGATGAGCATAAGCATTTTCAGTATAATATCTGTAGCAGTCTGCCCTGTCTTTCTCAGAATCTGTCTGCCAAAGCGCCTGTGCCAATCCCCTGTCGACAGTTCCGAAATGATACTCACCCACAATCATAGGCTTTCCGGTACAAGCATAGGCCCTGTCGAGCATATCCTTATCAGGAGCGAGCATATAGGCATTGAAACTGAACACATCGAAATGCTTTCCGCAGATAGACAGCAGAGTCTCGGTGATAGTATCAGGATTTGCGAATCTCATTCCCAAATTAAGGTGGTGCGGGTCATACTTCTTGTACACTTTATCCACCGTCTCCAAGAATTTGTCGAAAGCGTCATAAATAAATGCCACTCGGTTTTCATCAGTATCGCCATTTGACTCGAGATATTTCTTGAGTGCAGCTTTGATAGGTCTATCCGGGCCATCAAGAATTATCTGGCAAAGACGTACTTCATCATTGATCCAAGCCGGCTCATTTCCGACGAAATAGCCTATCAGCCATGGGTTGTCGACATTTTTGGCGACCATCGACGAGATGGATTTCTCGACAGTCGGCACGAAGTCTGGGGAGTATACGTCAGCAAGTCCCATCATGGATGCATCCTGGCCGATGCCGCCGAAACTGAGCATGAATGCTTTGCGTCCCAACTCGATTACTTCTCTGCCGGACCAGTTGGCAATGGTATTCATGCCCCATTTGTCCATTCTCTTGATAATAAGGTCATTGGCCTTACCCCTCCAGTCTTTGCCGAATCTTCTGACCTGGTTCCACTCACTGAGAGAATACGCCATGCCGGCTCTTGACTCTATCGGAGCGACTTCATCTACCGGAGGGATAGCCTCATACATTCCGGCTCTCTTGTCATAATCTCTGACCAAGCCGCCGTTTCCGGGTGATACGCAGTCCACACCGAGAGAAAGGAAAAGATGTCCCTCAGGGTCTACGAACCACCATTTGCCGTCGATTTGCTCTGTACGGAAAAATCCGGTAGCCTCGACCTGACTATTCAAATATCCTCCGAAACGAGAATACTGGAATTTCTCAGTGCTGACTTCCTCAGCTTCTTCCTCACGCCACTGTTTCTCCAAATCCTCGAGACTCTTCACCTTCTCCGGATATTGTGCATAGGTAGACTGGCCGAAGCGGTCTATTGCCGGATGCTTTTCCAAATAAGCATCACCCGAATCATCCACTGAAAGGGTGATGTTTCTGATATATATTTTTGGGTTAGAAATTGGCTTTCTGATTCTTACGCCCACAGAATCCACTCCTGTAAGCGGACCACGCTGACCACCGAGGTTAATCCATCCGGTGTAGCGCGGCTTGTTCATGGTTGCAGCCACGTCGAAAGCAGGTGCAGGCAGCTCAGTATAATACTTGAGCGGAATCGCAAGCCTGTTCCAAGCGCCTGGAACATAAGACATTACCCTCAGGTCATTATAACCCCAATCCGTAGTAAAGCCCAGCTGAAATCTCTGTGAGGTAGTGATTTTATATTCAAGGACAACGTAATTATATCCGGTCCAGTCAGTCGGCAAATCCGGGTTGATGTCTTTAAGTGCCACCTTGAAACCTGACACTTCTTTGGAACTGTCGAAAGTATAGCTTACCTCATGGTTACAAGCGCCTAGCGCAAGCAATGAGCAGCATACTGCCGAAGCCATCTTAATTTTTTCTATAAACTTCATAACTTTATGAATGAGTAATATTAATTCTGTATAATGACGACACTGCCGAAGCGTAGAGATACCCGTCCTTGCCCATTATTATGGAAGACGGACGTTCCGGAAGTCGGATTTTCCCTATAATTTCACCTTTCAGATTGCATACATATATGAGTCCGTCAGCCACGAAAACCTTATCTCCACCCGATGTCGCACTGAACTGGCCAGCATTGACAAACTCCTGGGCCTCAACTCTTTCCATCGTCTCATATACCACACTGAACACCCTATGATTATATTCATCAGAGACATAAGCGGTTTCTCCCGGAGACACGGCCAACAGCGATGACGAACGGAGCAAATCATATACGTCCAGAATCACGGTAACACCATCAGGAGCGACGAAAACAGTGTCGACAGACGCCTTCACGACCTCATCGAAATCATTCAGGTCACGCCATCTGTTAGAAGGCACGCAAACCCTTCCGACCCCGGAAACATCCTTAACATGTTTCTTCGGAAGAATCGTGAACGACGACTCCGGATCATCAGGATTTATCGAATAGAACCTCGGCTCGAAACCATCATTGCCCCACCAGCTGAACGTGGTTCCTTTACGGTCATCGTAAACCTTTACAGCTTCCTTTGGAACAAATCCGGGCTGCGGAGTATATTTCACACATACCAGAAGATTATCCTCCGTATCCACAGCAAGAGAAAGAACAGGCCACGGATAATCCGCCACAAGAGTAACCTTTTCATCTGCAGGAGAATAACGATAAATACGCCTCATCCTCTGCTCACAGAAATAAATATTGCCCTTACTGTCCTGAGCCATACCGTGCACATACTCGAAACCAGTGGCCAGACGGACGACATCACCAGAAACCTGCTGCGCCTTCTTCTCATTCCCCGTAACAGTCAGACGAGTAAACTCCCACGGGAGCACCTCCAGACCAGTATTCATATCCTTTATAGTAACATCAGTAGTCTGATGCATCTGCGTAAAGTTATGAACATTATAAAACTCCATATCACGACATCCCCAAGTGCGGACAGCGCACGGCAGCGGAGTATCTATCCAAATCACCCTGAAAAGATAAAGGTTCGCAAAAAGCAGATTCTCAGAATTTTCTATCTCAATCGGCTGCACATCAGGACCTTCCCTCAACTCCTCTTCCAACTGCAGCGCATAGAACTTCCAGTTCTTCACATTACGGATTCTAACCTCATTTCTCACATGATGCTCCACAGAAATCTCATACATGGCCGACGGCGTTTCGGTGTCACTGATATATAGGCCATTAGTAGAATAACTGTCCGGCGTCCAGATATCCTTGAACGTACCGCCTCCGCCATTTGTAATCCACAAAGACCAATACTGATTGTCCCAAGCCTTGTCCTTACCCTGATAATTCACAGGATTCTCCTGAGTGCTGACACCTTCCGGCTTTCTTACCACCGGAGTTCTCTTGTTGGAATTTCTGGTCATATTGCCATGACCGCCAAGAAAACGCACATCATTCATGTACGAACCGGCCGCGCTATGCCACTTGCAGCCGACCGCCCGATAATTATACGCCCCAGTGCTGACGCCTACCCCATTTATAATGTTGCTTCCGCCCATAGGGGTTTCTATCAATGCTGCCGGACCCCCGAAGCCACTGAATGCAGGAGTACCGTCCTCGGCGAAGAGCACGGTCGTGATCGGATTCAGACCTATGATAACGGTATTCTTCTTGAGCTTTACTGTCTTGGTCAGTTTATACCAACCCTGAGGGAAATACAAGACATCGTAATTATCAACAGCCTTCGCAATGGCCTCGGTATCATCTGTTTCCCCGTCACCTTTCACTCCCAGGTCCAAAACATTTTTCCATTTGGACATATCCGGAAGTCCCGGTACATCATTTATAATACTGAATGAATTATCTTTCAATTGCTTAATGGAAACTTCACTTTTGAATTCCGGATCAGATTCCATAGAATTCATATGAAGTCCATTCGTAAAATTCTCTATCTTGCAATAACGGGATGGAGAACTTATCTTCCTACCTGATTCACGGAAAGAAACCGCAACAGGAGTCCTCGATAAATAAGTGTTACGCACACTTAACTGATTTGGACTATAATTTTCATGAGAGAGGATAATGCCTGCAGATGAAATAGATTCCATCACACAGTCTTCCATATAAATCTTGTCGGAACGGTCTTTTCGGACCTCTACGGCTACCGGGCTGTTTTCGAACCTGTTACGGATAATTACCCAGCCGCCTTCCTCAGTATTTATACAAGCTTTCCTCTGATTTTTGAATACAGAATTCACTATCGTGATCTGCCAGCTCGGTGATGTCCTTGTAGTATAAATACCATACTCACCACCGACGAACTCCACATCTTCCAACTCATTTCCGGCATCGAAAATACCTGCCTTGCCGTCACCGATATCTATGCGGCAATGAGAGATGAAACTATGTTGAGCATAATGTGTCCTGAAGGCTACCGCATAAGGATTTCCGGATTCTATACGGACATCGATATTCGAAAATGCACTGTAAAAAGTACCTGCATTGGCATCCCGCACACCTGATTCCGGCGTAACCCTGTTACTTGTAAACCAAAACAGATATTTTGCTCTCCCCTTATCCTCAAGATTCTCCGTACCGAAGCCCTCAGAATTTTTCTTCAAAATAAATGTAGGACGCTCAGGACCGACACCAATAAGACGTACAGAAGTAGGAATATAGATAGTCTGAGAGAGCAGATAATTTCCCGAAGGGACGAATACGATTCCTGCGTTAAATTCATCTTTGACGTAGTTTATAGCCTCCTGGAGTCCTGAAGAAACATCAGTCTTACCGTCATTGGCAATGGCAAACTTTTCAGGAGTGAAATATACCGCCTTCGGATCAGACGGACATTCTGAATAAACAGAAATCGTCCGGGCTGCGCATAAGCCGGTCAAACACAACAAAAGGCCAAGTAAACCTGCGAGTCGTTTCATGATTATTAGATATTCAGAGTCAATAAAAAAGGGGCAGACCGGCCGTCTCCGGCCCACCCCAAAGCGTTAAGCCCGCCTAACTATTTGTTGATATTAGGATTCAGGAGTTCATCAGTGTTAGGAACTGGGAAGAAGTATGCGTCAGTTCCCTTGGTTCCGCTGATAGGAAGCTCACTTGCACTTCTGGAAGCGATAGCCTTGTCGATGAGATTAAGTCTGACGACATCGAACCATCTCACACCCTCTGCTGCAAATTCCCACTTTCTCTCCTCTACACAAGCATTGGCAAAAGCCTCAGCGCTGAGACCGGAATAGGTGGAGAGGCCGGCTCTTGTGCGGATCTTGTTCAGGCACTCGTATGCCAACGCATCAGGACCGCCGGATCTGGCTTTAGCCTCGGCATAGGTCAATGCTGTCTGAGAGAATCTCAAGAAGCAGATAGGAACAGTAGCTCCTCCGACAGTAAATGCATTGTCGACACTCATCTTCTTGTAGTAAGGGTGTTTGTCTGTCATATCCTTCCAATTTCTTGTAACGCCGTCTGTGCAGACATAGTCTTCCATGAAAGTAGCATCTTTTCTAGGTCCTGCAGGGAACTCGTTGTAATAGCCTACTTCTGCGAAGAAGTAACCCCAACCGCCTGCCATAGATGGACCAGCAGCAGTTCCGTACATCCAATTGTCACCACTCTTCGTGCACATGGTAAAGACATTTTCTTTTGTAATGCCGTTATTCGGAGCAGATTCGCTATGGGTAAAGAGAACGTCGTAAGAATCTTCGAAATCGAAACCATATTTTGCTCTGTTGTCGAGTACAAGTTTTGCCTGCTCGGCTGCCTTAGCATAATAGCCTTCTTTATTCAGAGGCCATCCTGCTTCGAAAAGATACACCTCAGCGAGAAGAGCTCTGGCAGTTCCTACGTTAGGACGACCCGGATCACCATTTCTTCTCTCGTCACCAAGACGCTCGATGGAATTGGTAAGGTCAGACTCAATCTGGGCGAAGATACCTTCGGTTCCTGTCATCTCCATGTTTTTGTCAGACTCCTTATAAACCGCAGAAAGCATGAGCGGAAGGCTCTTGTGCATTCTTCCGAGCCAGAAATAACTGTAGGCACGTACGAAATACGCTTCTCCGAGAATCTGCTTGATGACAGCAGCGTCACCCTTGCATTTGTCAGCGTTCTCGATTACGTTGTTCGCGTTGATGATGGCTTTGTAGCATGACTTGTAAATAAATGGAATAGAAGAGTTCGTATTCGTAACAGTATATGTGTCAAGCTCTTTTGTATTAGTGGAAGAAGCATTGGTAGTAAGGTCCTCACCTCCCATGGTAACCTCATAAGGCCATGTGTGGAGGAATCCATAACCCCATCCGCCGTTCCACTGTAAATATGCACCGGTCAAGGCTGCTTCCAGACCGGACTGGCTTTCGAGCACGTTATCGAAAACCTGACCATTCGTCTTCTCGTCGAGAAAATCCGAACAAGAGGCAAAGAGCGTACAACTCAAAACCGCAGCGGCTGCTATATTGAAAATATGTTTCATATTGCTCAAAATTTATGGTTCCAATTAAAATGTGATGTTCAATCCCAATGAGAATGTCCTGGAGTTAGGATAAGATGCATAGTCTACACCCTGACGGATATCAGATCCGCCGCCTCCGAGGTTACTTGACTCAGGGTCAAGGCCTTTGTAGCCAGTGATAGTGAACAGGTTAGTCGCAGTAGCGGATACTGTGAACTTACCGATTTTCTTCACATCGAAATCATAAGCGACACTGAGGTTCTTAAGACGGACGAAGCTTGCGTCCTCGACTGTCATGGATGACTGCTCTTTCCAATCACTGGTAGGGCTCCATGCCGGGAGATATGTATTCTCCTGAACGCCCGGGATATATCTCTTCTTAGCCTCTGAAAGGGTAGCAGCTCTCATGTCATCAGCAGCTCTGAGGTTCATGATTCTGGTGTAGTTGAGTTTGTCCACGCCAAGCACTCCCTGGAAGAACACGTTGATAGTGAAGTTTTTCCAATAGATGTTGTTGTTCCATCCAAGTGTATACTTAGGCATACCATGACCGATGATCTGTGCATCAGCGCCGTCATATTTGTAGTCGTTGTTCAAGTCTTCGTAGCGGGCGTCACCAGGCACCATTCCATATTTGGCAGCCTCAGCAGCTTCGCTCTTCTTCCATGGTCCGAGATATTTGAGACCGTAGATGGAACCGAGAGACTCACCCGGCTTGTAGATAAATTCAGGAATACTGTGGTTCAGTCCTGTAAAGTCAGAGTAGCTTGTGATATATTCTTCGTCACCGAGGCTGAGAACTTCATTCTTCACAGTAGAGAAGTTGAATGTACTCTTCCATCCGAAGTCAGCCTTCTTGATGATTTCGCCGGTAACACTGAGCTCAAATCCGGTGTTCTTGATAGAACCGATATTGGATGTGATAGTACCGCCGCCCTGATAATCAGGAATGCTCTTGTTCATAAGAAGGTCAGAAGTCTTTTTCCAGAACACGTCACCCTCGACGAGGAGTCTGTTGTCGAAGAAACCGAGTTCAAGACCGAGGTCTCTCTGCTCAGTGGTTTCCCAACGGAGTTCAGGGTTACCAGGAGAACCGAGTACGATACCAGGTGTCTGACCTCCCTGAGAGAATGAAAAGAACTGGCCGTTTGCGTTGTAAGCTGACAATGTTGCGTATGGAGAGATAGCCTGGCTACCTGTCATACCCCAGCTGAGTCTGAGTTTCAACGTGCTGAACACGTTCAAATCCTTGATGAAGTTTTCGTTATGAGCGTTCCATGCCAATGCTGCTGCAGGGAAAGTACTGTATTTGTTTCCTGAAGCGAACTTGGATGAACCGTCATGTCTTACGGATACTGAAGCCATATATCTGCCGTCGAATGAGTAGTTTACACGGCCGATGAATGACATGAGTGACCACATGGTGTAGCCTGAACCTACTGTTGTGGATCCTGCCTGTGCAAGATTGTCATATTTGAGGTTAGGGAACTTAAGTTCAGAAGCACTGCCTGAGAGAGTCTCGAGCTGATAATTCTGAGTCTCCATAGCTGCCACAGCATTGACAGAATGCTTTCCGAAGGTCCTGTCGTAAGACAGCTGGGTGGTAGTCTGGACGGTGATAGCCTTGTTGGTGTACTTGGACGCGCTCGGCTTGCCGTTGGAGAGATATTCTCCTGACCAGCTCTTGCCCTCATCGAAAGAGATGTCCGCACCGGCCTGGAAATCAGCCTTCAAGCCTTTTACGATTTCGTAAGAAGCACCGGCCATCGCATTCACATAATATCTCTGGCCATAAGACTCTGAGTCATACATCATAGAGATAGGGTTGCTCTTTACAGAAGAGTAAGGGTCGCTCTGGGTGTATTTGCCCTCGCTGTCATAAGGCATAGTGGTAGGGGCCCAAGCCAATGCCTGTGTAAGGATGTTGTTGGCTCCTGAATAACCGCCGCTGTTGCGCTGTGATTTGGAAACGACACCGTTGGCGTTGAATCTGAATGAAAGTTTGTCAGTAATCTTGCTGTTTACATTTGCACGTACTGTATATCTTTCATATCCGGTAGTCTTGATAATACCCTGATTGTTAAGGTAGTTTCCGGAAACACGATACTGAGTGTTCTCATTACCGCCTGATACACTGATCTGGTGCTGATGTGAAATGGCAGTACGGAGGACAGCGTCCAAGTAGTCATATCCGCCACCGTTTTTGTATGAATCGACCTCGGTCTGAGTAAATACCGGAGATGCGCCCATAGCTTCGGCATGCTCATTCGCAGTCTTGGCGAAGTCATAAGCATTCATCTTGTCATATTTCTTTATAATATTTGAGAAGAATACGTTACCCTCGTAGCTGAGCTTTGGCTTACCTGATTTTGCACCAGTCTTAGTAGTAACCAAGATGACACCGTTCGCACCGCGTGAACCGTAAATCGCTGTAGAAGAAGCATCCTTCAACACCTCAATAGATTTGATATCATTAGGGTTAAGGTCGTTGAAATCAGCTCCTACGAATCCGTCGATAACGAAAAGCGGGCTGTTGTCACCGAGAATAGAGTTCGCACCACGGATTCTCATACGGACCTCTGAACCCGGAGCACCACTGGTGTTGGTAATCTGGATACCTGTCGCACGACCCTGCAATGCCTGGTCTACACGAGTAACCTTCTGGTCGCTGAATGATTCATTGGTAACCTGTGAAAGCGCACCTGTGAGAGTACTTCTCTTGGCGGTACCGTAACCGATTACGACTACCTCATCCAAGGCTTCCTGGTTAAGTTGGAGAACTGCAGTGATTTCATTACCGTCTACGGTAATTACTTTGTCGATAAAGCCCATGTATGAGAACCTGATGCGGTCACCGACCTGGGCATTGATCACGAATTTACCATCTATATCTGTATAAGTACCGACGGTAGTACCTTCGATAGAGACGTTCGCACCTATAATAGGCTCACCATTCTCATCTACGACTACACCGGAAATCTGTGACTGTTCTGCTGAAATCTGTCCCTGGACAGGACTTGCAGAAGTGACATTGACAGACAACATGGTGAATAAAAATGCTGCTGCGAAAGCAGAAAGATATCTCAAGCAGATACCCGAGATATTCATTTTTTTATAACTGACCATACTTGTGATTATTAGTGAATATTGTGTGCTGTTTGGTGCTGCAAGTTTATGCATTAATAACGATTTAACAATGCACTCACCACCCTATAAAAACATTGCACACCTCGATAATTCACTTTTTTCACCCCTGCGAATTTGGCTATATCGAAAAAATTGATATCTCAGTATCAATAACTTAAGAAAATAAATACCCCTGCAATTAAATTTTCGAAATAATTTCGCTCAAAGAATCATCAGGACCCAAATCCATGTTTTTTCTGAGTCGATATCTTGCAGATTCCGCACTGCTCAGCTTGATATTCAGCATCGACGCGATCTCTTTTGTGCTCAATCCCATCCTTATGAAGGCACAATATTTTATGTCGTTTCCGGTAAGATTCGGATACCGTGTCTTGAGCCTGTCGAGGAATCCGTCGAAAATATTGTTGAAATAAATATCGAATTGAGACCAGGTTCCGTCTTCGCGATACTGTTTCTGGACACACTTCTTCACATCCTCGAAATTTACAGTCCCGTCGAAAGCCACCTTAGGTGAAAGACTGTCGATGATAGTAGCCAGACTTTCATTTACGAACAGGTTGTTCAATGTCTGGATAGTGAGTTTCTTGTCACGTTCCTTCACCTCCATCGCAAGAATCTCGTTCTGGTGCTGTATGTTTTCCCTCTCCAAGTCAGCTTTCCTCTGCGCTTCGAATTTTTCTTTAATTCTCTTGATTCTATAAAGATAAACTTGTCGGATTATGAGTATGACCGCAGACAAAGCCAAAAACATATATAATATTCCCCACCATTCCAGCAAAGGATGAGGTTTGATCTTGAAGTTTATAGTCTTGATTATCTGATCTCTGAACTTGATATCCAACTTATGGCTCCCGACATCCATGAATTTAAACGAGATCGGATCACCTTTAGGAACACCTGTCCAATTCTGATTATCCAGACGATACTCCAAACTTTCCCCTCCCGTCATTGAAATATAAAACTTCAAGTCATATACATGATGCGGCAGTTCCAAACTTGAAGAAAGATCAGCAAAAGACGTACTGCGTCCATCCGAATATGCAAGTCTATAAAAATTGACCTTAGGAATAACTCGTTCCGGCACATCGAAGTCATACTTGCACAAAGTCTCGAAATATCCGCACGCCGCCGTATTTTTATCGAGTGCCATCACCTTCGCATATCTCTTCGGAATAGTTTCCAACCTATTGCTCCTGAAGACGTTGGTCGTCATATAAACATCGTTTCCACGCCTGATGAGCATATCTACCGTGCCGTCTTCACTATAATTGAAGAACCTGTTTCCAATCTGCGTAATATTCAGATTTGCAGACACGAAATTTGCAAACAAGGTAGTATAATATGAACTATACTCTATCGCATCCGAATTCGGGTTATACAAAAAACAAGTCTTTCCTGAGGTGAAAATCAGCTCCCCGTCCACCTCGAATATGCGGACCAGATTATCCGATTTGTCGCCGACCCTATAATTTTTAGTATCAATGATTTTCTTGAAAAATTCTCCAGGCTTAAGCCTTACAGTATGCCCCTTCTTGAAGTCAAGCCATATATTTCCATATTTGTCGAATTTGACAGTCTGATTGGGAGCACTGTAATCGGAAACTCTCCAACTCTTGGAAACGATATGATCAGAATCCACATCCATGTCTATCATCAGCAATCCTTTATCGTCGGAAGCGCACAATATGTCGGACCTGTGATAAAGCCTCTCCATAGAGGTAACATTGGCCGCCAAACTGGTGATTTTCCCGGACTTCTCGAGCATATAAAGTCCTTCATTTTTCACTAAGAACATCCGGTTTTTATAGACAAGCATATCCCAAACCTGCCCACGGATTCCCGGCACGAACTTGCTTCCCGAAGCAGGGTCATCCGATTCCCTAAGCAAACCAATATTCGTTCCCAAATAAAGCTTGGAATTCCAGACCAACGCCGTATACACTGCACCGATCTTCATATTAGGCTCTTTATAATAGCTTAGCTGTCTGTTATTTATAATCCAAGTTACACCACCGTCGCCACCGATGACGATATCGCCGATTTCGGTTTCTGTCAATGACAATACGGTCGTGTAATCCAGGCCGTCCTTAGCATTGAACTTCCTGACAATCTCCCCAGACGGAGACATTACATAAACACCGTCCGCGACTGTTCCCAAAAGATAGTTTCCGGATTTCTGCTTATAAACAGAAAACACTGATTGTGACGGAATTACAGAATCCTCACCGATAAGAAAATAATCTCCATCCCTCCTTTCCACATAAACCACCCTGTCCGGCAATCCGGAAAAACATTCCTTAAAATCCTCACCTTCGAACTTTAAAAGTCTATCATCCACCTGAATAAGGAACTCACCATCGACATAGAAAAGATATCCTATATCTCCACTTATCCGTTCCCTAATCTCTCCAGTAGCGATATTATATGTTATAAATCTCTGATGTGTAGACAAATAGAGAATATCTCCTTTCGGGAATACACGCCAGAAAATATCCTCTCTAACCTCGGGATCACCCCTATAAAGCATCGTAAAACCCAAGACACCTCTCGTATCACGAGTCCAATAGCCGAAAAAATAATCACCTGCACAATATAATCGCCCAGACTCCTCATCATATTTCAGATGCCTGATAACCCGCTCTTCATCAACCTCATAAGACTCCGTATTGATACCATCGAAAACCACGAGTTTGGTACCCGACGCATAGTATACAAACCCTTTTCCATCCTGTTCGATAGACCAAATCTGTGAATCCCCCTTATACTGCGACGGAGGACAATTCAACACCAAAGACTTGAACAAATCCGGATTATCATACGCCAAAACATCCGGCATCAGGACCAGACAACAGACAATCGAACAAACGATTCTATATATAGGAAAAGTATATTTGGTCATCACTTAGTCTTTTGTAATGCCAAATATACTAATTAATTCAAGTTCCGCAATTATTCCAACCCCACAATCACACTATTAAAACTCCATAGACACACCTGCAGTCACGCGTCTTGGCTTCCCAGTCTGGAAAAATGAATTCCCCACAGACTTGAAATAAAACACATCATAAGATGTATCAGTCAAATTGTCACCCCTGACGAAGAAATCCAGATGAGGGAAGGAAATCCTCAAATCGCAACCCGCTGTCCAGTAAGGCGCCTGCGACAACTCCCCTGCCTCGTCCCAGAAAATTTTTCCCGTACGGGTAATGTCTGCTGTCAATGCTGCCGCACGTACGACTCTTCCTCCGAAAGTGAAACGATAACCGGCAGACGCATATAAAGTACTTGATGGTGAATATGGTATCCTGTTGTCAGAATAGTCCTCACGGCCATCATTATATTCCTTAAAACGGGCATCGGTAACACCTGCGGAAGCATCCACATGAAGACCTTTCCATCTCCATGAAAGTTCAGCCTCCAAGCCCAGACTCCTGGATCTCCCGGCATTGGCCATCATACGTCCTGTTCCATTTCCGTAAGGGAAGACTGTAATCTGCTGATTCCTACATAAAACATAGAAAGCATTTGCCGATACATCCAAGAAATGTCCTGCACGACGCATGCTCCAACGTCCTCCAACCTCATGATCCACACATGTCTCAGGCTTATACTTAGTAGCCGCTGCAGTCATTTCATTTTGAGAACCGGAGCCAATTCCTAGTTTTTCCATCATGCCGTTCATCATCTTGTTCTGCAGGATATCGGAGAAAATCTGTGAATTGAAACCACCTGATTTATAGCCTCTTGAAACCGACGCGTAAAATTTCAGGCTCTCCCCGCGCTCAGACATTGACCCGAACGAAGCATCATATATAGCGGACAATTTCGGAAGGAACTGGAGAAAATGCTCCGACTCATGCCCGGCAAAGGTGGTCGAGAGCGGCGTGAAATCCGACATGTAACTCATCTTGAAATGGATGTCGGCACGGGAATCATATTTCATGAAATCGCCCTCGTGGTCCAAACGGAAGCCCGCAGTCAGAAGCCATCTTCCAAGTCTGAAATATGACTCATGATATGCTGCCACGTTATAAGTCCAAAAGCGGAAGTCACTGGTAATAGGGAAGTTATCTTCCTGAAGAGACAGCCTGCCCACCCACTCGGGGATATGAGCATTGGCCTGACCCAAAATCAGAGAGTTGATGCCGTCAGACAGGAAATGGACCGGAGCCGACATGTTGTTCAGCTTACCGAAAGCGAAAACGCCGGACTGGGAATCCCACCATTTTGGATGATTCACGGGACGAAACACAACTTCCTGAGTGACAACGTACTGGTCCTGCGTCTGATTCATCGTAAACATGGATTTCGGAGTAAAGTCCTGGTCGAGATCCATAGAATCATGCAGGAGTTGGAAGCTGGTAACTGAACTGACTTTCAAGCTGTTACCCTCCTTCGTCGCCCTAAATCCATCCATAACGGAAAGTCTCTTGTAAGCGCTCTTGTCGTTATAGGAAACCAGATTCAAGGTTCCGTCCGAATAAAGTCGGTAAGGATACCCGCCCTGATCCGTGTAAGACACGGAAAGAGAATTGTCCAGGTCAATGCTGCCGCGAGTCTTGGAATAGCGGAGTCTGATGGCGGCCATGTCTGACGGATCGCATTTCTTTCCGGTATATTCATTTGTATAAAAGCCATCTGTATGACGATATGCTACGGCAGCTCCGAAAGCGCCTTTATATACAGAAGCATTGACATTCAACGAATTGGCAGAACCATACTCGATTCCTGCGCGAACGCCTTGCCATACTTTAGGAGACAGCGTCTCCACAGACAGAACACCCAACATGGAGTTTCTCCCATAGAGGGTTCCCTGCGGGCCGCGCATCATATCCACGCGGCGGATGTCCAGAAAACTGAAGTCGAAATGATTTTTGTCGATTACAGGCACATCGTCCACGTAGAGACCCATGACAGGGTTTTCCATCCTGGAGCCGATACCTCTTATATATATGGTAGAGGTCATGGCAGAACCGTAATCAGGTATGAAAAGTCCCGGAATTTTACCGGAAAGTCCTTTGGGGGCTTCGATTCCAGATGCTTCTATCTGCTTCAGTGTCAGTGAAGTGACAGGTGTCGCAAGTTCTTCTGTTTCAAGCTGTCGCTTAACAGAAGCTGTAACTACAGATGTAGACAAAGTATCCACTTGAACGACGGTCAATGCGCATGACAACAGTAAAGGTAAGATCATATTTGTTTTTCGTTTAGTTTAAATTCAGTGTAAAGGGCAGTATCATTCGTGACGATACTGACTAGGGGTCTTGCCTGTATGTGACTTGAAGAACTTGTAAAACACCGACTGGTTCGGAAAGTTCAGCTTCACAACTATTTCCTTTATGGAAAGATCGGAATATTTCAGCAAGTTCTTGGATTCCAGAATGACGAACGAATCTATCCAGTCAGGTGCGGAACGGCCGCTGACACTCTTCACGAGTTTAGAAAGATATTTCGGCGTAAGACACAGTTTATCAGCATAAAAGGCCATATTGCGCTCCGATGTATGATAATCAGTAACAAGTCTCAGGAACTGGTCATATATATATTTGGCCTTTACTGAAGGAGACTGCGGCTTGTGCACTGCCTCAGAGAGCCTGCCGGACCAGATGGAACCCAGATAATAAGAAAGCGAAGACACCAGAGAACCGAGAGCCTCCATCTTATTTTCCATATTGTCCTTCAAAAGGACAGACGCCAGATTAAGATACATTTTGCAGACCGCCTCCTCGCTCTTGTTCAGGACAATGCAGGGGTTATCCATAAGTGCCACACTTTCGTTGAAAATGCGGTTGAAATCGAACCTGACATTGGACATGAAATCCTTGGACATGGCCACCACGATGAAGTGGAGATCCTTGTCGTCCGGATCCACACCGGAAACCCTTATTATATTTCCAGGCACATTGAAAACCAAGGAATTGGCAGAAATCTGGAAAGAATCCAGATTCACATCCAAACTTATCTTTCCCTTAAGACAATATATAATAATGTATCCGTCGAATCTGAACGGATATTGGAAAACAGTAAGCGCCTTGTCATACTTCATATCCGCGATGAGGATATCGTCGCCAAGCCCCGTGCCGGGCATATCCGGAAACAACTTCCTGAATTTCGGAATACTGATGTTATGTAATATATCTTGATGCTCCATATCTCCGCAAATATAGTCATTTTTGACAAATTATTGCAAAATTGCGTTTTTTTCGACCTAAATAACAACTTTCGTTCCACTTAAATACAAAATAAGGACAATTTGGCAACTTTTTTGTATATTTGTACGATTTGCGTTTAGAAAACAGAAAAAAGTAGAAATATGAACACGTTAAGCAAAATGTTCTGCACAGCGGCCGCCGCTATGATGCTGCCTTTGTGCATGACAGGACAGGAAACCCTGACACTCGAGCAGTGCCGGGAAATGGCCATCAGGAACAATAAGGACCTGGACCAGGCCAGAACGAAAGTGGAAATGGCAGGTTACGACCGTAAAATCGCCAGGGCGAACTACTTCCCGAACATCAGCGCCACAGCCGCATACATGTATAATGAGAAGAATCTCGCTCTCATAAGTGACGAAATGTCAGGCAAACTGACAGGCGCAGGCGCCGCCCTCCAGGGTAAGGTCAATGAAAAAGTAACAGCCGTCATAGAGGCATTGGGAAAAATCCCGGGAGGAAGCGACATTATGCAGAGCCCGATTTTCCAGTCCATTACGGCAGCATTGTCCAAAGGAGAAATCAGTTCCGCCCTCACTCAGCTCGGAACCGAGATCGACGATGCGTTCCACTTGGATATCCATAACGTATTCGCAGGCGCAGTCTCTCTCCAGCAGCCAGTCTTCATGGGCGGTAAGATTATCAATGCCAACAAGATGGCTCATCTCGCAGAAGACCTCTCCAAAGCACAGTACGACCAGAAGTATCAGGATCTCCTCACTACTGTAGACCAGGCATATTGGCAGGTAGTTTCCATCGCCAACAAAAAGAAACTTGCCGAGAACTTCTCTGACCTCTTGGAAAAGATGGAGCACGATGTAAACATCACTGTAAATGAAGGTGTTGCGACAGCATCTGACGCCCTCGCCATAAAGGTAAAGGCAAATGAGGCCAATATGATGAAGACCAAGGCCACAAACGGTCTGGTACTGGCCAAGATGCTGCTCTGCAAGGAAATAGGCATTGACCTTAACAGCGAAATTACCTTGGCGGACGAAAGTCTGGACGCGGTTCCGGTTCCTCAGATGAGCCCAGAGAAGGACATCGAGAGCATCTGGGCAGACAGACCTGAAACCAGGAGCCTGAACCTCGCATCTGAGATTTACGACAAGAAGGTGAAAATCACCCGCGCAGACATGATGCCGAAAGTGGCGTTGACAGCCAACTATCTGGTTACCAACCCTAATCTTTACAACGGCTTCCAGAATAAATTCGGCGGCATGTTCAATGTCGGTGTAGCAGTGAATATTCCTATTTTCCACGGTTTCGAGGCCATGCAGAAGACTCGCAAGGCTAAGGCTGAGGCTACACTTTACATGAGCAAATACGAAGACGCCAAAGAACTTATCAACTTGCAGGTTACACAGTTACGCAAACAGCAGGACGAGGCCCTCGAGAAATTGGAGATGGCCGAGAACAACCTGAAGAGCGCCGAGGAGAACTTGCGTACAGCATCCATCGGTTTCGAGGCAGGTGTAGTTACTACGAACACGGCACTCGCAGCGCATACCGCATGGCTCCAGGCTCATTCAGAGTATATCGACGCAGGTATCGAGGTACAGATGACCAATGTGAACCTCCAGAAAGCTGAAGGGAACTACACCTCTGACTTGAGCAGCAAATAAAACGTAACTTACTGATTCAGAATAATAAAAAAGTAAAATATCATGGTACAGAACAAAAAATCTTACAATCTTGTAATTGGAGTTTTGGCTCTTCTTACAATTATCCTGTTGATTGCCGTAATCGGATATTTCGTGTCCAGACCAAGACCATTGGTAATCCAAGGCGAGGCTGAGGCTACAGAATATAGAGTTTCAGGTAAAGTTCCCGGACGTATCGAGACACTCTTCGTTAAAGAAGGCGACATGGTACACAAGGGCGACACAGTAGTTTTCATCGACTGCCCTGAAGTCCGCGCTAAACTCGAGCAGGTAACTGCGCTTAAAAACGCCGCTTCAGCTCAGCAGAGCAAAGCCATCAACGGCGCCCGCAAAGAGCAGATCGAAGGCGCTTACGAGCTTTGGCAGAAAGCTATTGTAGGTGAGACCGTCATGAAGAAATCTTACGACAGAATGAAGAGTCTCTACGAGCAGAAAGTGGTTTCAGCCCAGAAATTCGATGAGGTCGAGGCTCAGTACAATGCTGCCGTAGCTACCACCAAGGCCGCAAAGAGCCAATACGATATGGCTGTGAACGGCGCACGTTCTGAGGACAAGGCTGCCGCAGCCGCCCTCGTAGACCAGGCCAACGGTGCTCTTATGGAGGTCAATGCTGCCCTTGCAGAGCTTTATCTCGTATCTCCTGCAACAGGTGTCATCTCAGCCACCTTCCCTAAAGTAGGCGAACTCGTAGGCCAGGGCTCCCCTATCATGACCGTGACCGACCTCGACGACATGTGGTTCACATTCAACGTACGTGAGGACTATCTCCATGGCCTCCAGCAGGGTGACAAAGTGACAGTCAGCATCCCTGCCCTCGACGGCAAAGAGTGCACAGCTACTGTAAATTACATAGCAGTACGCGAGTCTTACGCTACTTGGAAAGCTACCAAGGAAACAGGCATGTACGACGCCAAGACATTCGAGGTAAGAGCCGTTCCTGACACTAAAGTAGACGGACTCCGCCCAGGCATGTCAGCTATCATCAAAGACGCTAAACTACTTAAGAAATAAGTAATTATGAGGTTTTGGCATAACATAGGAGCGGTTATACGCCGTGAGCTGAGGATAATGAGGAACAGACCGATTTATCTTCTCGGCTCCGTCG
>SAMEA104315426__coassemble_298_pt1 | contig 40183 bp, 29 predicted proteins | sample SAMEA104315426__metabat2_low_PE_008 | metagenome-assembled genome bin SAMEA104315426 (sample SAMEA104315426) | gut metagenome | biome: Monkey gut; feature: monkey-associated habitat; material: faeces | place: China | collected 2013 | reverse complement strand
TAACGGTTCAACTTTTCGCCCTGAGCCGTCAATTTTTCTGTTACAATTGGCTTAATGATAATTCCCATCTCTCAATCTTTTTAGCGTCTTACTCTTGAGGAGAGGATATCCTGAACACCGTCAACAAGTACCATAGAATGTGCATTCATGATGGCGTAAGTGTTGATTTCGTTTACAGAGATAACCTTAACCTGCTCGAGGTTACGTGATGAAAGGTAAATGTTTGCAGAGTTTTCAGGGAGTACGAAGAGTACTTTTCTGTCTCCGGCCTTGATGGCTGCAAGAATGTTAAGGAACTCTTTTGTCTTAGGAGCTTCCATTGTGAAAGGCTCAACCATGACAATCTTGTTCTCCTTCGCCTTGTAAGAAAGTGCGGAGAATCTGGCGAGCTGCTTAAGTTTCTTGTTAAGCTTCATATCATAGCAACGTGGCTTAGGACCGTGTGCACGACCACCACCTACATAGATATTAGCCTTGATAGAACCATGACGTGCTCCACCGCCGCCTTTCTGACGTCCCTGTTTCTTGGTGCTGTATGAGACTTCGCTTCTATCCTTAGTTCTGGCGGTTCCCTGACGCTGGTGAGCGAGGAACTGGAGAACATCGAGGTAAATAGCGTGATCGTTCGGTGTGATACCGAATACGTTCTCATCGAGGACTACCTTCTTTCCGGACTCTGATCCGTCAATCTTCAAAACTGACAATTCCATAATTAAGCCTCCAATATAAGATAAGATCCTTTGGCTCCAGGTACAGAGCCTTTCACTACGAGAAGGTTGTTCTCAGGAATTAGTTTGACTACCTGAAGGTTGAACACCTTTACCCTTTCATTGCCCATATGGCCCGCCATTCTCATACCAGGGAATACACGTGAAGGCCATGATGATGCGCCCATAGAACCAGGGTGACGGAGTCTGTTGTGCTGACCGTGGGTAGCACCGCCTACACCGGCAAAACCGTGACGTTTCACAACGCCCTGGAATCCTTTACCTTTAGAAGTACCGACAACATTGCAGAACTCTACGCCTTCGAAGACGTCAGCGAGTGCTACAGTATCGCCTAAGTTAAGCTCTCCTTTGAAGTCAGCCGAGAACTCGACGAGCTTACGATGAGGAGTGGTTCCTGCCTTTTTAAAATGCCCTTTGAGAGGGGCGCTGGCATGTTTTTCTGTGGTTTCGTCATAGGCAAGCTGCACGGCGGCATAACCATCTTTTTCTACCGTACGGACCTGCGTAACAACACACGGACCAGCCTCAATAACGGTGCATGGAATATTTTTTCCATCAGCACCGAAAACGGAAGTCATTCCGATTTTCTTTCCAATTAATCCAGGCATTGGTTTGATAATTAATTGTTTGTTAATACTTTATCGTATCTCCGCATATTTTGCGGAGCGCAAAGATACGAATAAATTTTTAATTATCAATCACTTTCGTAAAAATTCTCGATTTTTTCCAAAATCGCGATTATAGGTCTATTCGAGAAAAATGCCTATATTTGTATGATATTGAAATTATGATGCCGTATGACATTGCTTGAGATATTCGGATTTCTGAGATTTTCCTTCACGGATATGCTGGACGTACTTTTAGTCGCCCTGTTCATCTACTTCATATTCAGATGGATACGCGATTCCGCCGCCATGAACATATTCACGGCGATAATCTCAATCTATGTCTTGAGAGTATTCGCAGAGGCATTGAACATGAAACTCACGAGCGCGCTCCTGGGGACTTTCATCGACGTGGGTGTGCTCGCGGTGATCATCATCTTCCAGCCTGAGATCCGCCATTTTCTCATGAGGTTTGGCGTCAGCACGAGATTCGGGACCCGCACGCGCAACTTCCTGAACAAGTTCCTCGGGAATGAGGATTTGCCTATGGACAATGCTGCCGTAAAGGAGATTACCGAGGCATGCCGTACGATGTCCGAGCAGAAAACCGGTGCACTCATCGTCATTCCTCATCAGGTGAGCCTGAATTACGTGGTGGAAACCGGCGACAAGATCGATGCCCTGATAAACAGACGTCTGATAATGAATCTGTTCTTCAAGAATTCCCCTCTCCACGACGGGGCGGTCATTATCGACAACAGGCATATAGTGGCGGCACGTTGCACCCTGCCGATAACAGAGCGTACAGACATCCCGCCAAGTTACGGAATGAGGCACAAGGCGGCTATCGGTATCACCGAAGAGACTGATGCTGACGTAATTGTAGTTTCAGAGGAGACCGGAGGAATCGCATTCGGACATGGTGGAAGCCTCACGCATATAAACAATATCAACGAACTGAAGCTAAAATTGACCGCTTCTCTGTCGTCATCGGACAAACCGTCCGCCAAAGACGCAGAGAACACGAAAAAAGCATAATGTGAATCATGCCAACAGACAGGATTGAACATATATTAGGATTTGACAGAATCAGGAAGATTATTTCCGACAGATGCAGTACAGAATACGCCGTAGAACGCACTGCGGCAGAGACCTTTTCCACCAATGAGAAGGAAATCCGCCGAAGACTCTTGCTCACGGACGAGATGAGACTCATCGTAATGTTCGAAGAATCATTTCCTTCCAACGGTTACATCGACTGCGTGGGATTTCTCCAAATGCTGGAAAACTCCGGCGCGAACATCGACCTGACATCGCTCGGAAAGCTCCGCACCATGCTGGAAACGCTGAGGAAAGTCTCTATATTCTTCAGCAATATAAAGGACGGCGTCTATCCGAACCTGAAAAGGATGGTATCGCAGATCGCCCTCTTCCCGGAAGTGCAGCAGCGCATCGACAGCATCCTGGACAAGTTCGGCAATGTGAAAGACACCGCTTCAGACGGTCTCTATGACATCCGCAGACAGCTGAAAGAAAAGGAAGGCGCAGTTTCCAAGCGCATAAACATGATCCTGCGCAAGGCCCAGAGCGAAGGGCTCGTGGACAGCGACGCCGCCATAGTGATGCGCGACGGCAAGATGCTCATCCCTGTCAGCTCGGCCAACAAGAGAAAAATACAAGGTTTCGTATATGACGAGTCCTCATCCGGAAAGACCACGTTCATAGAACCTGCTGAAATAGTGGAGATTACAAATGAAATAAACGAGCTCCACTTCGCCGAAACCAGAGAAATCGCGAAAATTCTGTACGACTTCAGCGACTGGATAAGGCCATCAGTACCGGATCTGCTCAAAGGCGCCAAATGCATCGGCGAACTGGACTTCCTGATAGCCAAGGCCCAGACATCCCTGGACTTTGTAGCCGGAATGCCTATCATTTCAGAGAACGGAGAAATGAATCTGCGTAAAGCCAGACACCCCCTTCTCGAGCGCTCCCTCCACAAAGAAGGAAAACAAATAGTTCCACTCACAGTGACATTGACCCCGGAAAAACACATTCTGCTGATTTCGGGTCCTAATGCCGGAGGCAAATCGGTCTGTCTGAAGACGGTAGGCCTCCTTCAATACATGTTCCAGTGGGGTATGCTCATCCCGACCTCCGAGACCTCCGAGATGGTCATTTTCGACCGCATCATGGCCGATATCGGTGACGGGCAGTCCATCGACAACGACCTCAGTACCTACAGTTCCTTCCTCGCGTCCATGAAAGAAATGCTCGCGGAAGCCGATTCCAAGACATTGGTGCTGATAGACGAATTCGGTTCCGGAACCGAGCCTGCAGCAGGCGGAGCCATCGCCGAAGCCATATTGAGTGAAATGGACAGCCGCGGCGTCTACGGCGTGATTACCACCCACTACACGAACCTGAAACTCTACGCATCCGGCGCCGACACCGGTGTCATAAACGGAGCCATGCAGTTCGACGTGAAGAACATAGCCCCGCTTTTCAAACTGGAAATGGGACTGCCGGGCAACTCGTTCGCATTCGAACTTGCACGTAAAATGGGACTTCCCGAGGCCATCATAAAAGATGCGGAAAACCGTGCAGGTGAGGAGTTTGTGGGCATTGAAAGAAACCTCAGGAAAATCGCCAGAAACCGCAAGGCGCTGGACGAAAAACTCCAGAAAATCCGCAATACGGACAAAACGCTGGAAAACATCACCGGAAAGTACCAGAAGGAACTTGAGGCGATAAAGAAAATGAAGCAGGACATCCTCGACGAGGCGAAACGCGAGGCCGAGGACATCGTGAAGGGCGCCAACCGCCAGGTCGAGCAGACCATCCGCAAAATAAAGGAATCCCAGGCGGCCAAGGCCGAGACTAAAGCCGCCAGAGGAGATCTCCAGGGTTTTGTCAATGCTCTTGCGCGCAAAAAGGAGCAGGACAGCCAGAACCGTGAGGACTACATTGCCGAGAAACTCCGTCAAGTTTCGGAAAGGCAGCAGCGCCAGCAGATGAGGAAATCCCGCAGAGCTACTGACGAGGAGAAGCAACTCATGGCAGCCGAGGAGGAAAAGAACAGAAAGATAGAGGCTTTCCGCAGCGGACCGCTGAAAGTCGGCGAGAAAGTGAAGATAAAGTCCAATGGTATGGTCGGTGAAGTGGCCATGGTTTCCGACAAGGCTGTAACCGTCATAGTCGGCAACATAAAGAGCAAAATGCCACTGGACAAGGTTGAACGAATCTCTTCAAATGAGTATAAATCAGCGATTAAGGCTGAACCGAGACCTGTATCACAGACAGTTCAGGACAGTTCCCTGTCAGAGAGAAAACTTAACTTCAAGATGGAACTGGACGTAAGAGGACAGAGAGTGAACGAGGCGCTGGAGAACGTGATGCACTATATAGATGATGCGATTATGCTTAACGTATCTTCAGTGAGAATAATACACGGCAAGGGAACAGGAGCCCTGCGAGACGAAATCCAGAGATTCCTGAAATCCACACCGGGTGTAGAATCGGCGAAGGACGAGAGCATACAGCTGGGAGGTTCGGGAGTGACTGTCGTGACATTCGACAAATGACGACGCGAACCGGCATTGACAGAAACATTGACAAAAAAAATTTAACAACATGAAAGGCAGAGGCGAGTTCGGGAGGCGGGGCGAGGATGAGGCCTGCATGTACCTTGTCAGTCAGGGACATACCATATTGGAGCGGAATTGGCGGTGCGGGCACCTGGAGATAGATGTGATCACTCTGGCGGGCGATGGAATACATTTTGTAGAGGTCAAGAGCCGGATGGTACCAGTCCAGGGCAGGCCCGAGGAGGCTGTCAATGCTGCCAAACAGAGGAAGATTGTGGCGGCGGCGAGGCGTTATATGGCTGGTAAGGGGCAGAAGGTCTGCGCCGGCATGGAAATCTGGTTCGATGTGGCGGCGGTGACGTTCGGGGAAGGCAAGATGGAGCTGGAGTATTTTCCCTCTGCATTCGTGCCGATTTATGTTTGACCACATATATAATAATATAGGATGAGACAGAACAATTATTGCGTAATAATGGCCGGCGGTCATCTGAACCGTTTCTGGCCTATTAGCAGAGAGGATATGCCGGGACATTTCCTGGATATAACCGGTAACGGGAAGTCTCTGGTAAGAATGGCTTATGACCGCTGCGTCGGAGTAGTTCCCACCGAGAATATAATCGTGATTACACTTGAGAAGTTCAAGGATATTATCCGCGAGCAGATTCCTGAGCTTCCGGAAGAGAATCTCCTTCTGGAGCCTTACGGGAGGCGCACCGGCCCTTGTGTCGCCTATTCGACCTATGCGCTCCTGAAGCGCGACCCTTCGGCTGTCGTCGCAGTCACCCCTGCCGATCTGTTCATAACCGATGTCGACCAGTTCCGGGAGGCTCTTGCCAATGCTCTTGATTATGCGACTGAGCATCCTGTGCTCATGACGTTGGGTATTAAACCGGACAGGCCTGATACTGATTATGGTTATATTCAGGCAGTTGGCGGCAAAGAGGCATGCATGAAGAACGAGCCTGTGAAGGTGAAGACTTTCACGGAGAAGCCTGACAAGGAGATCGCCGAGGTGTTCTTCAAGAGTGGAGAGTTTTTCTGGAATACGGGTATTTTCGTATGGCAGACTGCCGTCATAAAGGAGGAGATGGAGAAGTATATGCCTAATATCACATGTCTTTTCGACGGCTGGGAGGGTGCTCTCGGCACGCAGGCGGAGACAGTCTTCGTGGAGAGGGCTTATACGGACTGCGCGAAGATTTCCATCGATTATGCTGTGATGGAGAAGACGGACAGGGCCTGGCTGTATCCTGTGCATTTCGGATGGACAGATATCGACAGCTGGGACAACTTGTATTCTTGTGTGGGCAACAGGGCTTCGGACAGTAATATTTCGAATATGCAGCAGAAGATTCTTCAGAACTGCAGCAAGGATATTATCTTGACGTCTGACAAGAAGAAGCTTGTGGCGATTCGCGGGATGGAGAATTTCATCGTCATCGACACGGATGATGTCTTGCTGATTTGCCCGCGGGATGACAAGCAGTATAAGGAGCTGGTGAACAGCACCCGCATGCCGGGGTACGACAAGTATCGGTAGTTTTCAGGCGTGGCGAAGGGACCTGGTGGCCGGCGGAGTCGGTGCCCTATCGCTCAGGTGCTGCGCAATTCGCTCCCGGGGCTCCGCTCCGACCGGCGTCGTGGCGGTTTGCCCGACGATAGCGAATATCCGACTTGGCGGCAACAGCTTCGCACGTTACAAGCGAATACAATAAATCAGGTGTTTCTCAACTCCACGATGTGGAGACATGAGAAACACCTGATTCTTTATTGTCAGTCGCCGAACGGCGCGCTAGGCACTATTTGGTGTAGGCGGTACGGAGAATCGTGGTGTTGGATTCTTTCTTGATGTTGGCGTCTTCGATGACAGCACCTTCACCTACGTAAACTTCCTCCAGATTCTTGGCTCCGGTGACATCCAGATATTTGAGAGTCTTGGCAGATCCTGTGAGATTCAGATATGTCGCATCAGTTCCCTGCAGTTCCACCTGTTCGAGCTTCGTAAGCCCCTTGAGCTCCTGCTCCTTGTTTATGGTCATGGACGAACCGTAGTTGTTCGCGATGAACTTCTTCAGGCTGTACAGATTCCATGTCCTGAATGCGGCAGTATACCCGTCGTCCTGAATATTGTTGTTGCTGATGTTCAGCTCTTCCAGAGACATCGCATAGAACACGTTTATGTTCTTGAGCTCATTGTTGGAAGCATCCAGATACTTCAGATACTGCTTGTACTCGCAGCTCAATGTCTGGAGCTTGTTGTATGAAACGTCCACATACGTCGCGCTGCCCGATATGCCGGTCACAGATACAAGTGCATTGTGCGCTGCCTTCAGAACCGTAACGGAAGTCGTGGACAGGTCGAGAGACAACAGCTTGTTGCCCGTGACATCCAGGGAAGCGAGCGAGCCGAGATCGTCAAGAGGGAACTCCTCGATAGCATTGCCGGAAGCATTTACCGATGTCAGTCCGGTAAACCACTCCAGGCCGTCCACAGACTTGACGCCCTTGCCGCTGAAATCGATCTCCCTGACCGCCTTGGCCTCGGCAAGGGAAATCTTGCCGTCCTTGTCGGTATCCGCGACACCCAGAAGATATGACTTGAGCGCGGCATCGGTGATGTCCGAAGCGATGTCTGACGGAGCCTGACGTGGAATGAACGTCTCCTTTATCGGAGAATTACAGTTAGTCGTGTTGGCACGCGCAGACTGCCCCTCGTAATAGATGATCTCACTGATGGCCGAGCATCCGAACAGATTAAGAGTCCGGAGTTTCACATTCTCATGTACATCCAGAGTGCGCAAGCCGTCAGAATAGCTGAAAGACAGGTCTCTGAGCAGCGGAGAAGTCGGAATGGAGAACTCAGACCACGGATAATAATCCAAAGTAACCGTCTTCAACACAGGGAAGTTCGTGAAGTCAGGCTTGGTCTTGGCATTCTTCAGGCTGCTTATACGAAGAGAAGTCAGTTTCACGTTGTTCTTGAAGGTCACTGTCTCCAGAGAATCAGAGCCTATGAAAATGCTTGTAAGTTCAGGATTGTATGTAAAATCATACTCTTTCACTTTGCTGCCGTAGAGAGTGACCTGTTCCAATTTCGGATTAGCCGAGAAATCCACGTCCCGCAGACCCGAACTGAAACCGATCAATTTCTTCAATGATGGACACTTGGAAGTATTGAGGACATGTATTGCTGTATCGTTGATGACATCTATCTCCTCCAGATGGGCAAGATTGTCCACATTCATTCCTGTAAGGACAGGACTTGCGACCTTGATGCTCACAAGAGCCTTGTTCCCGGTGAAATCAATTTCATCGAACGTGCATTCCGTCCTTTTTCCTTCAGACTGATATACAGGGCTTGTAAACGAGAATTCCGTTATCCCGGTGAACATCTCCAGTCCGGCAAACGATGACACCGGACCGCTCGCCTCAATGCCTTCCCTTGAATCTCCGAACTCGGAATAATCCACCGTACCTTCAGCGGCAAGTTCCTCTGCGGAGAAATCACCGTCACCGTCCTTGTCGAAACGGGCAAGCATATATTTCCTGAAATTAGGGTCCACAAGCACATCGACAGCCTTTGCGGCAACCTGGGAGACAGTCAGTTTATATGTATTCTGAGAGTTGTAAAGATGGAATTCGAATTCAGCTGAACGCGCTTCCATCGTATGGCTTGCCTCCGCAGTGAATGTCACCTCCGCATCCGGAGCACCCTCCGCGACATCGGCTGTAACCCAGTCAGCACCACCGGTCAATGTCCAGTTCCTGGAACTGATGACTTTCACTTTCACAGACTCGCCCGCAGCAACAAACTCCACTGATGCCGGTTCAGCAGCGATGTTCTCATCCGCAGCCATCTGCCTTACGCTGACCGCCTGCACAAGTTCCGCATAGGTCAATGTCACTTCAGCGCTTCTTTCATCTCCGAAGTTTCGGTCGGCAGTGAACGTTACCACGCCGTCAGAAGCTGAGAAACCGTGCAGCCACTCTGCCTCCGATGTCGCCGAGACACTTTCACCCTCGACAGGGTTTTCCACAGAATAAAGGATTTTTCCGGTGCCGGATACGGCAGGAACCGAGATCTCGGTCTCAGGGACGACAAGCACCGCAGGTTTGGTTTTTTCCGTCTCGCAGGAAACAGCCAGCGCAGCTATAGCCGCGAACAGGCCTACAAGACGATTGGTTCTCATAATCTAAAGGTTAATTATCTATTTTCTACAAAGATAGCGTTTTCCGGAAACAAAAAAACAGTAAAACGTTTACACTTCAAGAAAACCCCTATCCGTTACTCAGGAAGATGTCGAACCTCATCCGTGCGGATGTCAAGTGCCGGTTTGGTGTAAAGGTGTAAACATGTCAATTGTTCCCACAAAAAGGAGCGGGCGGTATTCTGTAAGTCCGTTCACAGTTTTGTCGGCCAAGACTTTATGAACCACAATTTGAACACCGGGTCTGCCATGTATAGGCCTTCAGCGCGTTTCTCAATGATTTCTTTCTCGATCAGAGCTGTTCGGATTCGCGATATGTTGGACTTGCTTCCGATATTCCATTCAGAATAGACCTTTTCCGAAGTGAATCCGGAATGGACCCCGGAGCATATGGCCCTAATCATATTCAGCTGGAATGATGTCAAGTTCTCTATCTTGGCCATGAACTTCAGTATTTCTTGAGAAAAACGCAGATAGAAATCTTCTTACCTTTTTTATGAGTGATGTCTTGCCCATACGTCTCGGTGATATAAGAATTGTATTCAGTCCAGCTTCGAAATCTTTCTTGATTCTTGCTGTTTCTTCCTTTCGGTCTGTAAAATTTTCACCGGAAACCGCAGTTCCATAGACAAATATAGATATTTTTCTTGAGTACACAAACTTGTGGACCACAAGTTTGTGTACTTTATGTGCAGTAATTTCCTTTCAAGAAAATCCAATGATTTCGATTCATTCCGGTAGCCGAAGGCTGCCTGCCGGAAACAAGGACCAGAATAAAATTCACAATTTAGTCCTTCCCATTGTCTGTTCTTCCAATTACGAACGGAATTCATAATAAATAGTAGGACATAAATAATACAGAGCGGGTGACAAATTTGTCACCCGCTCTGTATTATTTAAAATATCCGATACTTACTATTCCTCGTCCCACCTATAAACATAAGTAGATGAGCCTTTCTTGATATTTGCATCTTCGATGACCGGACCATAACCCAGATATACTGTGGTCGTCTTCGCATCTGTAAGATCAAGATATGTAAGCGTCTTACCGCAGTTTGAAAGATTCAGGACAGGCGTCTGGCATCCCTGAATTTCAAGATGGACAAGCTGGCTGAAGCCTTTAAGAATACTCTTGAAATTATCTGTCGTACCGAAGTTGTTCGCATAGAAGTTCTTCAAATAAGAGCAGGATGAAATATACATGCCGGACTCATATCCTACATTGTCGATCTTGTTGTTGCTGATATTGAGATCAGTAAGCGAATACAGGCTGCTCAATGTAAGCTGACCGATTTCGTTGTCGGAGAGATTCAGGTCTGAAAGATACTGATGATACTTGAACTCGAGTGAACCTGAAAGTTTATTGTGAGACAAATCCACCTTGCAGAGATCGTATCCCGAATATTCGAATGATGTCAGCGCGTTATTGGATGCATAGACATTCTCCACAGCGACACCTGAGATATCCAGAGCGGCAATCTTGTTGTTGCTTACATCGAGAGTTCTCAAGTTAGGATAGATGTTGCCCTCGAACTCAGCGATGCTGTTGTTGGAAGCGTTGATCTTTCTAAGTTTGGAGAACCACTCAAGACCGTCCACGGAAGCGACGCTCTTGCCGCTGAAATCGATTTCAGTGACAGCTTCTGCCTCGGCAATGGTAATCTTGCCGTCTCCATCCTTGTCGGCCACGCCCAGGAGATATTTCTTCAGGTTGGCATCGGTAACGACAGACGCGATATCTGCCGGAACAGGTCTGTCTATATACTTCTTCAAATAACCTTCTTCCGGATTCAGCGCAGAATAAGTTTCCTCATTGATGCTCTGCCCCGTATAATATGTAATATCTTCAATAACTGGACAGTTCATTACACTAAGACTCTTAAGTCTGGTGTTGTTGTTCACATACAGATGCTTAAGCTTGTTGCAGTTCTGCAGAGAGAGTGATGACAGTTTAGGAGAATCTTTCAGATCAAATGTCTCGCAGCCATAATCTGTAGCAGAGAAACTCTTAAGTTTGGCAAGGCCGGAAACATCCGGAAGAGCAGTGACATTCTTCAGACTCTGGAAAGAAAGGCTGACAAGTTCGGTGTTGCCCTTAAGTACGATAGTCTTGAGGGAATCTGAACCTGCACTCAAACTTGTAAGTTTAGGATTCTTGGAGAAATCCAGACTTTCAGATTTAGAACCGTAAACAGTGATCGTCTCGGCATTCGGACATTCTGAAAAGTCGATAGCGCGGATACCGGAGCTGAAACCATAGAAAGTCCTGATGGCTGAACAGCCCTTGATGTTGATGACATGAAGCGCGGTATCGAAAGCGACATTCAGTTCCTCAAGGTTGGCAAGCCCCTCGAAATTAGCCTCTTTAAGCTGGTTGTATGTGATCTTCACGTTCTTGAGGGCAACGTTCTTGGAAAGGTCGATGGTCTCCGCAGTACTCTGCACCTTGCCGGAATAAGAGTAGATAGGAGCCTCGAACGAGAACGAGGTAAGACCCTTGAAGAGCTCTATACCTGCAAAAGATGTCACAGGACCGTTCGTACTCTCATCATAATCCACAGATCCGTCTGCGATAAGTTCCGCTGTAGAGAACTCGCCGTCACCGTCTTTGTCGAAGTTGTTGAGCAGGTACTTCCTGAGGTTGTTGTCCTTGATTACGGCTGTAGCCTTCGAAGCATCCTGTTTTACAGAGAGCTTGAACACGTTCTCGGAATTTGCGAGATGGAATTCGAACTCTGTGCTTCTTTCCTCGATGGTCGGGTTGGCCTCTGCCGTGAATGTCACTACGGTCTCAGGAGAACCTCCTGTAACGTCAGCGGTGACCCAGTCGGCACCGCCGGAAACAGTCCAGTCACGGGAGCTGATTACAGTGACAGTCTGTACACCGCCTTCAGCCTTGAAAGCAACAGATGAAATGGCTGTAGCGATGTTCTCGTCTGCAGACATCTGCTTTACCTTAACATCCACAACGAATTCAGCATAGTTGAGAGTGACCACTGTGCTTCTCTCCTCACCGAAGTTCTGGTCGGTGGAGAAAGTCACTGTATTCTCTGATGCGACGGTAAGGTCGTGAACCCAGTCAGCATCGCAAGTGGCGGTAACGGATTCACCCTGTATAGGATTCTTGATGGAATATTCGACGGTTGCAGTCCAAGGCGTAGCAGGCACGGTCACCTCCGTAGCACCTACATTGAACTCCACAGGTTTAGTTTCGTCCTTCTGACAGGACACTGCCAAAGTCGTAGCAACAGCCGCGAACAGGCAAGTCAAGTGATTGGTTCTCATGTTTTTTAGGTTTAATATTAATAAATACTTTAGTTAAGTTCGATTCTTCTCACTCCTGCACCGTCCTTAGGCAGAGCATACAGCGTCTGAACTTTAGTCGTGGTCTTGTCGTCCCAGAACTTATATGGCTTGGAAGCGACGATATCGAAATCTTCCTGCTTGTCGGAAGCAGTCTTCACAGGACGGAAGTACTGGATGTGCATCTTTCCGAAGTTGCCGTCCTCGTCTTCCGCATAAGCATAGAAGAACTGAGGCTCATGCTGATATACTTTACCGTCAGGAGCAGTCCATGCCTTCTCATTCTTGTCAGCCCAGTCAGTCCAGAACGGAGACCACATCTGGTCCGTATCTATGACACAGTTGGAATAACCAGGAGTTATCGTATACATAAGTCTGACAATATAATCCAGACCTCCCTCTTTGCTGTAATTCGTATAACTTGGCCAGAATGCCATGTACCAATGTTTTGTAGCTGCGTTAGGCTCTGTCTCCATGAGGATTATGGCCTCATCGGCATCCACATACTTGGCAAACCTTACAGGATCGAGTTCAGCGAGTTCCTTCGCGTTGAACACTGTAATCTTAGGCTCTGAAATGAATTCAGCCTTACCTTTCTCGAACGGCATCTCCGGGACATCGAACTGCACCTCCGTGAATCCGGTGGTGTTCGTTCCATTCCATGCGCAGAGCAGAAGAGAATACTTGACACCTGACTTGTATGCGGTAGTCTGATATTTCTGTCTGCCATATCTGATGGCGTAGTTCATGTTTTCGCCCATCTCATCGTAATATGCCTCGATCTGGGACATGATGGCGGCATCTTCGAGAGTTCCGTCAGCCTTTCTGAGACCGTTGTTGTCGATTTCGCTGGTCTCGATGAAGAACGGCAACCAGCCCTCGTTGTCATTGCTCGGGACAACCTCGCATGAAACGATGTGCCAGTCAGGGTCGCCAGGTACAGTGGTGAAAGTCATGGCAGACGGCTTAGGATCCGCCGTGCGGGCCTCGCACTTCGCCACTGCTGTCGTTCTGGTTCCGTCAGCTGCGACACCGAACACGTAAACAACATAGTCGTGGGCTGCACGGAAAGTCCATGTAAGATCCTTCCTGCCCCATTTCTCCTGTATTCCGGTGAACAGGTCTTCGGAGTTCTCCCAGTTTATGGAAGATCCCTCCCACTGCTGAGTCTGCATGTTGATGACGCGCTGCGCGAACTGCTCATCGTTATATCCTTCGGTATAAGACTTGAGGACAGGTGCGATATAGTATCTCGTGGAGTTGTTCGTAGGGATAACCTTTATCTTGATATCCATCTCCTCGACTTCAGTAACCGCGATGGTGAACTGGCAGTTGTCCGTAATGGCTTCGCTGGAGGTTGTGAACGTAGTCACTTCCACAGGGTCTGTTGTTGCGGAACCCTGTCCGTCCATACCCCATGCAACAACCGTATATTTGGTGTTCGCCCAGATGTCGGCGATGTTCTCCTGTGAAGACCCTGTATGCAGGAAAGAAGCGATGGTTTTGCCTGTCTGCGATGCGGCGGTCTTGATATTGGAAATCATGTTGGTCATGACGTTTCTCGGATCATTGCCGACCTTGTTATAGTCGATGTCGGAAACGTATGTCCAGTAGTACATGTGGGTATTGTCGGAAGGTTTCACGACAACCTCGGCAGAATGGGCTTTCACATTTGAAACAGCCGCTGTAAATTTAAGGTCTACCTTTTCGATATCGGTGGTAGAGAAAGCCTTGAGGACGATAGGAGTAGTTCTCTTACCTTCGAGATCCATACCCATAACCACGAGATAGTACTCGGTGTTGTACATAAGTGAAGAATAAGGCATCTCGACTTCCTGACCATTTACCTGATAAAATGATCTGACATTAGCCAACAAACCTGGCACGTCAAAACCGTTTTCTTTAGCATAGCCCTGAAGCCAAGAATACTCGTTCTTATACAAAGCGTCGAGGAAGTTTTCATCACCATACTTGCCAGTCTCGAGAGACAAGAAATTGTCTACAGTCGACTTGCCGAGAATGATGAAATAGTAGTTTCCTTTATATGTACCCTTTGTGGAAATCTTGGCAGTACAGCCATAAGATGTAATCTTGTCTACAGACACATTAAAGTAATCAGACTCATAAGTCTTCTGGCTGATAGTAGCCTCAGCGACTGCATTACCATCGATAAGGATGGTAATCTTGGCCATTCTGGCGTCACCGAAGTTATCGTCGACATGGAATGTAATCTTTTCATTCTCCACAGCAGCTGTGAGCCAATCTTCTGAAGACTCGACTGCGAGAGTCTTTCCTTTAAGATTCTCTCCGGTGTAGTTGAGTTCGAAATCTCCTGCAGATGCGTCGATGCTCATAGGGCTGACTGTCACCTTAGGATCTCCCTTCTGCTCGTTGCTTTCAGTACAAGCAAAAAGCATAATGAATGCGGACAATACGAAAAGTGTCCTGGTGAAGAAATTTTTCATCCTGATAATTTAATAAATGAGTTTAAGTTATTTCGAATAATTGTATGCGATAGATTCTCCGATTTTCGCAACACCTGCATTGCAAACTGTGTAAGTTTCGCCAGTGCCCTTAGATGATACGGCCACCAAGTATTTGAGATTAGACTTGATCCAATCATCTTCAAGGTCAATGCTGAAGGTAACGTCACCTATTTCACCGGCAGCAATACGTGAAGGCTCAGTAGTTACACCAAAATAGTTGCTTCCGGTAGTGTTACCAAGGATAGCACGGACACAGTTATCATGTGTGTTGTAACTGTCATCCGGAATATCTCCGGCCTGCTTGCCATAAATACCATCTTCGAGAATCCATACAGCCACGCGGAATTCCTGTGCATCTGGAGTCGCAGCCTTAACATTTACTCTAACATAGAGCTTATTACCATCCACCTTAGAATTAGCAGCCACACCTGCCTCAGCAGCAGAACTTCCTGCATTGTCGATCAAGTTCTGAATGCTCATTTCTGAAGCATCATTAGCAACCATAAGACTGCTCTTGTTCAAATCCGAAATCAAAGAAGGATAATATTTCACACCCATAGCTGTCTGAAGAGTAGAGACAAAGTATGCCGGATCGTCATTCCTATAAGTATGAGCCATAGCAAGTACTGTCTTCTTGGCATAAGCTGATTTGGCAAGCACCTTCTTGAGCGGCTGCAACATGGTAGGGCAGTTCACACAAGCAGTTCCCGTGAAATCCACGAGCATTACTTTTTTGTCGAAAGAAGTGTTGTTCGGTTTAGGGTCTGTCGGAGCAGCCAACTCTACCTGAGGTTTATCCTCTTTATTAGGATCATCAGTACTTCCGTTGTTCTTATCACATGCACACAGCATGAACAGACTGGTCGCGAGGACCATCAGATGTTTTACGTTTCTCATGTTTATAGTTTAAGCATTCAACATTCGCAAATATAATGAAATTTGTGACAAATATTCCAAACACAAATGATTTTTTATTGCACTTTTTTCGCATAATTGGCTAACAGATTTTAACTTAGCCGCCCCGAAAACTTACAATTATGATTATTTAGCACCCAAAAGCCTCTCATACACACCACATAATGCCCTATTCACATAAAATTAAAAAATGTAACTAAAACGATAATCAAAAACGAAACAATCCGCATCTTGAAATCGAAAAAAATCGAATTTCCAGATGCGGATTGTAAAAATATGCAGTAAAACTACTCGCTCTTGCGGATATCGAGGCGAAGTTCATCGAGCTGTGACTGGTCGATAGCAGAAGGCGAATCGATCATCACGTCGCGGCCCTGATTGTTCTTAGGGAATGCGATATAATCACGGATAGAATCGCTGCCGCCGAACAACGCACATACGCGGTCGAAACCGAATGCCAATCCTCCATGAGGAGGTGCACCGAACTTGAAGGCATTGATAATGAAACCGAACTTATATGCGGCCTCTTCCTTGCTGATGCCGAGAACCTCGAACATACGCTCCTGGAGAGAAGCCTCGTGGATACGGATAGAACCTCCGCCGAGCTCCGTGCCATTCAACACGAAATCATAGGCATTGGCACAAACCTTTTCCAAATCCTCTTTCTTGTCGCTATAGAACAGGTCGAGGTGCTCAGGCTTAGGCGCGGTGAACGGATGGTGCATCGCATAGAAACGCTGGGTCTCATCATCCCACTCGAGCAGAGGGAAATCCACGATCCAAAGAGGTGCGAACACCTTAGGATCCCTGAGACCGAGACGGTTAGCCATCTCCATACGGAGTACGCCGAGCATGGTCTGAGCCTTTCTCTTCGCACCGCAAAGGATGAGAACGAGGTCGCCGGCTTTTGCACCTGCTGCCTCAGCCATTTCCTTAACCTGCTCAGGAGAATAGAACTTGTCGATGGAAGACTTAGTAGTTCCGTCAGCATTGAACTTAATATAAACCAATCCCTTAGCTCCTACCTGCGGCCTCTTCACCCACTCGGTCAGTTCATCGAGCTGCTTGCGGGTATACTCGGCTGCGCCTTCCACTGCGATCGCACCTATATAATCTACAGAATCGAAAACAGAGAAACCGTGACCCTTGGCCAAATCAGTAATTTCATGGATGGTCATGCCGAAACGTACATCCGGTTTGTCAGAACCATACTTGTCCATAGCATCGTACCAGCTCATGCGAGGAAGCGGATTCGGAACATCCACGTTAAGAATACTCTTGAAGAGCTTTCTCATCATCGCCTCGAAAGTGTTCAGCACATCCTCCTGCTCCACGAAAGACATCTCGCAGTCGATCTGTGTAAACTCAGGCTGACGGTCAGCACGAAGATCCTCGTCACGGAAGCAGCGCACAATCTGGAAATAGCGGTCGTAACCGGCCACCATAAGCAACTGCTTGAATGTCTGAGGAGACTGCGGCAACGCATAGAATTCGCCTGCATTCATTCTGGAAGGGACCACGAAGTCACGCGCACCCTCCGGAGTAGACTTGATGAGATAAGGAGTCTCTATTTCCATGAATCCCTTTTCATCCAAGAAATTACGTACCTCATGCGCGATCTTGTGACGAATCATGAGCGCATTCTTGAGCGGATTTCTTCTGAGGTCCAGATATCTGTACTTCGCGCGGATATCATCACCGCCGTCGCTCTCGTCCTCGATAGTGAACGGAGGAGTAACTGACTTATTCAAGATATGGATGGCATCGAGCTTAATCTCGACCTCACCAGTGTCCATCTTAAGATTCTTGCTCTGGCGTTCGATAACCTCGCCTTCTGCCTGAATGACGAACTCACGACCGAGCGAATTGGCCACCTCGACCAATTCTGCAGGAGCATCAGCACTTACAACAAGCTGAGTAATACCGTAACGGTCGCGGAGATCGATAAACGTCATTCCGCCCAGTTTTCTGGTTCTCTGCACCCAACCTGCAAGCACCACTTTTTTACCGGCGTCCCCAAGACGGAGCTCACCGCAAGTGTTTGTTCTGTAAAAAGTATTGAACATAATATGCTTAAGTTTTATATTTTCTTCACGAAACACGCAAATTTAGCAAATTATCACGTAACTTTACGAATCAAAATGTCTTTTTATGGAAGTACGCGCGAAGAAAGCCCTGGGTCAACATTTTCTGACCGACCAAAATATTGCGAAATCGATAGTAGCTGCCCTCCAACTGCCGGCTGCCGGCGGAAAGGCTGTCGCCAGTGAGGGTAAGGTCAATGCCGATGTCACCCCGATGAAGGTTCTGGAAATCGGGCCTGGAATGGGTGTCCTTTCGCAATACCTTCTCCAGCGTCAGGATGTGGACCTCAGAATGATAGAAATCGATGACGAATCCGTGGAATACCTGGAAAGTCATTTTCCTCAGGCACATGGACGCGTGATTTTCGGCGACTTCCTGAAGTTGGACATCGACGGACTTTTCCCTGAAGAGTTCCATGTAATAGGCAATTTCCCTTATAATATATCATCACAGATATTTTTCCGTATCATCGACTACCGCAACCGTATCCCTCAGACAGTCTGCATGATACAGAAAGAAGTCGCTGAACGTATCGCGGAAAAGCCAGGTTCCAAGACTTACGGAATCCTCTCAGTCCTTCTCCAGGCCTGGTACGACATCGAATATTTATTCACTGTAGGTTCAGGAGCGTTCGCCCCGCCGCCTAAAGTGCAGTCCGCCGTAATCAGACTTACAAGAAACAGCCGCACATCTCTCGGTTGTGATGAAAACGCATTCAAAAACATAGTCAAGACTGCTTTCGGACAGAGGAGAAAGACCCTCAGGAACTCCCTGAAACCGATTATCGCCGCCAAGGCCACGAAAGAAGGCTGGGATACAGAGGCATTGACCTCATTCACATCAGCGCCGGTATTTGAGCTGCGGCCCGAAAGGCTGAGCGTCGAAGACTTTATCGGGCTCACAAACCTGCTCGCGTAGTTTTTTTGGCGACAAACTTGGCATTTTCAGAGTATATTTCGTAAATTTGACATTTCCCAGAAGAAACTGGGGAAGAAACTTTTATTGACAAACAAATAGATAATGGATATTTCTAACGCACACAAGGCTCATCCGTGGCACGGAATCGACCTCGGGGAAAACGTCCCTGAAGAGGTAAGGGCCTTCATCGAGATCGTACCTACTGACACCGTAAAATATGAAGTAGACAAGGCTTCCGGATATCTTTCTCTGGACAGGCCTCAGAAATTCTCTAATATAGTACCTTCGCTCTACGGCTTCCTGCCGAGGACATATTGCTCCGTTCACATGGCAGAGCTTACTAATCAGGCACTTGCAAGATATGACATCGAAGGTGACGGTGACCCGCTCGATATTTGCGTACTCACGGAAAAAGACGTGACTCATGGAGATATCATCGTCCGCGCCAGGCCGATTGGAGGTCTCAGGCTTCTGGACCACGACCAGGCTGACGACAAGATTATCGCCGTTCTGAAAAATGACGCCGTCTACGGCCACCTTACCGACATCGACGAGCTCCCGAAGGACATCATCCGCCGACTCATCCACTATTTCACCACCTATAAAGATATTCCAGGTGAAAATTCCCAGCGAATGAAGTTCATCAGCATCTACGGCCAGGATGTCGCCAAGGATGTGATTTTAAGGTCAATGCAGGATTATCAGGAGCTGATTTCGGAGAAACATCTCGCCAAGCCTTCCAGCAAGAAATAGGTGTAACGAAATCTTTATATATTATATCGTTTTTCACAACAAATAGTTATTGTGATTTTTTTGCCGAATTCATAACTTGCGGATAGTTATTCGATAAGAACTATGAAACGGCAAAAAGTATGGACTTCCCTGATAGTCTTCATCCTCACAGCCATATCGGCCACGGCACAAGTATTCAAAGTGTCAGGTTCGGTAGTGGACGAGGCGGGAAGTCCGCTCAGTTATGCATCAGTCGCTGTAGAGCAGCCGCCGACTGGTACATGGACAGATAACGACGGCTCTTTCACTCTGAAACTTCCGGCAGGAAAACATATTCTTGCTGTAGGGTACGTCGGGTACCGCACGGTGAAACGTGAAGTGGAAGTCCGCAGAGATATCGACACACTCGTAATAGTTCTTCAGGCAGAATCTCTCCGCATGAAAGATGTCGTCGTGACAGCCACACAGACAGACAGCAAGGAGGGAACCAGTTCTTATAGAATCAACGATCAGGCTATCAAGCAGATACAGGCTATGAATCTGCAGGATGTCCTGTCGCTGCTCCCAGGAAAGAAACTCGGCACGTCGAACTATAACTCCGTTCAGCAGGCAGACATCCGTTCAGCGATCAGTTCTACCTATAATAATATAGGTACATCTGTCATCGTGAACGGCATGGCCATGTCCAACGACGCGAACATGCAAGTATCGAATCCGGCATTGGGTCAGACAGACAGTTACGCCTCCGCCGGAAAAGGTATCGATCTGCGAAGCATATCAGCCACAGGAATAGAAAGCGTAGAAGTCGTAACAGGCGTAGCATCAGCCAAATACGGCAACCTTGCGTCCGGCGCCATCATCGTGAAGAACAAGGTAGGAAGTCTTCCGTTCTCAGTTTCGGGCAACGTTTCTTCGACTTCGTACCAGGGCTCCGTATCCAAGGGATTCAACCTCGGCGAAAAGGGCGGTATCCTGAACACTGATTTCTCTTACACCTATTCGAAGGACAGCCCTATACAGCGTAAGAACTACTATCAGAATGTGAATTTCGGAGTAAGGTGGATGAAGAAACTTTCCAAAAAACTGGAATGGAACAACACCATAGCTCTCCAGTCTTTCATGGGTTTCAACGGCCAGCGCCATGAACCGGAAGAGAAAGGCACCAATATCGCGAAGGTGAATAACCAGAACGTGAGCCTGAACATATTCGGTTCCATGTCTTTAGGCAAGGCCGGTGATTTGGATTACTCCATAAACGGCAGTATCGATAACCAGTATTCCCGTTACAAGACCGTAGCATCCGGCCCACTGCCTCTTATAGAGGCCTTGAAAACAGGCACTTACATCACGAATTACTCTGCCATGGCGTTCTATCAGGAGCAGGTAATGAAGTGACTTCCGGTAAGCACAGCTGCCGATATTTCATTGACCAAAAACGTGATGGCAGGAAATTGGTCATTCTCATTCATGACCGGAGCGCAAGGCAGCATTGACAAAAACTTCGGAAAAGGAAGGACAGTTGCGGGTGGGGCGGTCCAGACTTCGGGCGGTATCGGCTCGCGTGCGACGAACTCCATGATGTGCCGGCATCGAAAACTTGGTCGGCGTATCACGAGAGTTCGATAAAGAATCAGGCGGACTGGGCGGAGACGAAGCTGAAACTCGGCGTGCGATATGACTATATGCTTGAGCGATACCATCTTGTGTCGCCGCGCCTTTCCGGGTCCATGAAGTTTTTCGACCGATTGACGGCCCGTCTCGCATGGGGACTTGCCTACAAAGCGCCTTCGATGATGCAGATTTATCCAGACCCGGCATATTATGATTTCACGAATCTGAGTTACTATGCTACAGATCCGGCGGAGAGGCTCGCTATCGTGACCACTTATGTCTATCAGCCTAAGAATAATCATCTGAAACCAAGCCATACGAACACTGTGGAAGGGGGATTGGACTGGGAATCCAACTGGCTGAATGTCAGGCTCACAGGCTATCACAAGAGGTTGGAAGGCGGTATCGCGCTTTCGCCTGAACTCCTGCTCCTCGAAAGGGTGAACTACACGGCGACCAGAAGACCTGGACAGCAGCCGGAAGTTACACCGGACGGAACTACAGACATATTGGTCCGCGAGAAATATGTCATGAAGAACGCCATAACAGAAGTTACTGACGGAGTGGAACTTACATTGATTCCAGCACGCATCGAGAGCACGCATACGGAGTTCAATTTCCAGGCAAGTTACATGCGTACCAGACAGATCAACAGCGGTTACTACATGGAACTTTCCAAGTATGTAGTAGGCAGCGACAAGGCGAGATACGGCGTCTACGATCACACCGAGTATATCACCAGATTCAGCAGCGGCCGCCTCACGATCACCCAGCAGATCCCGTCGCTCAGACTGATTTTCACTGTCAATGCTGAGTTGAATTTCGTGAATTACAGGGAGCCTGAGGTGGGAAGTCTCTATCCTAAAGCATATTACGATGCAGCAGGAAACTACCACGAACTGACTGAAGAACAGCGCACTTCACCGGAATTCGACGACCTCAAGCTGAAGGCAAGTACTTATGAGATTCTGGACAAGAAGCCGTTCTATCCGGATTTCCATCTGCAGATCAGGAAGGAGACTCGTTCAGGACACTCATTCAGCCTCTACGTGAACAACTTCCTGTGGTATAATCCTACATATGTATATAATAACAAACGTTCGACACTCAACGAGACTATTTCATTCGGCTTCGGAATGTCGTTCATAATAGGAAAACATTAAAAACCCTATAATGATGAAACGAACAATCATGAACCTGGCGTCAAAGTGCCTGATCGGCATCTTGGGAATCGCCACACTCGCGGGAACAGCTTCCTGCGACAAATCCGAGTCTCTTCTCGGACAGATCAGCGTTGCCGTAACTGCTCCGGCTGAGCATGCAGTGGATCTCAGCACAGTGAAAGTTACTATCCTCAACACTGCAGACCAGAGTGTTACAGAGCTCACTGCAGATGCCAACGGTCTCGTGACATTCTCTGATGTCGTAGCCGGAACCTACAACGTCTCAGCATCAGCCACTATCGGAGAAACAGATTTCACAGCTGTGTCCAACGGCGCTGTAGTACTCTCAAAGCAGACAACTGAAGTAAAACTCACACTTGAAGCCGCCCAGTCTTCCAAGAACCTGGTAATCAAGGAAGTATTTTACTCCGGCGAGAATATCTTCACTTACGACCCTGCATTTACGATGGGTACGATGAACAAAGACCAGTTCATCGAGATTTTCAACAACAGCGACGAACCGGTTTCCCTCGACGGCCTCTACATCGGCGAGGCCTGGACCCCTTCGACCTATGATATGGAAAGCGCCCCTCAGTATGGTATGCTCGAGGACCCGTCTCTCGACCATGACTACATCTATCTGAACAATGTTGTTCGGGTTCCTGTCAATGCCGGTATAACTCTCCAGCCAGGCAAGAGCTTCCTTCTCGCGACCAACGCGATTAACTTCAACAAGGAAATGCGCGATGCTTACGCAGCACTCGAAACACCTGTAGATGAGAGCCTTATAAGCCACATCATCGACCTCTCAGTAGCTGACATGGAAACCTACGCAGTAGCATGGATGCAGAGCCAGGGCAAAGAGGGCAACGAATATTTCGACTTAGACAACCCTGATGTTCCGAACGTAGACAATATCTATATGACAAACGATTACTTCTACCTGGACCCGACAGGTTCTGCACCTGTCATCTTCAGAAGCGAGAAAGAAATCAGCAAGGATGACATCTTCACATATAAATATGTCTCACCTTCACACGTTGAGAAAAATCAGGAAATCCAGCTGATAAAGATTCCTACAACAGCAGTCATCGACGGAGCTGACTTTGTAAACAATTCAGGAGCAGCAAGATGGAAGAGAATTCCTAACCTTATAGACAAGGGCTTCGGTTTCATTCCTAATGATGACGGTGGCCTGACCAATTTCAGCCAGCGCAGAAAAATCGACGAAGCGAAGACCAAGGCTGCCGGAAGACTCGTTCTCATGGATACGAACAACTCATCTTCAGATTTCGAACCGGTAGACCCACCTACACCTAAGGGCGGATACGAAGGATATGTTATCAAGTAAATTATTACCTATCACTGTATTAAGTGCAGTTTTCCTGCTTCCGGGCATACAGTCCGAAGCGGGAGAACCGCACAATTCTTTTCCCGACAGACAAACTCGGGAAACACTCAAACACATTTACACCACCTCTTACGAGAGAAACCCTTCCATGCTCACATGGTGGGACTATGACACATGGTCCACAATCGGCGTCGAAGGCTCTTTCGGAAAAGGTCGTTTACACTCCCCTCTCACCACTGACGGAACGAGAGGAATAAACATAAACACCGAATCCATCCTCCACCAGGACAAGACAGGATGGACATTCAGCGGAAAGTTCGAATACGGAATAGAACTGAACGACAGCTTGAGATACACGCTCTCTTACGGAAAGCGCCCTTACGGCTCTCCTTCCATGTTCTTCTGCATCGCTCCCGCCCAGAAATGGGAACTTCAGCATTACACCCTCGCTGCCACAGCTTCCAAGAAACTCGGAACTCACTGGTCAGCAGGCGTTCACCTCGAATACATCGGCGGCAAGCAGTTCAGGAAAACAGACGTCCGTAACGAACAGTCATCCCTGAACATCGTGCTCGACGCAGGAGCCACAGGCGTATTCGGAAACAACATGCTGTCGGCAGGACTCCTTTACGAAAGAAACAAGGAGAAACCGCAGTTCAGCCGCATATACAACTCCGGCCCGAACTACACCATCTACCTGATGAACGGCCTCGGCACACAAATAACGAAACTCGAGACAAGTCCATCATGGAGCCAGAATATCCCGGGAGCCTATCTCGGCTGGGCAAGAAGAGGCACGCACAACCGCGTAAATATCAATTACTCATTTAAATACGGCGTAGACAGTTGGAAAAGCGAGTCCACGCAAAACAGTGCGTACCAGAGTAAACGTACAAAATACAAATTCACTTCTCATGGCCTGGACCTCACCGACATTCTCACGCTCGGATGCGGCGGCAACATGATATTCGACGGATCCTTCGCCTTCACGGCCGGAAACAGCTCGAACTGGAACAACTCCGCCAACGTCTTCATCGAGGACTATTCGGCGCTCCAATTCGACGCCCACGCAGGAATCCTCTACTCTAACCCAGTAAAATGGTTCCGCAAGGTCGGGGTCAATGCCGATGCGACAGGTTTTACTCGCCATGACAAGAACTATGATGCCAAAATGGATGGTATAAACCTCTATGGTGACGCATTCGCCGGATTCGGCACGAAAGTCGGCAAAGCAGACCTCTCAGCAGACATCCACGGTGGCATATCTTCTTGGCTCACTGCGAATTATAATCCTAATGCAGCCAAGGACGGAAACAACATCTACACGACATACGTCGGCAGAGCAGAAGAAGCCTACATGAACACAGACACATGGCACGCCGGAGCCGGTCTGAACATAGAATTCCCGGCAGGAAAGACATTGATAAATATCGGAGCATCATACAGTTACACTGGAACCTCCGCAGACAATACTTACAAAGGAACCAAATGGCAGTCGGGCAAGATTTCCCTTTCCGTCTGCTTCTGACCATAATTAAAAAGGACACACTATATGAACAAGATTCTCAGGACATTGATGACTATCTGCGGCATAATCGCAGGATGCACAGGATGCAGAAGCCAGTCATATTCGAACGACCATCCATCTTACGTAATCTTCGACAAATCAGGAGATAAGGTCAGCTATTCACAGATGCTGAAGACCATCTCCAAAAACGACATCTGCCTCTTCGGCGAGATGCACAACGACCCTATTTCGCATTGGCTCGAAATGAGCTTGGAAAAAGACCTTTTCGCCCTCAAGGGCGACCGTCTGGTCGTGGGTGCAGAGATGTGGGAGTCTGATAATCAGCAAGTCTTGGACGAGTACATGAAACATGGACTCATAGATGAAGGCACTTACGAGGAGAACAGCCACTTGTGGACAAACTTCGATGATTATAAGCCGATGATGGTTTTCGCTAACGAGAACAATATTCGTTTCGTGGCTACTAACGTTCCGAGAAGATATGCACGTATGGTGTCAGACTTCGGTCTCGAGATACTGGATTCACTGGACCAGAATGTGTACCAATGGCTTGCACCGATGCCTCTGAAGGTCGATTATAACGAGGTGATTTACACATTCATCGGCGAGTCGTTCAAGCAGATGGGAAGCGCTCCGATGATGAAGAAAAATGTGCAGAACATCGTCGCTGCACAGGCGTTGAAAGACGCTACGATGGCTCATTTCATAGCCAAGTCAATGAATCCGGGCGACTTCTTCTTCCACTTCCACGGAGAGTTGCATTCGGCTTTCCATTCAGCTATCGCATACTATCTGAAACAGTATGCACCGGACAAGAAGATCTGCACCATTTCCGTATTACAGAGCGAAAAGCCGATGTCAGAGAAATTTAACAAGAACAGGGCGGATTTCACCATCTTCGTTCCTGTGGACATGACCAAGACTTATGAGGAATAGCATGGAATCCAGAATCAGACCTGAAGATATAAATGTTCGTATAGAACATGTAACGCATAGTTATTCAGGGACTTTCAAAGCCGTAGATGATGTATCTTTCGAAATCGGAGGATGCAGAATCACAGGTCTTCTCGGTGCCAACGGAGCCGGAAAGTCCACGATAATGAACATCATTTGCGGCTCGCTTACACCGACCTCCGGCGACGTTTTCATAAACGGCCACAGTATCCGTACTGATGCCGTCGCAGCCAAGAAACAGATAGGTTTTCTGCCACAGAAACCGCCGCTTCTGACGGATCTTACTGTGGAAGAATATCTCAGATATGCTGCAAATCTGCGCCTGGTGAACGGCGTTGGCAAGGCCGTGGACGAGGCATTGGAAAAATGCCAGATTACTCATTTCCGCAAGAGGCTGATAAAGCATCTTTCCGGAGGCTACCAGCAAAGAGTCGGCATAGCACAGGCATTGATCCATAAACCTTCCTTCATCGTCCTGGACGAGCCGACTAACGGCCTGGATCCGATGCAGATCATCGAGATACGCAAGCTCATCCGCGACATTTCGGAGGATTGTCTGGTGATGCTCTCGACCCACATCCTTCATGAGGTGCAGCTCACTTGCGAGCGGATTCTGATGATGTCGTCGAGCCATCTGATTTTCAACGGAGACATCGATTCTTTCAACCATAGTATCCGCCCGAACTCGATCCTGGTCTCGATGGGGTCAATGCCGGATGACGAGGTTCTTCTGGCGTTGGAAGAAATCCGTTCCGTGGAGCCGGCCAGTGAGCATCCGGGATTTTTCCGTCTCACTATCGATGGAGATGCGGACGAAATCTGCGAGAAGATTATCACATTGTCAGAACAGAACGGGTGGCATCTGCGTGAGATTTCGAAGGAGATGCCTTCGGCAGATGACATTTTCAAATATCTGGTAAACAAGAAATAAGATGAAACAGACTTGGGCTATTTGCAAATCAGAACTGAGCCAGCTTTTCTATTCACCGATAGCATGGCTTATTATCGTCATATTCAGTTTTCAGACTTATCAGTCTTTCACGTCGCAGTTAGGTATCATAGCCAACGACATGGATCTTCACGGGGTCGCGAAGAATGTGACTTCTTATCTTTTCGCTCATGTCAGCGGTCTGTATAACAGTATGATGAGAAATCTCTACATGTTCATTCCGCTGCTTACGATGGGGCTGATGAGCAGGGATATGAGCAATGGTGCCATAAAGCTTTTATACTCTTCTCCTGTCACTTCGACGCAGATCATTCTCGGCAAGTTCATGTCGATGGTGTTATTCTCTTTCGTGATGATAGGTGTAGCTTTTCCGGCTATCTGGTTCGCTGGGGCCCATGTGGAGAATTTTGATTACGGCCTGGTATTCAGCGGATTGGCTGGCGCATTCTTCCTTTTCTGGGCTTATTCCGCCATCGGTCTGTTCATGTCTTGTCTGACTAATTATCAGATAGTGGCGGCTCTGCTGACATTGGGTACTCTCGGTTTCCTGAATCATCTTTCGAACATAGGACAGCAACTCGATTTTATCCGCGACATCACTTATTGGGCATCGCTTTCAGTCCGTACAGAGCAGTTGGTCTTCGGATTGGTTTCTTCTGAGGATATCATTTATTTCGTGATAGTCATCACGTTGTTCCTGTTGTACAGCATTTTCCTGCTCCAGTATAAGAAGAATCCGCGCAAAGGACTATGTGCCGCGAAGTATGTGGGGGCTACGGTGATCGTTCTTGCTCTGGGATATCTCACCTCCAGGCCGTCGATGGTGTTCTATCATGATGCCACTCAGATAGAATCGAATACATTGACCAAAAACAGTATCGATATCGTGAAGAAGTTGGAGGGTAAGCTGGATATCACGACTTACGCGAATCTTTCGGATTATGAGAGCTGGTGCGCGTCGCCGGTGACTATCAGTGACGATATCAAGCGATACAAGACGTATCTGAGGTTCAAGCCGGATATCAAGATGAAGACGGTCTATTATTATGACGAACCTCTTCACAATCCGGATTATGGCGAACCGGATGCGTCGGATATGAGGGAGACTGCGGTTAAGTTCGCGGAAGGGTTCGGGATTCCTTGGCATAAGGTATTGACTCCTGAAGAGATACGTCAGAAGATAGATTTGCGCGGTGAGCAGAATTATGTGGTGAAGCAGCTTACGACTGAGGACGGCCGCCAGACTTGGCTGAGGATTTTCGATGATATGCTCAAATATCCTGACGAGCAGGAGATTACTACAGCGCTTTATCGCCTGGAGAATGGTGCTCTGAATGCTGGTTTCCTCACAGGGCATAACGAGAGGAGCATACGCAGGGCGGAAGATGCTGATTATAATGGTTTTTCGTCTGCTATTCACAGTCGTGAAGCGCTTGTGAATATCGGTTTCGATGTGAAGGAGGTTTCTGCTGACACTACGGTCAAGACTGATGTCCTCGTAGTCGCTGACGTCAGGAAGGCATTGACAGAAACAGAGAGCCGGAATATTCTGGATTATCTGGCGGACGGCGGCAACATGGTGCTGACGTTCGAGCCTCAACGGGCGGGGCTGGTGAGCGATATTCTCGCGTACTTGGGCGTCGGTGTCCTGAACGGCACGGTGGTGTATCCCGGAAGTGCGACGGCTCCGACGGTAATTCCCGCAGTGACAACTGATTACGCGTCGATTCTGAGCGGTTACTTTTTCCCTCATATGATGGTGTCGATGCCTACGGCTGCGGCGATAGATTATATGTTGGATTCCGAATGGGATGCTGTTCCGGTGCTCGCGACTCCTGGTACTGACTGCTGGAATGAGACGGAGACGACTGATTTCGGTGAGATTTCGGATGTGTCTGAGTTGTCGGCGAACAGGGCCGCCGGAGAGTTCCAAAAGTCTCACAGTCTGGCGATTGCGTTAAGCCGAAAGGTGAACGGCAAGGAGCAGAGGGTGATGGTGATAGGTGATGCGGATTGTCTGTCGAATGTGGAGATGGGATCGCCAAGAAAGAGTTTCCGCGCACTGAATCAGTTATTCTGCACCGGCGTGTTCAACTGGCTGTCGGATAATCGTTTGCCTATAGATGTAAGTCGTCAGAGTCCTATAGATAATTCTATGGATATCACCCCGGAGAGTGCCTATAATTGGACAGTGCTTCTGAAGTGGGTTCTTCAGGCGATTCTCGCGGTTATCGGAGTGGTGGTTATCGTGGTTAGGCAGAGGCGGTAGGTCGAGAAGGTCTGGATGGGGTGGCGGCGGCCTGGGACGGGTCGGCGCGGCTCTGGTTTTGAATACATTGAATGTCAACGCATTACGAAAACACCCCGTGCCGACCCCCTGATTTTTAGTAGGGTCGGCGCGGGTGTATTATAGAACATCCTATCCATCAATGCTTTACGAAGAGGAGCCGCGCCGACCCTTTCCGGCGATTTCCGCAGAGAATGCGTCAACACGTAATCGCGGAGACGCTTAACCTACACGATAAGTCAAAAGTTGCGGAGTAAACACGCCAAAAGTTGCGGAATAACTCGACCAAAAGTTGCGGAATGATTTTGCTATCATGTTAAATTTTAATACATTTGCTGTTGTAATCAGATAACACGCAACTCATATGAAAACATATAAAAATCGTATAGCTGACGAAATACTGAAGCGCAAACTTATGGGGAAAGGCGCCATATTGGTACAGGGGCCAAAATGGTGCGGCAAAACCACAACCGCCAAACAAATAGCCAAAAGTCTGCTGGATTTGGGGAATCCTGGCGAACTGTCAAATGCGATGGAGACGCTGCAGATAGTTCCGAAGAAACTACTGGAAGGAGATGTACCGAGACTTATAGATGAATGGCAGACTATACCCGAACTCTGGGATATGATCCGTAGCGAAGTGGACAACCGCGGGGAAATGGGACAGTTTATTCTGACGGGAAGTAGCGTTCCCATGGATGAAGACAAACGAATGCACAGCGGAAATGGTCGTTATGCTTGGATAAATATGCGACCTATGAGTCTTTGGGAGTCTGGGGAAAGCAATGGTAAGATAAGCCTTGCCGATTTGTTTGAAGGCAACACTTTCGAGCCGTTCGATTATTCCACGGATGTAAACACTTTAGCGTTTCAAATCTGTCGTGGCGGTTGGCCGCAATCGACCTTCATGGAAGGGGAGGTAGCACTCGACCAAGCTCGCGATTACTATGAAACCATATACAAGGTGGATATCCATCGGGTGGATAAGGTTAGGCGCAACAGTGAGCGCACGAGACTGCTACTCAAGTCCTACGCCAGAAATACTGGCTCAGCAACAAGCTTCAGCAAAATGAGTGCTGATATTAAGGAAAATGACAATGCTGACATCTCCTATGAGACAATCTCTGATTATATCGACGCCCTGAAAAAACTGTTCGTATTGGAGGACATGCCGGCATGGAACCCTAACCTTCGGAGCAAATCGGCAATACAATCGTCAGATACCAGATACTTTATTGACCCAAGTATCGCGACATCCGCATTATCTCTTGGACCTAAAGATCTGATAAATGACATGTCCACATTCGGTTTGTTTTTCGAATCGATGGCCGTAAGAGATTTACGCACTTATGCAGATGCTCTTAATGGGGATCTCTTCCACTTCAGGGACTCGTCTGGTCTGGAATGCGATGCCGTCCTACACCGCCGGAACGGCGAGTATTGCCTCATTGAAATAAAACTTGGTGGAAATAACAATATCGAAAAGGGAGCCGAGACACTGAAACATCTCGCCGAAGTAATCGACACAGACAAGATGAAGGCCCCAGCATTCCTAATGGTCTTGACAGGAGTCGGTCAATATGCTTACCGTCGCCCGGATGGAGTGTTTGTGGTCCCTATCGGTTGTCTAAAAGACTGAAACGAAACGCCATCAATGTTATTCTTGAATTTCTTTCGTAAGCGTCTCCGGAGTTACGTATCGACGCGCTGAACGACGTCGGCGGATTCGTGATTTTTAAAATATCAATTATCAATACCTTACGATAACGCGGTCTGCCGACCCTCCTTTTTTTAGGGGTGTCGGCGGATTCACTAAAACGGAAACATCTATGTATCTACAACTTACGGAAATGGAAATCCGCCGACCCCTCCAGCGACTCAAGCCATAACCCAGAAGACACTGACGGCGATTCACATCGTCTCCCAATTCACTCACGCGTCTGGCACAACTTGCGAAGTTCCTCAACTTCACAAGCCCTCATGATGATGAAATGTCAAAGCGCGCCAACGACATAGTCACCACTAATCTACATTTATGATATGCAACATGCATAACCAGAGTCAACATTTCCAGACGCGATGACTATGGCGTAAATTTGGACAACCTGACAGGGCAAATTTAGGCCCGTAAGGTTACAACTATCTACATATCAATTCGTTGCGACAATGCTTTATCAAAACACTCCTGTCAGGTTGTATGTTTTTTCATAGGACCTGGCAGAACGATTACACGTAAAAACACATCGTATATGATTGATTTACTGCGTATTACATCCTCAATTTTAAATTATTCACCCGCCAGGTAGTCTGACACATTATAGCAACATCCATCCCCAACAAAAAGTCCCGCGCGGTACATCCACAAATACACTATTCACTCAGTATTTTTAGCAATTCTTCCAAAAGTTGCGGAGTAAACACGCCAAAAGTTGCGGAGTGATTTTGCTATCATCTTAATTTTTAATACATTTGCTATGCTAATCATCTGGAACTTTGCAGGGGCCGAGAGGAACCTTTTCCGTTCGAGAAACAACGCATGACCTTGTAGACTGTACGGATTAGTATCCCATATAACAACACACGTATGAAAAAGATAGACAAAAACATATACATCACCGTGCTGATATTCATATTGTTTGCGGTAGTTTATTTTCTACCGAAGCCAGTTCTGCGCTCGGTATTGCCGGAACTTATGGTGAAATACAGAATCATCGGCCCACTGCTGACACTGTCATTGGCAGGAATCTTTCTCGCTCCGCGGCAAATAGTATTGGCCATGATTTTCTCGATGTGTGGGGATTACATGGGTGCGGACCACAATTTCATCGGGCAGATGTCGTTTTTCGCGGCTGCTCACGTGATGCTGATCATATTTTTCGTTAAGAGATTTCTTTCTCTCCCTGCTGATTTACAGCCGTGCAGATGTCAGGAATCTGTACCGAACGGGGCACAAACGAGACAGGGCGTACGCGCAAAGGCATTGACAATCACCGTAGTAGTGGCGATAGCAGCGTCGCTGATAACCTTCGCATTGACCAGCATCGTCCCGCACGCACCGGCCGGCATCGTCCGCATCGGCTGCGCCATCTATGCGGTTCTGATTTGTTCGATGTTCGGTTTGTCAATGCTGCAGCGGCAGGGTTGGTTCGCGACAGGTGCGGCGCTGTTCGTGTTCTCGGATATGATTCTGTCATGGAACAAGTTTGTCGAGCCGGTGGAGTACAACAACCTCCTGATAATGGTCACCTACTACTCTGGCCAGCTGATTCTGTGGCTCACCGCGGCTACTTGCGCGAAGAAGGAGCGGTAGGCTGCTGGTTTTGCAAGGTAATTCAAGTTTCGCAAGTCGCGAAACTTAAGAAGGCAATTCCTGTTGACAACTTGTAAAACTTAAACTATATTTGCGGCACTAAAAGACGAACAAATGAGAGCAGCGATTTACGGCGCAGGTTCATTGGGAACCATATTGGGCGCATTCATAACTAAGAAAGGCGGGCAGATCGACCTGATAAATCATAATGAAAAACATGTCGCGGCACTGCGACGAAATGGAGCTGTTATCACGGGCACACTGCAATTTCAACAATCCGTCAACGCATTGACTGACAAGGAAATGATAGGCAAATACGACATCATTTTCCTGATGACCAAGCAGCAGGCGAACCGCGAAGTCGTAAGCTTCTTGAAAGACTATCTGGCAGAAGATGGTGTCATCGTCACTATGCAGAACGGACTTCCGGAACCGCAGATAGCAGAAATCGTGGGCGAGAAAAGAGTTCTCGGATGCACTGTCGCTTGGGGAGCCACGATGACAGAGCCGGGAGTATGCGAATTGACAAGTTCTCCGGATAGCCTTACATTTTCATTGGGCAGCATCTTCAAAGAACGGGGCAACCATTTCGATGAAGTGAAAGCATTGCTGGAGATGATGGGACCTGTGGAAGTGGACGAGAATTTCGTGGGTACACGCTGGAGCAAGCTTCTTATAAACGCCTCATTCTCAGGAATGAGCGCAGTGCTCGGATGCACTTTCGGTGAAGCAGCCAAGGATAAGGAATCGCGTAGGATTGTCCAGAAACTGATAAAGGAATGCATCGACGTATGCGCAGCGTCAGGTATCAAAATCGAACCGATACAGGGCAAGGATGTGGTAAAACTTCTGGATTACCACAATCCCATCAAAAAAGCGATATCATTCTTCATTATCCCGATAGCAATCAGAAAGCATGCAGGATTGAAAGCCAGCATGTTACAAGACATTGAGCGTGGCAAAAAGACAGAAGTGGACGCTATCAACGGCGCCGTTTGCGCTCAAGGCAGAAAGGTGAATGTGCCAACGCCGTGCAATGACAAGGTGGTGGAATTGATTCATCGCATCGAAAACGGAGAACTGAAACCGGGTAGGGAGCTTTTAGTAAACTACATGGTCTGAAGCCCCATAAGCGTCTCTGCAGTTACGTATTACAACATAAACCCCAGAGGTGTCGGCGCGGGCTCGCCATTGAATGCGCTGAGTATCAATACGTTATAATATCGACCCGCGCCGAGCCCCCTGAAAAACATCGGGTCGGCGCGCTCGCGTATCAGAAACGTCTGATTATCAATATTTTATGAGGTGAGTCCGCGCCGACCTCGGTAATTACCCGAACAATGACGGCTCGAGTTCTTTGGGATGGAAACTCATGCGGTGATACGGAGTGTAGCCATATTTCTTGATGGCGGCTATGTGTTCCGGCGTAGGATAACCCATGTTGCGGTCCCAGCCATATTGCGGGTACTCCAAGGATATCTTTTTCATATATTCATCTCGCCACGTCTTGGCCAACACAGACGCAGCCGCTATGGAAGCGTAGGTGGCGTCACCTTTCACCACTGTCTTATAATCCTTAGCCGTATAAGCATCGAAAGGCCGGAACTTGTTTCCGTCGATAAGCAGGAAATCCGGTTTTGGATTCAGGCGCAGAACCGCGCGCTGCATACCTGTCACCGACGCCCATAATATGTTCAGTTCATCTATTTCCTCAGGACTTACTTCCTCTACCGCCCACGAAACCGCCTCTCTTTCAATAACTTCCCTCACCTCGTCACGATGCGCCGCCGTCATCTTCTTCGAGTCGTTCAGCAGCGGATGGTAAAAATCCTTAGGCAATATGACGGCTGCCGCGAACACCGGACCGGCAAGCGGACCGCGCCCAGCCTCGTCGCAACCGGCCTCAATGAGACCGTCGTTCAGGAAATTCTGTAAATGAGGAGTATTTATCTTTTTCATCAATGCTCTTACTTATAATATATGTATCGGAATGCGCCGGCTTAGTGCAGTTTGGATAAAATCCAACGACAGAAAAACGGATCTTCAAGTTCGTATTCGTCTGTTCTGATAACGTAGCCTCTCTTCATCAGACGCTGCATTGAACTGGAAAATGTGCTTGAAGGCATTTCTCGCTTCATTTCACTAATGCTGTCCAAACAGATGGCCTGAAGTATTTTTCTGTCGGTGATATTGAAATTCACCCAAAGTCGTTCATAATCATAATCGTGAGTCGTAACAATCTTATTTATCGCCTGAGAAACGATATCTTGTTCACTCGACTCATACATTGCAATTTCCCAAACTTCAGACGAGAGTTGCTGGGTGTAGTATGGATGACATCCGGTAAATGAGAGAATATTTTCCGCTATGGATTGTGCGGAGGCTTCAGCTACTGGACTGAGTCTACTGACAATATACCCAAGGAAATCAGAATATGGAATTTTACTAAGATACATTAGTTTTCCAAAATGATAGAACGGAGACTTCTTTCTCTCGAAAATATCCGTCATCATCGACTCTTGACTGCCAAGGAATATATAATTGACATTCTCCTGAATCTGCATCATGGCACGAAGTTCCTTGTCGATTCCATCACGCAACTCGAGAATATCCTGGAACTCATCAAATACGACAATTAGACGTCCTTTTGATGCTCCGATATTATCAATTAGCTGCATCACATCCTCGAGTACTGTCGTCGCATTAGTGGAAACAGGAAATGAAAGATCAATCGAATCTGTAAGAGGATTTGTAGAAATCGTAGGAATGATTCTAAAGTGAGCCATCAAATGCTTCAACTTTTCACCAGGGAAAAGGCGAAATATTCCTTTAAGCAATGTCGACGCCAAATTTTCCACCCCCGTAATCTGCTGCATATTAACAAACAATGCCGGCCGTTCGACTTGTTCTACTGCTTTTTTTACAAGGCTAGATTTTCCAAATCTTCTGGGACTTATCAGAACCAGATGATTAGGACTCATCAGAGCATGCTCAATTTCAATTACTTCCTTAGTTCTGTCAGTGAAGTATTCACCAGCAACTACTGTTCCATATTTAAATGGATTTTCTGCCTCTTTTTTCATACCATATCGCTTTAAATCAAACACTTACAGCGATACGAAATTTTTCGTATCGAAAATCTTCGTAAAAATATTCCGAAAATTTTCGTAAATATAATCATAAATCGGCATCTTTCAAAGTGGGTTCTATGACAAGTTTTTCGTGTCATTTGCAAATATGCGATCCGCATAAAAGTGGCTTTTGACCCCCATAAAATTTAAAAAACGTAAAAATGTAATATAAATTTTGGCAAAATCGCCGTTTTCGCTTGCAGGTGACTGACAAGAATACGAGATTTGCGGTGAACAGAATTTAAAAACTGAAGAACATGGAAACTGACCGCGCTTACGAAATCTTCGTGAAAATGATTACCGAAGATAACATCTACCTGATCCCGACTCTCACGTTCCGGAAACTCTGCGTCTCCCTCGACACGGACTTCAAGAGCCTCGATGATATGGTTTTCGCCGAACTCGGAATGACTGGAGAAGAAGTCCTCACGTCCCTGCGAGAAGCCGCACCTGAGCGACTTTGTGAGAAATATATGTTAAAAGGTTTTATTTTATAAGCCTGAGATGTTGTTATTGCATTAATATTTTATTAGATTTGCAATGACACATCACGGATTGATTCCCGATTACCACTGGAATTGTCCGCGAAAAGATCAAATGCATGTATTTATAAACTAATAACGCAATAAGGTCATGAAATCCTATTCTACAAAGGATATCCGAAACGTGGTCTTGCTTGGCAGCACCAAGTCAGGCAAGACCACATTAGCGGAGGCGATGCTTTATGAAGGCAAAGTCATCGACAGGCGTGGTGCAGTCGAATCCAAGAACACCGTATCAGACAACACTGAAATCGAACAGATGAACCAGAGGTCTATATTCTCGACCCCTTTATATGCCGAGTTTATGGATACCAAGTTCAACATCATAGATACTCCGGGGTCAGATGATTTCATCGGCGGAGCTGTTTCAGCATTCAAGGTATGCGAAAACGGTATACTTGTGATTAATGCACAGCAAGGAGTCGAAGTAGGCACGGAGATATTTGCAAGATACGCGGAACAGTATAAGGTTCCTATTATTATAGCAGTAAACCAGCTCGACGGAGAAAAAGCTGATTGGGAAAATGTTCAGGCCAGCATGAAGGAGGCATTCGGTAACAAGCCTGTTATCATACAGTTCCCTGTTAACACCGGCGCTTCGTTCGATGGTTTCGTGGACGTTCTGAAGATGAAATATTATCACTTCAAGGACGATAACGGGACTCGTGAGGATTTAGAAATCCCTGCAGACCAGAAAGATGAGGCAGAACTTCTTCGTCAGGCGCTTATCGAAACTGCAGCAGAGTATGATGACACACTCATGGAGAAATTCTTCGCCGCAGGATCATTGACAGAAGACGAAATCAGAAAGGGTCTGGGCGTCGGCATCAGGGAAGGAAAGGTTCTTCCGGTGTTCTGCCTTTCAGCGAAGAAAGACATTGGCGTAAAGAGACTTATGGAGTTCACTATCAGGGCTTCAGCTTCTCCTGAGATTACAAAGACATTGACCACAGAAGGCGAGGAAGTCGCTTGCAAGCAGGAGGCTCCGACATCATTGTTCATTTACAAGACAGACGTGGAGCCGCACCTCGGCGAAGTTTCGTACTTCAAGGTGATGAGCGGCGAGTTGGACGAGGGTATGGATCTGGAAGACGCGGAGACCGGCAACAGAGAGAGAATCTCTACCATCTATGCGGTGGCCGGAGCCAAGAAGGAGAAAGTGACCGACATGATGGCCGGAGATATCGGTTGTACCGTGAAGCTCCGCTCGGGTAAGACCAATGTTACTCTTTCTCAGCCTGGAACAGGTCTTTCATTCGAACACATAAAGTTCCCTGCTCCGAAATATAGAACAGCTATCAAGGCTAAAGTTCAGGCAGACGAAGCCAAACTCGGAGAAGCATTGAACAAAATCTCTTCACAGGACCCTACAGTCGTTGTGGAATACTCTAAGGAGCTGAAACAGACGATTTTGAGTGGTCAGGGAGAGCAGCATATAAACGTGGTCAAATGGCGTCTCGAGAATGAGTTCAAGGTTCAGATAGAGCTCTTCTCTCCGAAGATTCCATATCGTGAGACCATTACCAAGATTGCTACCGCCGAGTATCGTCACAAGAAACAGTCCGGTGGTGCAGGTCAGTTCGGAGAGGTTCATCTCCTTATCTGCCCTATCGTGGAAGGTGTTCCGTTCACGAACAAATTCAAGATCGACGGAAAGGATTGCACGTTGAACGTGAAGAGTCAGGAGTCTTATAATCTCGACTGGGGCGGAAAGCTGGAGTTCTACAACTGTGTAGTCGGTGGTGCCATCGATGCACGTTTCATGCCTGCTATCCTGAAGGGTATTATGGATAAGATGACTGAGGGCCCTCTGACCGGTTCTTATGCACGTGATATCAGAGTATTCGTGTACGACGGAAAGATGCATCCGGTAGACTCTAACGAAATCTCGTTCGTTCTCGCGGCTCGTAACGCTTTCAAGGAGGCGTTCAGGAATGCAGGGCCGAAGATTATGGAGCCTATTTATAATCTGGAAGTTCTCACACCAAGCGAGTACATGGGAGCCTGCATGTCCGATTTGCAGAACAGACGTGCGATTATCGAGGGAATGGGCAGCGAAAAGGGATTCGAGGTGATTAAGGCCCGCGTTCCTCTCGCAGAGCTCTACAGATATTCTACCTCACTTAGCTCACTGACATCAGGTAGCGCGACATTCTCTATGCAGTTCGCTGATTACCAGCCTGTACCGGGTGATGTCCAGACTAAGCTCTTGGCAGAATACGCCGCACAAGACACAGAAGAATAATAACTTAACCAATAAATTTTTCATGCTCGCCCCGACCGGATTTTAGATTCTGGCCGGGGCTTAATATATAGTAGCCGCAGGGGGATGTCCTCGGCAGGACCAGGCCCTCCCGCTGTCGCGGGCCCCTCCCTCTAGTGACGAGGGCGTCAAGTCCCGCCGAGGGCATCCCCCTGCGGCCCAAAACATTGGACAGAACACACAGCCATGCTGGCGTGGACGTCGGCTTAAGCCCAAACATTTGGCGGAAATGTGTAATATCGTTGAAAAACATTATCTTTGTAAGATGTCAATATCGAACACAAACAAAAACATCGACAAATATGAAAAAAGCACTTATCGCGATTTCGGCGTTCCTCATGCTTTCATTGGGAGCGCGCGCAGATGAAGGAATGTGGCTGTTGCCGCTCCTTCAGAAGATGAACAGTAAGGCTATGGCTAATATCGGCTGCCGTCTTACCCCTGAACAGATTTATGATATTAATCATAACTCATTGAAAGACGCTATCGTACAGTTCGGCGGCGGATGTACGGGTGAGATGATTTCCGACAAAGGTCTCCTCGTGACCAACCACCACTGCGGATACGGAAGCATCCAGAAACTCAGCTCCCCGGAGCACAACTACCTGGAAGACGGATACTGGGCCATGAGCAACAAAGAAGAGCTCCCGGTACCGGGCCTGACCGTCAGATTCCTCCAGCGCATGACCGACGTTACCGACGTCCTGAACAAGGCCAGAGCTGCCGCCCTGAAGGAATTTAAGGATAGTGCCAATGCCGATGAACTCGCTGAAAAAGCTTGGGTTGCAGCACGTAAGCAACTGATCGAAGTTACCGAAAAAGCTAACCCTAACTGCGAAGTCAGAGTCGTGAACTTCTATAATGACAACGTGAACTACCTCATTATCGACAAGGTATACCGCGACGTACGATTCGTAGGCGCACCTCCTGCATCTATGGGCAAGTTCGGTGGAGAGACCGACAACTGGATGTGGCCACGTCACACCTGCGACTTCTCCATGTTCCGCGTTTATGCAGACAAGAACAACGAACCTGCTGATTATTCAGAAGATAACGTCCCTATGACTCCTAAGCAGTCACTTAAAGTATCGCTCAAAGGCGTAAACGAAGGCGACTTCGCTATGGTAATGGGTTATCCTGGACGTACACAGAGATTCCAGACAGCATCCATGTTGGAACTCATGATTAAGAAACAGGATGTCAGCATCGCTGCCAGAACATTGAAACAGAACATAATGAAGGAAGGCATGGAAGCTGCCCCTGCAGTCCGTCTCCAGTATGCGAACAAATACGCCGGCTCATCCAACGGTTGGAAAAAATGGATCGGCGAGAAAAAAGCTTTCGAGGACTTGAACATCATTGGCCGCGAGGAGCAGAAAGAGGCTGACTTCATGAAATGGGTGAATGCCAACAAGAAACGCACAGCAGCATACGGATCGGCATTGACAGAAATAAAGACGGTCATCGACAATTCGACAGCCGACGAAGTCGCGTACAGGCTCCTGATCGAGGCACCTTTCGGACTCG
>SAMEA104315426__coassemble_292_pt1 | contig 41392 bp, 21 predicted proteins | sample SAMEA104315426__metabat2_low_PE_008 | metagenome-assembled genome bin SAMEA104315426 (sample SAMEA104315426) | gut metagenome | biome: Monkey gut; feature: monkey-associated habitat; material: faeces | place: China | collected 2013 | reverse complement strand
ATAGGAATGTTCAGCCCTTGTTTCAAATCGATGTTGTTTGACATTATAGGTAACCTTTAATAGTATTTCGGATTTCCGACGCGAAGATACTGAAAATTTTCGTAATTTCGTGCTTATTATGGAAAACAATAGTGCTATATTAGAGGGGCTTGACACTCAGCAGAGGGCTGCGGTGAGCCAGACAGAAGGGCCGGTGCTGATAGTGGCTGGGGCCGGAGCAGGTAAAACAAGGGTGCTGACGGGAAGGATAGCTTACATCCTGGAAAAAGGATGTGATCCTGACCGTATATTGGCATTGACCTTTACAAAAAAGGCGGCTGCTGAGATGAAGGAGCGAATAGCGGTGATGGTGGGCGACAAAAAGGCGCGCAAACTTTGTATGGGGACCTTTCACTCGGTGTTTATCAGGTTCTTGCGCGAGTTCGCAGAGAGCCTCGGCTATCCTTCGTCTTTCACGATTTACGATACCGGCGATTCTGTCAGCGCGATAAAGTCGTGCCTGAAGGAGATGAATCTCGACGACAAGGTCTACAAGCCGAAGGATGTTCTTGGCAGGATCTCCATGGCGAAGAATAATTTAGTGACTCCTGAGGCGTATAAGGCTAATGCTCAGGCTGTTGCGAACGATACTCATGCCAAGAAGCCAGAAATTTGCAACATCTATGCGCTGTATGCAGCCAAGTGCAAGCAGGCTGGGGTGATGGATTTCGACGATATCTTGTTGAATATGAACATCTTGCTTCGCGATAATCCGGAGGCTCTAAAGTCGATTTCAGAGCGCTTCAGTTATATTCTGGTCGATGAGTATCAGGATACTAACTATTCGCAATACCTTATCCTTAAGAAACTTAGCCAGTGTCATAAGAATATTTGCGTGGTCGGTGACGATTCGCAGTCGATTTATGCTTTCCGTGGCGCGAAAATCGAGAATATCCTGAATTTCCGCAAGGATTATCCGGAGTGCAAGCTTTTCCGTCTGGAGCAGAATTACAGGTCCACGCAGGTTATCGTGGATGCGGCGAATTCCGTTATCGAAAAGAACTCGTCCAGAATTCCGAAAAAGTGCTATTCGAAGGGGCCTGAGGGAGATAAGATTCATCTGATTAAGGCTTATACCGAACAGGAGGAGGCGATTATGATAGCGTCGTCCATTATATCTCGTATGAGCGAGGATCACTGTCAGTATCAGGACTTTGCGATTCTGTATAGAACGAATTCCCAGTCGCGCGCACTCGAGGAAGCGCTGAGAAAACGTAATCTGCCATATATGATTTACTCCGGAAATTCGTTCTTCGACAGGGCTGAGGTGAAAGACATGATGGCGTACCTGAAGCTCGCCGTGAATCCGCAGGATGACGAGTCATTCCGTCGCGTGCTGAATACCCCTGCGCGAGGAATCGGCTCGACTTCGGAGGAGTTCCTCGTGAATATCGCCCGCGAGAGGCAAATCTCTTTGTTTGAAGCATCTACGCCTGAGATTATGGCTGTCTCCGGCATGAAACCCGCTGCCGCATCGCGCATCGCCGCCTTCCATAATATGATAGGTTCTGCCAATGCCAAAGTGGCTTCTGATGATGCGTTTTCGCTGGCCAATGCCCTTTCACTCCAATCCGGACTTTACGCTTCTTTCAAATTGGACAACTCGATCGAAAACCAGTCGCGTGCGGCAAATATCGAAGAGTTGCTGAATAGCGTTAAGGCGTTCGTGGAAGACAAGCAGAATGAATACAAGGAAGAACTTATGGCGGATGAGAGCATTACTGACATAGATTCTATACAGGATTGCGACCTTCCGGTGATTACTTTGGGTAACTTCTTGGAAGATATATCTTTACTTAGTGCTGTGGACGTGAAAGATGATGAAGAATCTTCCAATAAGATTACTCTCATGACAGTGCATTCTTCCAAGGGATTGGAGTTCCCTTATGTATATGTCGCCGGCATGGAGGAGAATATTTTCCCGTCAGGCGGCATGTTCGCGTCTCCAAGTGATATCGAAGAGGAGCGAAGGTTGTTTTACGTGGCGCTTACCAGGGCGAAAGTAGCTGTAAATCTGTCGTTTGCAAAGACGCGTATGCGCAACGGAAAGCATGAGGAAAATTCGCCGAGCCGATTTGTGAAAGAAATCGATATGCGATATGTGGATAATCCTATTTCTGATGACGAGTGTGGCACAGAGGAGACTGTTTCAGGATTTTCAGGCTTCGGGTCCAGGTTCGGTTCCAACAGGTTTGCCAATGCAGGTTCTTATGGAAGCAGATACGGAAAAGTTTCTTCAGGTTCAGGGGGTAATTCTTATGGTACATCCGGCCCTGTCAAGACGGAGACTTCTTATAGGAAACCTGCTGTACCGTCGAATCTTAAGCCTGTCAGGTCTTTGCCGGCGAATATTAACGTGGATTCCAACTTCGAGCCGGTTTCTGTACTTGACCTGAAGGTCGGTCAAAGAGTGGAGCACAACAGATTTGGATTCGGTAAGATATTGGAAATCACCGGAAACGATACTGCCAAGAAGGCTCGTATCGACTTTGAAAAATATGGAGAAAAGGTACTTTTATTAAATTATGCAAAAATTCGTCTCGCAAAGTGAAAATAATTAAAAATATTTGTTATATTTGCGTAGAAGTTTTTCATAGTTTAAGTTTAGGTTAAGTAGCGGGGCGTCGCAGTGATTGCGACTCCCCGTGAATTTTTATTATCTGGTCCGTATTCTGGCTGCATATTTTCCAGGAGTTTCCGTCGAAAAAGTGAACCTCGGGGGATTTTTTTTGACAATTTATAGTGGCTTTTGCAGATTTTTACGTTTCTTAAATCCGTTTCGGGTAAAAAAACATACTTTCGCGCAAATCTTGTTTGATTATGAGAAAGGTATTGTTGCTTGTCATCACATTGATGATGATGTTCCAATCCTGTAGCAGGAAGTGGGGCGAAGTGGATGGAGAGGGAACTCTTAGTGTGTATTTTTCGGAATCATCTTATGCTCAGACGAAAGCGTCGGCAGATATTCCTGATACAGGAGCTTTTCTCTTGAAAATCACGGATTCTGCCGGAAAAGTCATCTATGACGGCCGGTACGGCGATTCACCGGAAAAATTGATAGTGAAGGCTGGTACCTATAATATAAGTGTCCGCTCGACCAAATTCTCCAAACCCGCGTTCTCCGCACCAGTGTTCGGTGACGACCAATGTGTTGTGGTCAATGCCGGTTCGGCTAAGAATATTTATATGGTCTGTGAACAGATGAATTCTGGGATGAAACTTAAGGTGGCCTCGAATTTTCTGACATCTTATCCGGATGGTGTACTTTATCTTAAAAGTTCTGAAGGAAAGCTGATGTACGGCTATTCGGAAAAGCGAATCGCTTATTTCAATCCCGGAAAAGTCTCGCTCGTGCTGAATGACTCAGGAAAAGAAAAGACACTGTGCACAAAGACATTGACCCGGAAACAAATTCTGGTGCTGAGCGTTTCAGCGCCGGCAGGGAGCTCGTCCTCGTCGGGGAAAATCTATCTGGACGTGGATACGGCCAGGGTTTGGACCGGCGACAAATACGTGATCGGCGGCGACAATTCTGGCGGCTCCGGCTCGACTGGCGGAAACGGCTCTTCGAAGGACAGGGCATACAGCGTTTCGCAGGCGAAGTCGGAACTTGGCGCTGAAGATGTCTGGGTTTATGGGTATGTGGTCGGTGGAGACCTGACTTCGGCGTCGATTTCTTTCGATGAGCCGTTCAAGTCCAATGCGAATATGGCTATTGCCGGCAGGGTCTCTGTATCTGAGAAGGAATCGTGCTTGTCGATCCAGCTTCTAAAGGGAGATATCCGCGATGCTCTGAATCTTGTGGATAATCCGGAACTGCTCGGACGTAAGATCTATATGAAGGGAGATATCGTGGAGTCTTATTATGGGATTCCCGGAATCAAGAATATAACCGATTTCGTGATTCAGTAGCGTAAATTTTGTTCGTCTCTAAAAATATTTTTATATTTGCACCTTGTTGACGGGAAATGAATCTCCCGTCAGTATGCGGAAATAGCTCAGCTGGTAGAGCGTTGGCTTCCCAAGCCGAAGGTCGCGGGTTCGAGCCCCGTTTTCCGCTCTTTTTGTAATCGAAAGTCACTACTAACGGGAACTGTTCCCGTGGAGTAGCGACTTTCGACTTTTTATAACAATTCTCTTACAAAACTTTTGATTTTATCCAAAAACATGTAACTTTGCTTTCGAAACGAATGTGTAAGTTTTGATATAAAACATTTAATATCCAATTATCTAATATAGATAGATATAATGAGAAATTTTAAACTTATTTGGGTTCTCGTCCTCTCTGTTTTAATGTTGGGGGGGGGCGGTCTCTTCTTGTTCATCTGAAAATTCTGAGCCGGAGGTCGATACGTTTGATGTCGATTTCGTTCTCCCTGCAGGTATTGATACTCAGAAAGGCGGGGTAGTGTCATTTGTGGTCAAAGACGGCAAAGCTCCTGAGACTACAGACTTGATGTATTTCACGGCAGATGACGGAATCTCCAGATCTTGTACGATAACTGAGACTTCTCCAGCTTCCTTCTCCGTCAAACTTTCGAATGGTATAGTTGAAGGCGATTACTCTGTGGCTCTGAAAAGAGGTTCAAGAAGAAAGGAATTCGGAAAAACCCACATCGCATTCGTCAAGCAGGTGGAATTTACTCCGGACGAGGGAACTACTGTCTGGGGTGTCGTTTCTTGTGGAGACAAAGGGGTCGCCAATGTGGTAGTTTCAGATGGTTATCTTACCACAACTACAAATACCGATGGTATATATCAGCTGAAATCCGAAAAGACTTGGGGATATGTATTTGTCTCTATCCCAAGTGGATATGAGGTTTCTTCCAAAGGCATCCTGCCTCAGTTCTACACGACATTGAAGAGCGATGCCAAGACTTTGGAACGTGCTGATTTTACACTCACCAAGGTGGATGGACAGGATAACTTCAGGTTGTATATCTTCGGTGATATGCACCTTGCGAATAGAACAAATGACAGAGCCCAGTTCAAAGTCTTTACAAACGACCTGAACAAGTATCTTGACAGTAACAAGTCAGTAAAATCCTATGGCCTTACTCTTGGCGATATGACTTGGGACTTGTATTGGTATTCAAGAGGGTACGAATTCCCGCAATACCTCGACGAAATTAATTCGCAAGTGTCTGGTCTCCAGATATTCCATACCATGGGTAACCATGACAATGACTTCAAGGCGAAAAACGACTTCGATGCTGCGTTCCAGTATGTACGCGACATAGCACCTACATACTATTCATATAATATCGGCAAGATTCATTTTATCGTGTTGGATGACATTGACTGTTCTAATTACGATGGTACGGAGTCCAGAAAGTATGAGAAGAACTTTACTTCTGATCAGTTGGATTGGCTTTTGACGGACCTTTCCTATGTGGACAAGTCTACTCCGTTGGTAATCACGAGCCATGCTCAGATCTTCTATCCGAAAGGCAACAACTCTTTTGCCCTCGATGGAAAAGTCATTGAACGTTGGCCAAACACCAAGAAACTTCTCAATATTCTCAAAGGATATACTGTACATTTCGTTACAGGTCATACTCATACTATTTTCAATGCTCTCCCTTCAGAGACCGCTTCTCTTGGAGCTGAAAATGTTTTCGAGCACAATGCCGGTTCCATCTGTGCGTCATGGTGGTGGTCCGGAAAACTCACACCTGGCGTTTATGTAAGCTTGGACGGTGCTCCTTCTGGATATAGTATTTGGGATATTGACGGAAAAGACATCAAGTGGAAATACAAGTCTGTCGGCATGGATGAGAACTATCAGTTCCGCGCTTATGATCTTAACAACGTGTCGTTCTCATATAGCGATGTTCCTAATATGTCTACGGCTACTAAAGTCCAGAACGCGTTCGACTATTACGTGAAAGCTTATCCGAAGAACTCTAATAATGAGGTGCTTATCAATGTCTGGAACTGGAATTCCAATTGGAAACTTTCTGTTACGGATGAGACAGGAAAGGAACTCAAATGGACACAGACAGTCGCATACGATCCTCTGCATATCGCGGCTCTTACCGTGAAGAGGTTCAATGATGCCACTTTGACAAGTGCACCGAGCTTCATCACCGAAAACAAGATGCATCATTTCTTCAAGGTGAAGGCTGACAATGCTGATGTGGACTTGACCATTAAGGTTACCGATGAATTCGGCAATGTCTATACTGAGAACATGAAGAGGCCTAAAGCCTTTGTGGTCGATGACTATAAAGCTAAGTAATTAGTTTATATACCATATAATACATACAAACCAAAAAAACAATCTTATGAGAGTCTTTAAAACAATTGCTGTGACTCTGTTCGTGATGTTGGGATGCAGTCTAAGCATCTTCGCGCAGAACAGGGAGGTGAGCGGAAAAGTTTTCGACGCCAATCAGCAACCTCTTGTCGGAGCTGCAGTCATGCTGCCTGGTACAACCAACGGCGCTGTGACCATAGACGACGGAAGTTTTTCACTGACTGTCCCTGCAGGAGATGTTACCGTAGAGGTGTCTTCTTTGGGATATCTTACCAAGAAAGTGACTATTCCGGCAGCTAAATCATCAATCGCTGTTTTCCTTGCAGAAGACAATATGACTTTGAACGAGACTGTCGTGGTCGGTTACGGTACCCAGAAAAAAGTCAACTTGACTGGAGCCATCACTACGGTAGACAGCAAAGAGCTCGAGGACAGGGCTTCACACTCCTTGACAAACATGCTTCAGGGAACGGTACCTGGATTGAATATTAGTACATCTTCAGGAAACCCTGGTTCAACAGGTTCCATCAATATCCGAGGATATACTTCCATCAATGAGGCTGACCCTATAGTCCTTATTGACGGTGTCATCGGTGACATGAGCCGTGTGAACCCTAATGACGTTGCCAATATTTCTGTCATCAAGGATGCGGCTGCGGCTGCCGTCTATGGCGCGCGTGCTGCCTATGGTGTCATTCTCATCACTACCAAGTCGGGAAGCTCGAATGACGGCAAAGCTACCGTTCGTTACAGCGGGCGTTGGGGTTGGGAAGCTCCAACCACATCGACGGACTATGAGACCAGGGGTTATTGGTCTGTCTACACGATTGACAAATTCTGGCAGTCAGATGCAGGCAAGAAGTATACGACATATACTGATAATGATATGATGCAGCTCCTTGCCCGTGTGAACGACAAGACGGAAAATCCTGACCGTCCGTGGATCGTGGAAGAAGTGCGCAACGGCAGAAAACAGTGGGTTTATTACTGTAATACTGACTGGTATCATTCTCTTTTCCAGGATAACCATCCTGTAATGCAGCAGAATGTTTCCGTCAGCGGCGGAAATAAGGACGTGAAATATTTCCTTTCAGGTTCCTATGACCGTCAGCAGGGTATCGTGAAGATCAATCCTGATGTATTCAACAAATATAATCTGCGTTCCAAGATTGATTTCAAGATCAATAAGTACATGAAGATGTCCAACAACACTTCATTCTACAGCGGACGTTACGACTATCCGGGAGGCGACAATATCCAGGATGCATTCTCATATGCTTCTCGTCATGCGCTGGCATCTTTCCCACTCAAGAATCCTGACGGTTCATTCACTTATGGAACTCCGATGATCTCCGGCAACTACAACATTGCCAACGGTCGTCATATTATGTTCAGCGGAAAGGATCATAACCGCGAGAGAAGGAGTGATTTCACGAATACTACGGAATTGAAGATTACTCCTATAAAGCAGTTCTCCGTTACCGCCAACTTTACATATAGGCTTTATCAGAACAGAAATTCTTACCGTCAGGTCAAAATGGGCTATAGGAGATATCCTGACGCTGACATGGAATACTATGTGACCGGCGCAGGTGAAGATCATCTCGTCGAAGAGATCAAGACAAACCAGTACTATTCCTACAATGTTTTCGCGAATTATGAGGATACATTCAAGGACAAGCATCATGTCACTGCCGTAATCGGTATGAACATGGAGAACTGGAACTACAAGAACGTGGGAGCCACCGGTCTCAACCTGCAGTCTGAGGATTACAGCGATCTTAACCTTGTAGGCCCTGGACAGGACGGGACTGTCATCATGAAGACTGCTGGCGGATTCAATGACTACGCGCTCATGGGCTTCTTCGGCCGTATCAATTACGACTATATGGGCAAGTACCTCTTCGAGGTGTCCGGACGTTATGACGGTTCTTCACGTTTCAAGTCCGGAAGCCGCTTCGGATTCTTCCCTTCATTCTCTGCAGGTTGGCGTATCAGCGAAGAGAAATTCTTCGAACCTGCCCGCAAGGTAATCGACAACTTGAAAATCCGTGCCTCTTATGGTAGCCTTGGCAACCAGATTGTCAAGAATGGCGGAAGTCAGGTCTACTATACATTCTTGAGAGAAATCTCCATCAACAATTTTGCCGGATATTCATTCGGCGAGGGAAGCACGATGTCCAAATCTTCGACGATTTCCGCTCCTGTGGCATCCGACCTTAGTTGGGAGACTTCACAGCAGTACAATGTTGGCTTGGATCTTTCAATGCTTAACAGCAGGCTTCAGTTTACTGCCGAAGGATATGTCAGAGAAACAAATGACATGCTTACAGATGGTATGGCGCTCCCTGGAGTATATGGCGCGTCTGTACCTAAGATGAATGCCGCTGACCTCCGTACTTCCGGTTATGAGCTTTCTCTCAGCTGGAGAGACCAGTTCAAGCTCGCCGGCAAGCCTTTCGGTTACAATGTCCGCGCGACATTGAGTGATTATCGTTCTTACATTACACGTTTCGAGAACCCTACCAAACTTCTCTCCAACTATTATAAGGGGCAGAGAATCGGCGAGATCTGGGGATATGTCGTCGACGGCTTGTTCAAGACTGATGAAGAGGCTCAATATTACACGAAGAATGTCGTAGACTGCAGCATCATCAACGGCCGTATGACAGGTGGTTTCCGTGCAGGAGACCTCAAGTTCGTCGACCTTGACGGTGACGGCGTCTTGGGAATCGGTGCAAACACCAAGGACAACCCAGGTGACCGCAAAGTGCTCGGAAATTCATTGCCAAGCCTCCAGTACGGTATAACCGTCGGATTTGACTGGCTTGGATTTGACGTGTCGGCATTCTTCCAGGGAACAGGTACTCATTATTGGTATCCTGCCGGCATGAACATGTCATTCTGGGGTCCATATTCATACTCTTACGTATCATTCCTTCCGAAAAACTTCCTGGACAACTGCTGGGCTGAGGACAATACAGATGCCTACTTCCCTAGGCCGAGATCTTATTCTGCTACCGGCGGTGAGCTTTCAAAGGTCAACAGCCGTTATCTCCAGAATGTCCGTTACTTGAGATTCAAGAATCTGACGGTAGGATATACCATTCCTGAAAAGATCACTAAGAAGATTGCTCTTGAGAAAGTGCGCGTATATTTCACTGGGGAGAACCTCTGCTACTGGTCACCTCTTAAGAAACATACCAAGTACCTTGATCCTGAGTCCGCATATAAGAGAAAATCAGGAAATGATGCACGTGACCACATGGCATATCCGTGGGCAAAGACCATGATGTTCGGTATTGACGTAACCTTCTAATAAGCAGTGAACATGAAAAATTATATAATTATAGCGGCTGCTGCTGTCATCGGATTCTCATCTTGCAGTGACTATCTGAACAGGTTGCCTAAAGATACTCTATCTCCGGAGAACTATTTCCGTAACGAGACAGACTTGCAGCTTTTCTCGAATACTTTCTACAATAACCTCCTTGACAAGGACCCGTATGATCACCAGAGTGACCATTACATTAACCTCAACTTGTCAAATGAGCTTCATGGAGGTACTTTCAGGGTCGTTCCTGCATCTGGCGGCGGCTGGAGTTGGGGAGACCTCAGAAAGATCAACACTCTGTTGGGCAATATGGACAAGTGCCAGGATGCGGCGGCTGTCGCCAAGTACACCGGCCTTGCGAAATTCTTCAGGGCTTACTTCTACTTTGACAAGGTAAGAAGATTCGGAGATGTTCCATGGGTTGATCAGGAACTTGGTTCCGATGATTCACGTCTGTATAATCCGAGAGATTCCCGTGAGGTCATAATGACCCATATGCTTGAGGATATAGATGAGGCCATAGAGAAACTTCCTTCAGATGTTTCTACATATAGGGTAAACAAGTGGGCTGCCCTTGCATTGAAATCGCAGTTCTGCCTATATGAAGGAACTTTCAGAAAGTATCACAAGATTACCCTTGAGGGACATTCTTACGAAGACTATCTGGAACTGGCGGCAGATGCTGCAAAGCAGATCATGAACAGCGGCAAGTATGGTCTTGCGAAGGATTACCTCACATTGTTCGCCGAGATTGATGCAGATAAGACTGAGTACATCCTTGCCATCAAGCATGATAGGGCTCTCAGCATCACGAACAATACATCCGCGTTTGCCAACATGCCGACGCAGGGATGCCCTGGCCTTACCAAGAAGTTCGTCGACAGCTTCCTCATGAAGGACGGCAGCCGTTTCACTGACAAGCCGGGCTGGGAGACGATGCAGTTCAAGGAAGAGGTCGCTGACCGTGACCCGCGTCTCGCATGCTGTACCAAGACTCCTGGATACAAGAGAATCGGCGGAACCAAGGTCCTTGCTCCTGATTTCGGAAGCAGCACCACTGGTTTCCAGATCGTGAAATATGTCATGGACTGCACTCTTACAGATGTTGACCGTGTTGATATGTCTTATAATGACATGCCTGTCTACAGATATGCTGAAGTACTTCTAAGCTATGCTGAAGCAAAGGCTGAGCTTGGAACCATCACTCAGGAGGATCTGGACATCTCTGTGAACAAACTTAGAGACAGGGTTAAGATGCCTCACATGAATCTTGCTGCGGCTAATGCGAATCCTGATCCATATCTTCTTTCTGAAAAATGGGGCTATCGTAATGTCGAGGCAGGTGCTAATCAGGGCGTGATCCTTGAGATTCGTCGTGAGCGTTCTGTAGAACTTGCACAGGAAGGACGCCGTTGGGATGATCTCATGAGATGGAAAGAGGGTAAATGCATCGACCAGGAAATGTATGGCATGTACTTCCCTGGACCTGGCGAGTACGACTTGACAGGTGACAATGTACCTGACGTATGTCTCTATACAGACGAGGCGCAGATTGGCGACAAGAAGAAGGACGGAGTCGTTTATCTCAAGATAGGCGAGAAGACCGGCGGCATTATACTTTCGGACGGCACTAAAGGTTATATTGATTCACAGCAGGGTATCCAGCATACATTTGACGAGTCAAGAGACTATTTCTATCCGATTCCGGTCAATGAGCGTACTCTCAACCCGAATCTTTCACAGAATCCAGGTTGGAAAGACGGTCTTAATTTTTAATGAACCAAACTAATCCTAACAAATATGAATTTTATTAGACAATCATATCTGGCAGCATTGTCACTTGTCGCCATGGCTGGTGCGATAACCAGCTGCGACAAGTCGGATAATGTGGCTAAGGCGGTAATGGCCAGCGCCAATGCTCTTACTTTCCCTGGAGAGGAGGCATCTGAACAGATCATAACTGTGTATTCTGACGCAGAGTGGACAGCTGATGTTCCGGAGTGGGTAACTATTGACCCTTCCACTGGTTCCGGTACTACGGATGTTACGGTTTCTGTAAACGCCAACATGAGGGATGGTGCTCTTGACAATCCGAGAAGAAGCGAGCTCGTCTTCCATGGAAAGACTCTGATGAGTCGCGCTACCGTCATCGTCAATCAGAGCGGCGACAAGTTCCGTGATGTCAAGAACTTCACGATCAGCGAGGTGGCTGCGTCTGACGATGAGACTGTCGTGATCGTTCCGACAGCTCAGGTTGCAGCCCTTACATCCAAGGGTTTCGTGGCGACTGACGGATCGTCAGCTGTCTATGTGCTGTCTTCTGAAGAGGTGGCCGTAGGTGATGCCGTGGAAATCTGGGGTACTAAAGGTGCAGATAAGGAACTTCCTGCCATCACGAATGCGGACAAGGTTATCGTCTCTTCAAATTCTGCAGTATCGTATCCTTCAGCGAAGGACATTACGTCAGAGATTGATACGTACAAGGCTGAATCTCGTGAGTTCATACAGGTTTCAGGCCTTCTTAAAGGCTCGTCATTGAAACTTGATGGCGAACATACTGTCAGCGTAGCGGTTCTTGATGCCCATTCAAGCCTTGAGATAGCCCAACTGAACAACCATAATGTTGTCCTTTACGGTTATTTCGCCGGTTTGGTGTCAAATACCATTAATGTGATTGCAGCCAAATTCGATGACAAGGGTGCTGCTGCAGGTACTGGTTCATTGCCTGTAGAGTGGTACATCGGTGTCAAAGGTGACAACAACATTAATTTTGCTGAGACCTTCCCTAAATCTGGAACTATCGCTGCTACCAAGAATGAGGGCGAAATCAAATATGTTTATGATTTGACAGACAACAATGGCAACAACAAGTTTAAACTTGACGTAGAGTCTGGTAACCCTCGTTGTACTGGTCCATGGCCTGGTGATTACTGGGACTTCGCAACCAATGCATCGGCCAAGGCTGGTGAGACAGTAGAGATTTCGTTCGAGACCAGAACTTCTGCTACAGGTCATAAGTACTGGAGACTTGAGTATCTTGACGGTACTGAATGGAAAGTGGCAGGAACTGCACTGAAGACATCTGAGCCTGGTTCTGAGATTGTTTATACCCATATTATGAATGCGGATGGCAAGACCAATGTCTTTGTCGATACTCAGGTTACATACGAGAACGCGACCTCAATGATTGAATTCCGTTTCGTATGTGCTGCCAACTGGCAGGCTAAGGGTGGTGCTCTTGGTGCAAGAAACGGCGGCTCAGCTCGTCTTACCGTAACTGATCCTGCTGATCCTTCTAGGCAACCTACTATCAAGAAGGTTTCTGGCGCAGGCGGAAAAACGGCTGTATTCGAAGATGACTTCAGTTGGGTAGATCCTATTGTTTCTGCTTACAATGCTGCCGTTCCTGATAAGCCTATCGGAGATACTGTTGGTGACAAGAATAAAGATGCTGAGGCTCCAAACGTGTATAATGCTGCACTGAAGGAGGCATTCTTTAAGCTTTTCGATGAGAAAGGTTATGAAGATATGTGCCCAAGTGAAGAGGTTATTTACCTTCAGCCTGGTTATCTCAAATTCGGTAGGACCAAGGGACATAACACTTCACTCCGTCTTCCAAAACTGAATTTGGATGCGGCATCAGACATAGACATAGAGTTCGATTTTGCCGCTATGGCACAGGGCTCCGGTACTATTGACGATACTAAACTTGTTGTAGTAGTAGAGGGTGATGGTGAATTTGCCAACGGAACTAAGTATAGCGATCTGATTACTCAGAATCAGGGTAAAGACGAGTTGTTCTGGACTCATGCCAAGACAACAGTCAAGGGTGCGACAGCCAACACCAGACTTGTAATCGTCATGTATCGTGTGCTCGAAGGATATGAAACCGCAGCCTATACCGGCAAATATAATTACAAGGTATCCGGTGCAGGACGTTTCTTCCTCGACAACATCAAGATTTCCAAGTAAATCTTAACTTACACACATAACTTTTTGGGGCGCAGACTTACAGAGTCTGCGCCCCATTTTGGTTAGTCCAGCACGAACATGCTCTAATGGATGTAAGTCCCTAAACCGCCCTGATAGTGGGAAGGTTACAGCCAAATCTAAGTAAGTCTCCGCAAGTTTTATATCTCACTCTGAAATCTTTTTATGATATTATGCGTATATTTATAAAGAATTTCGTTTGAAGACGATTTTTGAGAATAGCTTATATTGACGACTACTGAATATGAATACAGAAAGTTTTCGCGAATTTGTGCTGGAGCATGAGGGGGATGATCCGTCCAGGCTCATGCTGAGCCGCGGGCGATGGCCTGAGGTCGATGTCAATGCTGCTGTGACGGCGATCGAGTGCCGTCGTAAGATCCGCACCAAGCTGCCGGAATGGTATGCGGAACCGGGAATTATTTTCCCGGACAGAATCTGTGCGGAACAGTCAAGCTCTTCAGAAACAGCGAATTATAAAGCAACAGTAGCCTCGGGAATCATTCGCGAGGCACTCGCAGCGAACTCCGCTGACATCTCTACGAACGCTAATGAATCACACGAGGACGTAATACGAGGCCGCATAGCCGACCTGACAGGCGGTCTTGGCGTAGACAGCTTGGCTTTCTCACACGTCGCCAAGAACGTCCTCTATAACGAAATGAACCCCGAGCGCGCACCCGCCGCGAAACATAACTTCGCCCTCCTCGGCGCAGCCAACATCGACGTCATAAGTCATTGTGTGCAACCGCGAAAGCTCTCTGAAATCAGCGGAGGAACTGATACTGAAGGACAAGCGTCAGCAACTTGCTCCGGAATGCCCTCCGGAATCAGCACATCTGAGGGATCTGTCGCTGGAGTATCCGCAACCCTACATGACGATTTTTGGGATACTCTGACGACATTCCGTCCCGATCTGATCTACATGGATCCTGCCCGCCGCTCCATCACCGGAAACAAAGTTTTCCTCCTCGAAGACTGCAGCCCCGACGTCCTCACCCTGCTCAGCGACCTGTTCCGCATCTCAGTCAACCTCCTCCTGAAACTCTCACCGATGGCCGACATCTCCATGCTCATCACTCGCTTGCGCGAACATCAGGGCTATGTGCATGAAATACATGTAGTTGCGGCCGTGGGGGAGTGCAAGGAACTGCTGCTCTGGGTGCGCCCAGAACCATGCAGCCGACCTCGCCTGTTCATAAACGAAAACGGCCACATCATCGAAGCCGACGAAACTTCCTGCGACGCGACCCCGAAATTCCTGCACCAGGACCAACTGCCGACCATGACCAGCCTCTTCGAGCCCGGAAAAGCCCTCGCCAAAGCCGGTTTGTTCCAGGCCGTCGCCTCTTTGTTTAAGGTCAATGCCTATAAGGCAGGGCGTTCCACGCATTTGTATTTCAGTCCGGAACACCTGAATTTGGACAGCACACCCAGCGGGGAAGGGTGTAAAGGAAACGGTTTTCGAGAAGGCCTTAGCTGCATTGACCCGAACCTTAGAAATTTTGGAAAAATTTTCAAAATTCTGGAGGTAGGTCCTCTCAACAAACAGACTATCAGGGACTTTGGGCGGAAGTATCCGAAGGCTGAGGTCTCGGCACGAAACATCCCGATGACGAGCGACGAACTCCGCAAGAAACTGAAGGTCGCATCCGGCGGGGATACTCACATTTTCGGCATCCGCGTGGATTTCGAGGGTACTTCATCTGCTAACTACCTTATCGCAACGCAGAGATAAAAAAACGGAATAGAGTCCGAAAACCCTATTCCGTTGATTGTGACTACTGGCAGAAACCAGTATAACTATTTGATAAACTGCTCTTTCAGACGTTCGATCTTCGCATCGGCATCGTCACCCTTCGCTCCGAAATAGAACTTGATCTTAGGCTCTGTGCCTGAAGGACGTACTGAAACCACGTCTCCGGCCTCGTCGAAGAACTGGAGAACATTGGATGAAGGAAGTCCGGTCTCATCAGTCTTCAGATAATCCACGACCTTAGTAACAGGAGAACCGATAAGTTCCTTAGGAGGGTTCTGGCGCATGTCTGCCATGATCTTCTGAATCTCCTCGGCTCCGCTCTTGCCCTTACGGACGAGTGAAGTCAGACCTTCTTTCCTGTAACCGAACTTCTTGTAAATATTCTGCATAAGCTGGTACAGCGTAAGCCCCTGATCTGCAGCCCATGCTGCACATTCAGCCACCATAGAGCATGCGATCTGCGCATCCTTGTCACGGACGTACTGGCCTACGTTGAAACCATAACTCTCTTCGCCGCCGCAGATAAACTCGCCGTGAGCCTCGTTGCGCTTAACCACCTCAGCGATATACTTGAATCCGGTAAGTACATTGTAAATCTTCACGCCGAAACTCTTTGCGATCTCCGCGATACTCTCAGTCGTTACGATAGTCTTGACTACGTATGTTTCAGGGGTAAGCTTTCCAAGCTCCTTCCAGCGGGTGAGAATATAATATGTAAGCATCGCGCCCGTCTGGTTACCGTTGAACTGAACCATCTTGCCGTCATTGTCACGAACGGCGATACCCATGCGGTCAGCATCCGGGTCGGTAGCGAGAACGATATCAGCGCCCTCACGGTCAGCGACTTCGAGAGCCATCTTCATGGCAGCAGGCTCCTCAGGGTTAGGAGAAGCTACAGTAGGGAAATTACCGTCGCTCACGTCCTGCTCAGGAACATGGATAACATTCTTGAATCCCAGACGATGCAGACATTCAGGTACGAGCCTTACGCCGCAGCCGTGAAGCGGAGTGTAGACGAACTTCAGTTCAGGATGACGCCCGCAAGCCTCAGGTGTAAGCATAAGTGAAAGAATATCATGAAGATACTTCTCATCCACGTCCTTGCCCATGAGCTCGATTTCGCCGCACTCTTCCTTGGCCTCGAAACGGACCTGTGCAGGATCGGAAATCTTGGCAACCTCAGCTACGATATCCTTATCGACCGGAGATGTAATCTGCGCGCCGTCAGACCAGAACACCTTGTAACCATTGTATTCCTTAGGGTTATGCGAAGCGGTCACCATCACGCCGGCGATAGCCCTTTTCTCTCTGATGGAATAACTTAACTCAGGTGTAGGACGGATATTGTCGAACAAGAAAACGTGCATGCCGTTAGCTGACATCACATCGGCAGTAATCTTCGCGAAAAGCTTGCTGTTGTTACGGCTGTCAAAAGAGATGCAGACGCGCACATCCTCCGGATTTATAGGGTCACCGAAAGCATCCTTGCACTCGGCTGCGTGAGCCTTTATGTAGTTTGCAAGGCCCTGTGTAGCCATTCCGACAGTATATTTGTTCATTCTGTTCGTGCCTACGCCCATGATTCCGCGCAGACCGCCGGTACCGAATTCGAGGTTTCTATAGAACGCATCCTCGAAACCCGCAGGATCGCTGTTTCTCAGTTCAATGATTTTACTTTTGGTCTCCGGATCGAAGTCTCCATCCAGCCAACTCTGAGCTACTTCTCTAAAATCTGTTGCCATAGTTTATTAATTTTAATGCCAATGCTGCCTTGCCGCGGTAGCAGCACAGCAGCATTATGCAAAAATAACAAAATATTTTTATTTCTCTGAGAACTCTATAGCGAATCCGCCACCTCTTGCCATGAAGATAGGAAGAATGCTCTCGGAGGTCACCTCCTGCTCGTTGATTACATAAGCCTGAGGATTCTTCTGGTAATCAGCGTCAGAAGCATCTGAGTAAATCTTGGCTACGTATGTCTTTCCGGGGTCGAGGAAATTCATAGGCACATCCAGAGTTCTGCTGTTCTCGTCAGTAACACCGCCGGCGAACCATTTTCCGGTTTTCTTCGCCTTACGTGCCACCACGATATAATCACCAGGCTCAGCAAGCAGATATTTGCTCTTCTGCCAGTCTACAGCCACGTCCTTTATGAACTGGAACGCATCAGCGAACTGCTCATAATGCTCAGGAAAATCTGCTGCCATCTGGAGAGGAGAGTACATCGTAAGGTAAAGTGCGAGCTGATTTGCTATAGTGGCATTGACCTTAGACGTATTCGAACAGAATTTCGAGAGATCCATCTCGAAGATTCCTGGGGTGAAGTCCATCGGACCGCCGTTTAGACGGGTGAACGGAAGGATGGTCACATGCATTGGCTGAGTTCCGCCAAATGCCTGATACTCAGTTCCACGGGCACTCTCGTTGCCTACAAGGTTAGGGTAGGTGCGGCAGAGACCTGTAGGGCGGACGGCCTCATGTGCATTCACCATAATGTGGTGCTTTGCAGCCTCTTTTACCGCGTAGAGGTAGTGGTTGTTCATCCACTGGCCGTAGTGATGCTCGCCGAACGGCAGGATATCTCCTACATAGCCGCTCTTTACAGCGTCGTAACCATATTTGTTCATAAGGTTGTAAGCGGCCTCCATGTGTCTCTCGTAATTACGTGAAGATGAAGAGGTCTCATGGTGCATGAGAAGTTTTACACCCTTCGAATGTGCATACTCATTGAGCGCTTTGATGTCGAAATCAGGGTAAGGAGTAACGAAATCGAACACGTCATCCTTGTTGCAGTTAGCCCAGTCTTCCCAGCCTATGTTCCAGCCTTCTACGAGAACCTGGTCGAAGCCATGTTTCGCAGCGAAGTCGATATAGCGGCGTACATTCTCGTTGTTTGCAGAATGCTTGCCGTTAGGTTTCGCAGAAGCATAGTCAGTAACGCCAAGTCGTACTGAAGAGAATTCGTCAGTATAAGCCCAAGTGCCTTTTCCGGAAATCATTTCCCACCATACGCCGACGTATTTTACAGGATGAATCCAGGAAACGTCATCGTAGGCGCAAGGATCGTTGAGGTTCAGTACAAGTCTGGACTCCAGCTGCTTACAAGCATTATCCACTACCTGAACTGTTCTCCATGGGCTCTTGCAAGGAGTCTGCAGACGACCGTTCCAGCCTTCTGCGTCCGGGGTCAATGCTGCCTTGAATGTGAGTGTGGCAGGGTCCAGATCCAGATGCATACATGAGTAATCCACAAGCGCAGCCTCATGAATGTTTACATAAAGTCCCTCGTCGCTCTTCATCTGAAGAGAAGTCTGAACACCGGTCATCGAGAACGGAGTCTGCGAAGAATTGCCGCAGAAAGACTCTTCCATCTTGGTTTTGATCTCGCTCAGACGTGATACGGTATATTCATACTCCTGAGTGTCGTAATCGCCTGGAATCCAGAGCGCTGTGTAATCACCACCCATAGCGAACTCCGTCATCTCGTCCTTGATTACGAAATAAGTGAGGCCCTTCTGCTCAGGGAACTCGTAGCGGAAACCGAGACCGTCATCGAACAGTCTGAAACGGATGGTCATCTTCTTGTCGGAAGCGGTCTGCACGAGGTTGACTGCCAACTCGTTATAGTGATTGCGGATTTCCGACTCCTCACCCCATACCGGGTTCCAAGTCTCATCGAAAGAGCAAGTATCCACGCTCTCTACCTTGAAACCGTCATGGAAAGACCAGCATGGCTTCTCATCTACTTTCTTCATGCCCGTATCCCCGAAAATGATTTTCTGAGCTTTCAGGACACCGCGCATTTCATAACCGAGATGACTCGGACGGATTACTGCCGTTTCGCCGTAATTAAGTGAGTACATGGGGCTTCCGTCCGGCGCAATGCCGAATTTCATCGAGAGGTTTCCGTCTGGAGATTTCAGGACGGAGACTTCGGAAAGTTCAGACGTTGTCTGACCTGAGCTGCCACAAGACTGTGCCAATGCCGATGCCGCGCAAATCGCCGCACCCGCGAAAAGTACTTTTCTGAAAAGGTTCATATCAATGTTTATTTGCGTTATTTTTTACGTTTATACTCTACGACCAGAGCTTTGCGTGGACCTACGACTGTAGAATCATTGACCTCGACAGCCTCTCCCGTCAGCACATCCTTTCCGTCATGGAGACCCTCAGCGATTTCGGCGTAGTGCGACCATGGGATGCTCTTGCGGCCGCGCGAATTGTTGATGAAGACGAACGCCGCCTCATCGGCATTGTACCTGAAATAAGCGTAGGTGTTGTCCCTCGAGAGGAAGTGGAGTGTCTTGCCGTCGTGAATCACGCTCTTGCCCTTTCTCCACTGGAAGAGCTTGCGGGTAAAGTCGTGCAACTCAGCTACTTGACCTGCCGGTACAGGCTTGCCGTCTGTTCCTGTCAATGCTGCCTTACGTCCTTCTTCGGTGAACCAGTTTTCCTTGTCTCCGTTCCATCCGCCCGGGAAGTCCACGCGCAATCCGCCGTGTCCCTGGCTCTTGTCTTTCGATACGAACATCATCTCGTCACCTGCGAAAATCTGAGGGAAACCACGCATGGTAGCCATCATGGTCATCACAATTTTCATTCTGTCTGGGTTCTGTCTAACGACGTCTCCGATTCTGTCGGTATCATGGTTTCCAGGGAAAATCATCATCTTGGAAAGGTCATGATATACGAAATCATGTGACAAACAATCATATACCTTAGTCATTCCGGCTCCCCACTGTACAGAATCGGTAGGTACACCTGCGCAAATGGCGTCGTAGAGAGGGAAGTCCATTATGGACGGAAGATTAGAGTTGAAACCGTCTTTGTTCTCGTTATCTGCCTGCCAGTAAGCAAGTTGTGGAATGGATGAGGTCCAGCATTCTCCTACGATGTTGAAGTTAGGATATTCATCGCGGACAGCCTTGCACCATTTGCTCATCGGTTCCTTTTCATTATATGGATAAGTGTCCACTCTGAATCCGTCGAGTCCTGAGTATTCTATCCACCAGATGGCCCACTGCTGGAAATATTTGAGTGTAAAGGCATTGTCCAAATTCATATCTGGCATCGAAGGCACGAACCAGCCGCTCTCCTGGAGATTCAGGTCATATTTCGAAGCGTTAGGGTCCATATTCGTGGAGAAGCAGACATTGGTTCCGGTGTATTCAGGGAACTGGTGTATCCAGTCCTGGAACGGGAGGTCCTTCATCCACCAATGTGCTGTGCCGCAATGGTTTGTGACGATATCCATCACCATCTTAAGGCCTTTCTCATGAGCTTTGGTCACCAACTCGCGATAAAGTTCGTTGGAACCGAAGCGCGGGTCGATATGGTAATAGTCAGAGCAAGCATATCCGTGGTATGAGCCGCCCGGTTCGTTGTCCTCCAGAAGAGGGGTGCACCAGATGGTGGTAGCTCCGAGGTCCTCTATATAATCGAGGTGGTCGATAATTCCTTGGATATCACCGCCATGACGACCGAAGAATGCCTCGCGATTCTCCTTCTCTGCTGTGTTCTCAGTAGAGTCGTTAGAAGTGTCTCCGTTCGCAAAGCGGTCTGGCATAATGAGATAGATCATGTCTGCCGCTGTGTAGCTCTTGCGCTTCGCGGAACCTGACTCGCGCGCTGCAATCTCATAAGGACGCTTGAACGCAGGTTTCCCGTCCTTGCTGAATACCAGATAGTAAGTTCCCGGCTCGGCATTTCTGTTTATGTCAATGTCCGCGAACAAGAAGTTCGGGCTATCAGCTTTGTGAATCTTGGAGACGGAAACTCCTTTTCCGCCTTCTACGGAAATCTCATATTCTGAAATCTTGTCTCCCTGAACCATAAGCTGCAAGGAGGTCTTCATTCCTGTCCACCAGGAGAGTGGCTCTACTCTGGTGACTTGCGACTGGTCAGCATCAGCGACTGACTCAGGAACGAAAGCCGTATTACCAGTGCAGGCCGTAAGCATGACTGCCGTCATAATCGAGGCGCTTATCATAAAAAATGTTTTTCTCATAGAGGTAGTAATTATTGTTTGAATATTGCTGAAGAATATGCTCCCAATGTCAGCTTCCAAGTATCAGCTGTCTTATAAGCACTTGCCGTACCGTGAAGCCCCACGGCCTGAGACAGGTCTTCATGGAAATATGCGTCGTATTGGGTGTTGCCGAAATTGTGCACTACCAGCAGTTTTTCTCCGTCTCCTTCGATGAACCATGCGGCTATGTTCTTGTCTGTCTGGCGGTTTTCATCATAGTCCGGATGTTTGCTCATCTTTCCTGAGGCCAGTGCCGGATGAGCGTTTCTGAGTTTTGTGAAATATCTGTAAACGCTTAGAACAGAGTTGTTGTCTTCGCTTTGCGCTTCCACGCTCATAGACTTGGTGAGCATTCCGGAATCGTATTTCCCGTTTACACCGGCTGTGGCGGTGTTGGTGGAACTTCTGTCCCAGATTATCGGGGCACGCACATACTCATCTCCACGACTCTTTGTGCCCCAGTAGCCGAGTTCCTCACCTTGATATATATAAGGATGTCCCTGCGAAGTCATGAGTACGGCAGCGGCGAGCTTCATTTTTTCTTTCGACTTGTCGAGGTCAGAACCGGCTCTGTCTTCGTCATGATTTGACAGTTTAGTAGCTTCGATATAATCTGTACGATATTGTGAATAAGCACTTTGCATGCTGATTATATCGTGTGCGAAGTAAAGTCCCGTGTTGTTCTGCAACGCCCATTTCAGTTTGTACCAGAAACTGAATTCGAATAGGGCAGGGAGGCCTGAATAATAAGGGGCTACCTTGTCGCAGTCATCGAGCATCTCTCCGACCATGTAGAAATCCCCGTTGCCGCCGCGAGCCTTGAAAGTGGTGTTGCATCTGTCATAGAACTTCTTGAGAAACATCGGATTCTCAGACGAATACGCATTATGGTAGATATGCTTTACCGCGTCGAGCCTGAATCCGTCCACGCCCAAATTTATCCATTTGTCTGCGGCTGAGGTCAATGCCTTAAAGGCATCTGACTTTTCGGCTTCTGACGCAGGTCCGTAGTTCAAATCTGCGAACCAGTCTGTCCAGAAATGAGAGTGGAACATCTCGTTACCTGTTCCTGTACGGAACCATTGACCTGAGTCATAACCTTTTGCGCCTTCAGTCGCGATTTGCGGGATTTTTCCTGCTGCGATATCAGCGGACGGGTTGTCGGAAAATATATAGAAGTTCCTGTACGGACTGTCCTTCGAGGACTTGGCAGACTTGAACCACGGGTGGGCGCTGGCGGTGTGATTCAGTACATAGTCGAGATATATTTTTATCCCCTTCGCATGCGCTGCATCTAAAAGCGACTTGAAGTCCGCTTCTGTGCCATACGCAGGATTCACTGTTTCATAATCAGTTACGTCGTATCCGTGGTAGGAAGATGACGGATGGATAGGGGAGAGCCAAAGGGCGGAAACGCCTAAACTGCTGAAGTAGTCCAAGTGGTTTTCGATACCTTTGAAATCTCCTACCTTGTCCCCGTCGCTGTCTGCAAAGCTATAGACAAGCACCTGATAGGTGATGTCGCTTCTTACATTTCCATCCCAAGACAGTGCCGGAGCTTCTATTTGGCCCCCTTCAGTCCGGATAATCTTCTTAGGCGTGTCTTTCGAGCATGCGACGAATAGCATCGCTGCCGCAGATAGCGCGACAAATGTCTTGTTCAGTGAAATCATCTTTTATTTCTTGAAAATATAATACTTGTAACCGGATAGGTATTCTGAATCTCCGAGCTTTCTCTTTTCGCCGGAAATCATATCTGTAACTTCTGCACCTTTCCATCCTTCAGGCACTTCCGCCTGTACGTCGCATCTTCTTGCGGATGCCATAATCAGGAAGTTTTCGCCGTTCAGTGATTTTGCGAAAGTTACGACATCTTTTGCAGGGTAAGGTGTCATCTGTCCTTTTCTGAGAGCAGGATGTTCGTTATAGAGGTGCATGAGCTGTCTGTATTCCTGTCGGAGCTGTGGGTTCATGCTCCAGTCTACCGGTACGTAGTTGAAGAAGTTGATGGTACTAGGGTAGCCTACCTCCTGGGAACCGTATATGAGGGCGCCTCCATGGAGGAAAGCAGAAATGGTAAAGGCTGACATGGAACCATCTGTGGATATGAATTCGTCGATAGGAGACATCTTGGTGGCCTCATCGTGATTTGTCGTAAAGCGCAGTTTTACACAGCCTTCCGGTATGGAATCATATTCTTCCATGTCAGTCTTGAATACTTTAGCTGCGGTAGTGTCTTTTCTGAACACTTCGCGCATGGTTTCCATGAAGTCCCATGCATAGTTCATCTCGAATCCTGCATCGAAATGATCTTTCCGTTTGCCCTCAGCCAAGAGAAGCAACTTGTGATCCGGCATTGACCTTAACGAATCGATGGCCTGTTTCCAGAAATCGAATGGAACGAAATCGGCGGCATCACAGCGGAATCCGTCGACTTCGGCCTCGTTCACCCAGAACTTCATGGCGTCGATCATAGCGAGACGCATGTCCTGGTTGTCGAAGTTCAGGTCAGCGACATCGAGCCAGCCTGTGCCTTCAGGGGAGATAATTGTTCCTGTGGAATCTTGGGTATACCAGTCCGGATGATCCAGCAACCAAGCGTTGTCCCAAGAAGTGTGGTTTGCCACCCAATCGATGATGACAGACATTCCGCGCTTGTGACATTCGTCTACGAAAGAGTTGAACTCTTGCATGTTTCCGAATTCAGGGTTAAGAGCTTTGTAGTCTTTTATACAATAAGGTGAGTTTACACTATTTTCCTTTCCTACTTCGTAGATAGGCATAAGCCATACTACATTGGCTCCCAAGCTCTTAATGGAGTCGAGCTGAAGAGCTGCCGCGTTGAAAGAATGGTCTGGCGCGAAGACTCTCGGATTCACCTGATACATCATCACGTCTTCAGGTGCAGGGACTTCGTAAGTTACCTTGTTTTCGCATGAAACCAAAGCTCCGCAGATCATTGCGGCGATGGCTAATTTATTTAATGTCTTCATTTTACAATGTAAATCTTATATTCGTAAGGTTTGAGTGTCAATGCCTGCGGGATGGTGACTTTTTCGCCACTTGACATATCTTCGGCTGTCTTGCCGGCCTGTTCCATCGGGGTTTTCACCTGCAGATCGGAACCGGTCGGATTAATGACTGCCAACGCTCCTTTCTCGCCTCCAGCCCATACGGCCGCACCTTTGCCGGACTGATAAAGTACAGGCTTCGCAGTTCTGTATGGGTCAATGCCTTTGTACGCTGTCATGAATTTTTTGTATCCCTCAGTGTAGGCCTTGTCGTCGTTCCAGTTCAGGATGTTATAGTTGAAGAAAGAAAGCGTCTTCCCGTAACCTATTTCCTGTGAACTGTAAATCATTACGCAGTCTGACATCATGGCTGTAAGTACGAATGCTGCCATAGCTCCATCCTTGCTTTTGAACGCGGAGATAGGGGAGTGCTCGTTTGCTGTCATGTCATGACTGGTTATATATCTCATGCGGTATGCACCGTCAGGTACTCCTGCGAGGTCTGAATTCTGGAATGAGTACAGATCAGACAGAGAATTGCTTCCTGCCCAGACTTTTTCTGCTGTGTATACGAAATTCCAGGAATAAACTGCATCGAATCCGGAGTTGTAAAGGCTTGATTTATTGCCTTCTGCAAGCATGAATAATTCTTCGCCCTTTATCTTTTTCAGTTCGTTTATGGCTTTGCTCCAGAAGTCCTCAGGGACACCTTCGGCGTAATCGCATCTGAATCCATCCACGTCGGCTTCGTTTATCCAGTATTTCATGGCATCAATCATGGCGGTGCGCAGTGACTGTGAATTGTAGTTCAGATCAGCGACATCAGACCATCCCATTCCTTCCGGAGAGATGATTTCTCCTTTTCCGTTCTGGGTGTACCAGTCTTTGTGCTCTGTTGTCCAGGCATTGTCCCAGGCAGTATGGTTGGCGACCCAGTCGAGAATGACTCTCATTCCTTTCGAATGGGCAGCATTGACCAAATTCTTCAAATCTTGGAGGTTGCCGAATTCGGCATTCACCTTTTCATAATTTTTAACGCAATAGGGAGAGCCTACGCTGTTTTTCTGGCCTTGCTCGTAAATCGGCATCAGCCACAGTACGTCAGTCCCGAGCTCTTTAATTTCATCGAGCCTTCCTGTGATGGACTGTAACGCGTTAGTCTTGGCGAAGACTTTAGGGTTCGCTTCATATATTACGACCGAGCTGCGTGCCTCTGCAGGACTCGGATCCGGTTCGTCATTTTTACCGGAATTACTGCACCCCGTAGCGAGATGCAGTAACACCGTTGAAAATATGAATGTCAGTTTAAGTCTGGTATTCATTTGATTATCTGTTGATTCTATAATCTTTTTCTTTACCTATAATAAGGTCTTTCGCGTTCTTGCGGAAATACTTGGCTCTTGTGGCATCTACACGGCATGTAGCTGTAGAAGATGAGAGCTCTTCTCCGAACAAAGTTACATATTCTACGCAAGCTTCCAAATATGCGCTGGATCTTGTAGGATGCTTGGAGTCACCTGAGTAATAGAGGCTCCAGTTCGAGTGATCTGCTCTGGATTGTTTGAAAGCTTCTCCGACAGGCGCGATCCAAGTGTCAGCGGCTTCTGCCATAGCGGCTGTGCCTTCTTTAAGCTTGCTGTCGAATTCGTCATAGCTGCCATATCCGCCGTAATTGCTTGCAGGGAATGCCCATGTCTGAACCAAGATAACTTTGCAAGAAGGAGAGTATTTTCTGATTTCATCAGCGAGTTTTACGCAATTATCTTTAACTGAAGCATTTGCAGTAGGATCGCTTGCGTATTTGGCAGGATTGCCGCTCTGGTCCTGGATGATAGCGAAGTCATATCCTCCTTCCTTGATGGCATCCTGAGACATAGAGAGCTCGAGGTGATTTGAAAATCTCTGAGAACCCTTGAGGTGGGCATTGATCTTAAGATCCCATCCGTTGGTCCATGCGATTTCCTTCAACATGAACATAGGGTTAAAGTAGTAAGAGAATGAGTTTCCGAGAACGAGAACTTTCTTGCTTCCCTTAGAAGGGGTAGAGGTTCCGAGATTCTGAACGTTGCATGCCGTGAAACCGAAATCAGGCATGCTTGAAGCACTGGATGAAGTGGCATTGATATCCTGCTTGCTACCGTCACATGTCATGTCTCCTACCGCACGGCATCTGATCTGAACCTCGCCGGATGTGATGGCATTCTCGAATCTGAGAGCCTGAAGAACAGTAGTATACTGATAAGAATCAGCAGCTCCTGAACCGGTGGAAACATCTCCTGAACATTTGTAAGTATACTTGATAGAAGAGTTCTCAGACGCGGTCTTGAGTTCATCTTCGTTACATTTCCATTTGCCTCCGTCGAGATACTCTACGATATAATATTTAGGAGACTTTGCGTCGCCTGCCATTGTAGCATCGAACTCTATTACAGAACCGGCTGCGAGTGAAGCTACAGGGAAGCGGAACAACCAGCAGTCACCTTCTACCATGGTAGAGACATTAGGATTGTTGCCTTTTACTGTGCACTTGAAAGGAACAGAGGCGTTTTTCTCTCCTCTCTGAACTGTTATATAACCGCCTCCGAAAGTCGCAGGAATTATGTTCTGCTGCTTCCAAAGATTTGAATATGAGCTGACTGCGTTGCCGTCGAAGACCCACTGAGCGAGAAAGGGATTGGAACCTGCCGCCTTCTGGGTGAGTTTTACCTCGACTGCTGTGCCATTCTCTGGTTTGAAGGTCAATGTTGCCTCGCGTGCCGAGGTAGTAAAGTTAGGTTTCGCCATCAGTGTAAGAGTAACGATAGTGTTGCTGGGCTTTCCTGATGTAACGATGTTTCCGCCCTGATCGCTGACGTAGGCCCAATCTGCTGAAGATGTCACTGTCCAAGCAGTGCTTTTTGCAGAAAGAGCCACTTTAAGCGGGTTTGAAGCTTTAGCTTCGAACTCATGAGCTGTGGCATCTACAGAGAACTCGTCTGTGAGTCCTTTGCGGTCATTGGGGTCGATTTCAGTTACCTTTGTGTCGGTTACTGATACATACCAATCTTTGTTGAGAACCATGTGGAAGTCAGGAGCCTGACTTGAGGAAGCGTTGAAAATAGCGTTGATTTCCTTGTCGTTGAGATCTTTAGGGATTTCGAAATATTTGTAGTTGTAACCCTTGATAGTGGTTTCACCGCTAACCGGGATGCCCGGCCAAGCAGCTGTTACGCTGCCTGAACCAAACCATCCGTAAAGATTAGTAACACCCCATGAAGTCAAATCCTCTACATAAACCACATGTCCATCATAATCTACAGGTTTTCCGATTACCTCGAAGCTGCTGCTTGTGATAGAGAGATAGATGTCAGATTCTATTTTGAGGTCTTTTGAAGCGTCGAACTGGGTACCGTTGTTATTGTTGAAAATCAAGTTTACGACTTTACCCGTGTAGTCTTTGGCGATTTCGAATTTTTTGAAAGTCTTTCCGCCTATAGTAACATCGGTAGAAGCCTTTCCAGGCCATCCGCCGAATATTTCAGCATCACCGTAAGCATAGAGATAGAGTGCATCCCAGCCGCTGTTATCCTGAACGAAGATAGAATAACCGGGCTCTGATGGAGTAGGATCCGGTGTTTCCTCTCCCTCTGAAGAAGGGTTCTGAGGGTTTACCTCGTAAGCTGTCTTGCCTTCGATGAGGATATAGTAATCGTGATTTTCGATAGCTTCGATGTTGAGGTCTGGAGTCTGCTCACCTGCACCGTTGTTGTTGAAGATAGCGTTTACGAGCTGTCCTACGGCTGCATCAGGAATAGGGATCTGCTGATAAGTCTTCTCCTTTATGGTCACGGTCTTTCCAGTGGTACCTGTACCAGGCCATCCTCCGAAGAACTCGTTATCGTTACCCCAAGTGTAGAGAGAGACGCCATCCCAGCCCTGGTTATTCAGGACATAGAAGTATCTTGTTTCTGCAACATCCACTGCCTCAGCACTTTCTGCGGTAATTGAGAAGAAGATGTTCTTATTTATCACGTTCTTCTTCAAGCAGTCGAAATTCTCTACCTGGGCACCACCGTTATTGTTGTTGAAAATAAATGTCAACTCCATGCCGGCGCGGTCAGCACCGAGATCGAAATACTTGTAAGTTTTACCGTTAATCTTCTCTGTTCCGTCAGGAAGTTTGCCTGGCCATCCGCCGCAAGCTTCTTCTGTTCCATAGCAATACAACGCTGTGGCATCCCAGCCTGAATTATCCTCGAGATAAACAGTATAACCATCGTGAACGGTAGCTTCAGGAGCCTTGTCGAAATATGATTTCCAGTGAGTTACATAGATGTTGTTTCTGGTACCTACCTCGAAGTTGTCAGTTCTGCTGACTACTTCTCCGAGTGCTGAACGCTCTGCGCCACCGTCAGATGACACGAACCAGTAACCATCTGCAAGAGATTTTCCTGAAACGAATGTCTTAGGATCGAGGTAAATACCCCATTTTCCATCCACCTTAGTAGATTTTTCGAGCTGCCACTGCATATTGCCCACAGCAGCCTCTTCACCGCCGTTGAAAGCTCCGGCGATATAAAGTTCAGCATCAGCAGTTGTCTCTTTCGGAGCGATTACCTCCAGAAGGATGCTGCTCTCCTTAATTTCGAAGGCCGGCTGTTCGTGATCGAACACGATCTCTTCTTCGCTGCAACCGCTGAAGAAGGCTCCTGCCAACGCCAATGAAAGTATGTATGATATTTTTTTCATGTCAATGTCTATTTAACGTAGTTAGGATTCTGAACAAGTCCCGGGTTAACCTTGAGGGCGCTTGTAGGAAGCGGATACCACTCATATTTGCGGTCACGTTTAGCAGGAAGGTCGAATGCTGTTTCAGATGTACGTCCGAAAAACCACCACTGACCCTGTGTGAACTTGTCGAAACGTCTGAGATCGGTACGTCTTCTACGTCCTTCACCGAGGAATTCCTGTCCCCACTGGTTAAGCATCCAGTCCAAATCGAATGAGCTGAAACCTCTTCCGGGATTATCTTTTTCGGTATTCCAGTCAGCGCCTGAGAAGTATCTCTTACGTACTGAGTTTACAAGCTCTTTACCTCCGTTGAGGTCACCTGCACGCATCTTGCACTCTGCAAGCATGAATACTACTTCTGAAAGTCTGAATTCCACTTCGTCGATATCCTTGAAGCTATAGCCTGTAGCAGCCTGATACATAGGGTATTTGATAAGTCTTACTCCGGAGTTGGTTTCGCCCCATCTTGGAGACATTACGGTCTCGAGGTCACGGCCCTTGTTCTGGAATGTACCTAACTGGTCTACATAGACGAGATCCTGTCCGTCGCGGTCTGCGTCAGCCTTGAGCGCTTCACCTGTTCCGTAGTTAGCCTTTACAGCTCCCTTGAGGAACATTCCGCTATAATTGCCTGAATCGTCGCAGGTGTAATTCTTCTTGCGGATATCCTTGTCGCTGAATCTTTCGTAAACAGCTCCGAGCTTGTCATTGTATGGAGCATCGAGGAAGCATTTTGCACCCTCACTTCCGCCTGAAGGAAGAACTGTACCTGAGTTGTCGAATGAAGGTGCGAGACATACGCAGTTCCATCCGTCCTGTTTAGAAATAGGCTCTCCGGTATACTCCCATGCGTTGTAAGGAAGGAATGGCATGTCTCTCATCCAAGCACCCTCCATCTTACCATCTTCATAAGCGAATGCCATGATGACCTCAGGACAGGTGTTGTTGTTTATGTCATAAATCTTCCTGTAGTCGCTTACGATTTCATAGTTTCCGAAGTCACCGTTGATGATGCTCTGGCAGAGGTCAGCACACTCTGTGTAATGCTCTTCGCCGATGAAAATGTTGCTGTTCAGAAGAAGTCTTGCTTTGATGATACGGTTTGCAGCCTGATTCATTCTGTTTACTTCATTCTTAGGGAGATCATCTACGCTGGCATCGAGCTCTGTCATGATGAAGTCGTATATCTTCTTGCAGCTCTTGTCGAAATCAGGATCTGCACTTGGCGGAACCTCTGAGCTTACTGAAACGTTGAGCGGAAGTGCTCCACCCCAAATCTCGAAGATGTTGTAGTATGCCCATGCTCTGAGTGTACGAACTTCTGCGATGTAAGAATTAATCTTTTCCTGACTCATTCCTACAGCTGCAGGACTGATTTGACCGAGGTCATAGACTACGTTGTTACAGAGACCGATGGCTGACCATGCTGTTTCCCATGTCTGCTGGATGATCTTGGAATCTGCATTCCAGTTCTGGCAGGAAAGAACGAATTTCTGAGCTTCGTCATATCCCCAGAGACCTCCGTTCCAGCTCCTCCATGCTATCTGGTCAGCTGAGAATTCCTGAAGGTAGTAGAAATACTCTACATAACTCATCGCCGCTTTGTTGTAGATGGCTGCGACTGCACCTTTTACGCTGCTTTCATCAGAGTAATAAATGGACTTGTCCACTCTGTCGAACACTTCCTCGTCGAGATTGAAGCAGGACTGGAGTGAGAGTCCGGCTGAAATCAGCAAAAAGAGTTTTAATATATGTCTTTTCATGATGTTTATTCTCATTTAAATATTAGAAACGCATTGTGAGTCCGAGAGTTATCTGGGTAGCGAGCGGATATGCGCTGCTGACGTCGACACTCGGTGTCAGTCCGTTTGTCCCTACGATTGAAGGATCATTTCCAGAATACTTGGTGAGAGTGAACAAGTTCTTTGCAGAAATATAGACTCTCATACTATTGAGAATGTCAGTATGCTTCGGAGTGAAGTTGTATCCGAGAGTTACGTTCTCAAGCTTGAAGTAATCACCTTTTTCGAGGAAGTAAGAAGAGATAACGCCACCTCCTGTGATGAGGTCTTTGTCATCGAGGTATGCTGAACGGAGTACGTTGTCTGTTCCGCAGCCCTGAAGTCCCATTCCGTATTTTCTCATGTTGAAGATTTCGTAACCGAATGCTCCGTGGAAGAAGAGATTCAGGTCGAAGTTCTTGTAACGGAAGGTGTTAGACCATGATACATAGTGCTTTGGGGTTCCGTTTCCGATATATACCTTATCTTCCGGAACGGCACTTGCGGCTGGGATAACGTTACCATCCTTGTCATAAACCATCATGTCTCCTGTCTCAGAAGCACCTGCGAATTTATATCCGTAGAACTGTCCGACCTTGCTGCCTTCCTGAATTCTGAAGAAGTACTCTGTGGTACCTACGCCAGGTTTCTGATACATGTCTACATAGGATGCATGGTATACGTCGTTGGAAAGCTTGGAGAGTTTTGTCTGACCGGTAGACCAGTTTCCGCTCATTGTCCAAGTGAAGTCTTTCTTCTTGAAGATATCTCCTTCGAGTGTAACTTCCACACCGGTGTTGGTGGTAGTACCGACATTGACCAAAATGTTAGACCATACGAATGGTGGCTGAGGTGCGGTATAGTTGTAGAGGAGGTCTTTAGACTGACGATCGAACCAGTCTACGGAACCTCTGAGTCTGCCGCTGAGGAGGGAAAAGTCAATACCGGCATTGATAGCGACGAGTTTTTCCCATCCGAGGTTAGGGTTTGCGTTCACTGAAGGTGCGAAACCTGTAACCCAGTTGCCGTCCATAAAATATGTTCCGTTAGAACTGTAAGTAGAGAGTGATTTATAAGCATCGAAATCGGAACGTCCTGTTACACCGTAAGATACACGAGGTTTAAGGCTCTGTACGATGTCCTTGTGGTTCTCGAGGAATGACATGTTGGCCATTTCCCAAGCTACTGAAGCTGCAGGGAAGTAACCCCATTTGTGATCAGCACCGAATTTGGTGGAACCTTCGTATCTGAGTGATGCGGAAGCCATGATGAGGTCTTTCCAGTTATAGTTTACACGGCCGAATACACCGACGAGTTTCGAGAGTGATTTGCCTGAAGACATCGAAGCTTTACCATCTTTAAGATATGTACCGCTACCGATGCTGTTGAAGCTCATGTTATCGAATGAGAAGTTGTTGTTTCCTGCCTGAACGCTTTCCCACCAGTTTTCATCATAAGTGTAACCGCCGACGAACTGGAGGCTGTGATCCTGAAGGTACATGGAGTAGTTCACAAGCCATTCGAGGTGGTTTGTATACCATTTCTGATACTGGATGTTAGCACGTCCCTTATAACCTCCCCAGTAACTTTCAGAAGATGTGGAAGGTGTATAGTAGTTAGACTTTAAGTCGTTGTAGTTCAGAGAGTAGCTCAATGAGGTGCTAAGGTTATGCTTATCTGTTGTAAGGATGTTTACCTTAGCTTCTGCTGTACCGAGAAGGTAGAGTCTCTGGCCATTGTTGTCATTGACCTCAAGTTCGGAAACAGGGTTCTTCGCGCCGGTAGGGGAAGTCGGCTGGTACCAGCTTCCGTCTGGATTCTTGACAGGCATGGTAGGGTTCATGTTGAGAGCGGTGTCGAACATTCCGTCGTTGCCCCATTCCTCGTTCACTCTTCTTGCGTTGAGGGAGAAGTTGAGCTGGAGGTGATTCTTTATAGCTCTCTGCTCTACTGCTACACGTCCGCCGAATTCCTCACGGCCTGCTCTGGTGTCGAGACCGGTGGCTTTCTTGTAGTTTGCAGATGCGTTGTATGAACCATTCTTGGTGCTTCCGTCGATGGCGAGATACTGGTTGAGGTCATAAGAGAAGTCTCTCATGAGAAGGCTGTACCAGTCTGTGCTGTAGCCATAGTCTGTTCCTCTCATAGAACGACGGAACTCGTCAGCAGAAAGAATCTCAGCGTGTGGTTTGGCGATGTTTACACCGAACCAGCTGTCATACGTGATATGTGAGGTGCCTGCTTCGTCTGCAGAACCTTTTCTGGTAGTGATGAGGATGACACCATTCGCACCACGTGTTCCATAGATTGCAGCAGAAGCGGCGTCTTTCAAGACTGTCATGGATTCGATGTCCTGAGCCGCGAGGTTTCTGATGTCACCGCCTGGTACACCGTCGATTACGATGAGCGGGCTGTTGGATGCCGAAAGTGATGTGGCACCACGAACCTGAAGGTCGGAGGTGGAGTTAGGGTTAGCACCGGCTGTATTCTGGACGTTGAGTCCGGCTACTTTTCCGGTGAGCATTTCCATAGGGTTGTTCATGCTTCCCTTGAAGAACTGGTCTTTGTCTACCTGTACGATAGAGCTGGACAGCTCCTTTCTGCTCAGTGTACCATAACCGATGACTACGGCGTCGTCGAGGTACATAGAGTCTTCCGCGATAACGGTTTTTGCCGGATTGGACTTGGCGACGAATGTCACGGTCTTGTATCCGATGCAGCTGATCTCGATGATGGCGTCAGCTGAAGACACTTTTAAGGTGTAATTACCGTCGATGTCGGTAGATAGACCGTTGGTGGTACCCTTCTCGAGAACAGTCGCGCCGATTACTGGCTGTCCGCTCTGATCCGTGACGGTACCCCTTACTTCATACCCGTTCTGGGCAGACAGATCAGGGGTGATGAGAAGAAGTCCCATCAGTCCCACTATAAAAGATAGAAATCTGTTCATAGGATCTTATTGTTATTAGTTAAAAAATATAGTTTGTTTCCAATTAGTTATCTTTCCTTGATAAACGCCACGGACACGGCGGCCAACAGCATGAATACACATGCAAGTGCCAGCATCATGACAGCATTCGAACCGAAGCAGTATTTTATAATGACGCCTCCGGTAAGTCCGATTACTATCTGAGGTATCGTTATCGTAAAGTTAAAAATTCCCATGTAAACACCCATTCTTTTAGGGTCTACTGTGCGTGAAAGAATAGCGTACGGCATGGCGAGAATGCCGGCCCAGGCGATACCGATGCAGAGCATAGGAAGCATGAGGACGTATTTGTCTGTCAGGAAGCAGAGTCCGGCGAATCCCAGTGCTCCGAATGTGAGGCATGTGGCATAGACGCTCTTGTTTCCGAATCTTTCAGCAAGTTTGGTCATGAAGATGGCTGCGATACAGGCCGGGATAGGGTAGACTCCGTTAAGGACACCGACCCAAGTCTGTGTGGCTCCTTCTGATAGGATGACGCCCCCGTCTGTCACTGAGCCTGTTATGGCAGGTTTTAGGTAAGTCCACATGATGAACAACGCTGCCCATGAGAAGAACTGTGTGATACCGAGCTTGATCATAGCGGTCGGAGTGTTCTTGAGCAGGGTAAGGAAACTTGTCTTCTCTGCGGCCTCACCGGCATTGACCTCAGCCAACCCATTGTACTCGGCGAACTCTTTTGGCGGGTACTCCTTGGTCTTGAATGCGGTCACGAGGACGGTTGCGAGCAGAATCGCGCCGCCGATATAGTAGGACCAGGCGATGTGCGGTGAAACTTGACCCGGAACGGCCTCGTCGCTGACGCCCGCCCAAGTCATGATTAGCGGCAATATCGCTCCGATGACGGCTCCGATGTTGATGAGGAAGGTCTGTACCACGTATCCTTCAGTCTTCTGCGAATCGTCGAGCATGTCAGCGACCAGCGCCCTGAATGGCTGCATCGTCACGTTGAACGAAAGATCCATGAAAAGGAGGATGAAGGCTCCCATCGCGAGTGGGGCCAATGCCAACAGGGTAGGGCAGTTCGGCATGAGCATGAGCGCGATGGTCGAGATCAATGCTCCTCCGAGTATGTAAGGAATTCGTCTGCCGAACCTGGTCCATGTTCCGTCTGAGAACATGCCGATGATAGGCTGGATGACCATACCTGCGAGAGGTGCGGCCAGCCAGAAATAACTCAGGTGACTTACATCTGCACCGAGTGATTCGAATATAGTGGAAGTGTTAGAATTCTGTAGGGAGTATCCAATCTGGACACCGAGGAATCCGAAGCTCAGATTCCATATCTGCCAAAAAGATAATTTAGGTTTCTTGCTCATTAGTTTAGCATTAATGTTGTCTGTGTGGTCGCGGAAGTTAAGTTCCGTTTTTCTCTCTTAAAACGATTGCAAAGATATCTATTATTTCCTTAATAAAAATATGACTGCTGACGGATGGGCGAAAATGGATGACGGATGGGGAAAATCTTTCGACGAATAAAATGCGTTTTTTTGTTTTTCGCTATTTATTTATACCTTTACAATATTATGAATTGGACCAAGGTAAAGCCGTCAGGCATCGTACATATATTCGCGGCACTTCATGCCGTGGTGACTATTCTTTGCCGTGCGGCCGGGATAGGAGACGAACTGTTTCTTACCATACTTACGATGACGATGATTATTCTTGTCTGCCTCCGTAAGAACCTGAACCTGGAATTCTCTGCAGTCATTATAATTGTAATAAATGTCATCGGATATATTCTCGGTACCGCAGGAGCGAACCTGATAGGGGTGTTTTTCGAGTCGGATCTGGCCATTCATGCCATTTCCACGGCATTGACCACAGAACTTCTCGGATGGGGCACCATCCTTATAGGTGATATTATCGGGCGTTATCGGCAGACTCCCGAACGGACGAAAATACTGCGCATGCCTTGGCTCATAGCGGTCGTGTGTATTATTTTCATGTTCAGACTTGCCATAGTCGCGCTGAGTGAATCTAATATGATTTCAGACGGAGGGTTATACCGCAATACGTTGAGGCTGTTGTACAATATCCCTGTCTGCATTATTCTTATCTGTGTCAATGTCTTGTATATTAAGTTTTCCAGGACGAGACTCAGTAAAAAGAACAGTTATATACGTTGGGCGGTATTTTCCGCATTCATATTCCTGTCTGTCCTCGGTACCGGTTTGGCGGTCGGGGCGGGGCTTCCGTTCTCCATACATCCTCTTCCGTCATATCACGACATGGTGGAACTCTCCTTAGTCGTTCTTATCGTGGAGATGCTCTTCTATGCGTTAACATATATCGCTGACTATGTTTGGGTTACGCATCAGGACGTGAAGGCTGAAAAGGTGAAGCGCCATAAGGCCCAGTTCGAATATCTGAAGCTGAAACAGCAGGTGAACCCGCATTTCCTGTTCAACTCCCTGAATGTCTTGGACTGCCTTATCTGCGAAAACAAGAACGAAGATGCCAGCCTGTTTGTCCACAAGCTTGCCGGCATGTATCGTTATATGCTTAAAAATGAAACAGATACGCTTATATCGCTTCGTGATGAACTGGCCTTTGTGGGGATGTATACCGACTTGCTGAAAGTGCGTTTCTCTTGCGGATTCGAAGTCAGGACGGATGTTCCTGAAGAGTTCATGTCTTGTCAGGTAGTGCCATGTTCTATTCAGATGTTGGTGGAAAACGCCCTGAAGCACAACCGGGTTTCTCCTGGCAACCCGCTATACATCGACATGGTAGCGAAAGACAACAGATTCATTGTAACCAACACCATATCTCCAAGGATGGCGTCCTCGGAGGAGTCCACGAAAGTCGGACTGAATTATATACGCCAGCAATATATCGACCTGTCAGGTAATGATATAGAGGTGACTGACGACGGAAAGACTTATTCCGTATCTCTCCCGCTTTTGCCTGTACAGAAAACCACATAAACAGTAGAGACTATGGCATTGAGAGTATTGATAGTGGAGGATGAACCTATGGCGCAGGCGAACCTGAGCCGTACTTTACAGAAATATTATCCCGATTTGGAGATTGTCGGCATGACAAGTTCCGTGAGCGAAACCGTGGAGTGGCTGAGAAACCATTCTGTGGATGTCATATTCATGGACGTGGAACTTTCCGACGGAAACTGCTTCAGCATTTTCCAGCAGATAGACGTGAAGGCTAAAATCGTAATGACCACAGCCTATGATAATTACGCTGTGAAAGCATTCGAAGTGAACAGCGTGGATTACCTCCTGAAACCGATCGAAAAAGAAGATCTCGACCGAGCAGTCCAGCGCTGTCGCACTTCCGCCGGCATCACCGATATGTCCGCCCTACTCTCCACCTTCGCCGGTCCTCAGCGCCATCCGGACTATCGCCAGAAATTCATGATCCGGCTGAACGACAAGATTCTCCCTGTTTCTGTCAATGATATTGCGTATTTCCTGTCTGAGGATAAAGTCACCTGGATGTTTACGTCCGATGGCTCCAAATACGTTCTGGACCAGTCGTTGGACATATTGGCCTCGCAACTGGACCCGTCCCGTTTCTTCAGAATATCACGCGGCTGCATAATCGCTTCATCAGCAGTACGCAGCATTATAAAATTACAGGGAGGACGGCTTAGGATAAATGCACATCCTCCCTATGAACCTGAGATAATAGTAAGCCGTTCGCGTTCAGACGACTTCCTGCAGTGGATGGAAAACTCTGTCAATTAGATTTCTATCCATTCGACCTCTCCACCCCACAGGGTGAGGAACTTGCGGAAATCTTCACCTGAGATCACGACGCTTGCCGTATTTTCGCACGGATGGAAGCTGATTCTTTCAGCATCTTTCAGTGTGCTGTCCAGATAGTACTTGACCCTGTGTCCGTTAGGGAAAAGTTCTTTCGGGTCGGCATTCACCGGAGCGATGTCGTTAATAAGTCCGAAAGCTGATACTGAACCCGGATGCAGGTCCAGGCAGCGCATCATTCTCTCTTCAGACGCGAATGACAACTTACCTTGTTTCAATGCGTGTTCGAGTCCGTGGATGTCCAGTGTCTTGTGGCATTCCATGCTGACCAAATAATGCCTGTTCCCTTTATGGTTTCTGAAGAACAGGTTTTTACAATGTGTCGCTGACGGGATATTGCCCCAATATTCCAGGCATTCCTCTATCGTACAAAGGACGGGATGCTCATATAATTCGTATGCTATTTCGTTGGCTTTCAGGAAGTCCAATACTTTTGACCTGAGACGGGCTCTCTCTTCTACACTTATATCCATAATATTACTTCTTTGTCGTACAGGCATTGACCAAATACACAATCGACCGGTAGGGGATTCCTGAGTTGGTCTGCAGACCGATCTCGCAGGTGCGGCTGTTCGAATAGCCGGTGCGGATTCCCTTGGCTTGGACCTGCTCTCGCAAGTGCCTCAGTCCGTGGGCGTTGAGCTCAGGCGTCATCATTCCTTTGTCTCCCGCGAATCCGCAGCAACCGACGCCTTCAGGGATGAGGACGTCAGGGGAGCAAAGGCGGGCCAAGTCGTAGATCATCTTGTCCAGTTTCATGTGTTTTGTAGAGCAGGTGACGTGCAGCGCTATCGGCTCGTTTATCTGGTGGAATTCGAGCTTTTCTCTGAGGAATTCCCAGATGAATTCCGCTGAGTCATAGAGTTTTACCTTAGTTATGCACTGCTTCATCCTATTCAGGCAAGGACTCTGGTCGCAGACTACCGGATAGCGTCCTCCGCAGGATGCTTTATATAGCGCTTCTTCCAGTTCCCTGACCTTACGTTCTGCGATGTCCGCCATGCCTTTGCTTTCCCAGATTGTGCCGCAGCAGAGTGATTCCCTGTTTTCCGGGAAGATGACTTCGTAACCTGCTTTTTCCAAGAGGGATTTCATTTCTTCTACGAGCGGACGCATGCCTTTGGATGCCCTGTCGAGTCCCATCGTCTGGTTAATGCAGCTTGGGAAATATACCACTTTAAGGTCTGAATTCTGAGTCTCTATATTCTTTAGTTTAAATGACTTAGGCAGTGATTCTGTCCAGAGGGGGAGTCCGGCCCCGTGGAGTGCTTTGCCTAAGAATGACATGCACGGTTCGCCTACGATACTGCGGCCGGTATATGCAAGATCCAACGTTCCCCTCAGCATTGACTTGACCCCTGAGAGGTGCTTGGCAGCGAAGTCTCCGGTTTTCCAAGCGAGGGTGTCCGGGTCTTTGCGCCTTACCTCATGCGTGATGTCGGCGGTGTTTATTCCCATCGGACAGGATGTCGAGCACAGGCCGTCTCCTGCGCAGGTCTCGTCAGCGTAGTATTTGAACTTTTTCTCGAGGCTTTCGAGGAAATCGGGATCGGCTCCGGTGCTGCGCAGTTCTTCGAGTTTTCGCAGCAGGGTGATTCTGGTTCTGGCGGACAATGTGAACCCGTACGACATGCAGTTCGGCTCGCAGAATCCACATTCTATACATTTGTTGGCCTTAGCAAATGCGGCCTCGGCTTCAGGCGACGCTCCCGCTTTCGGGCTGATGACCGGCAGGCTCTTGAAACTCTTGTAACTGCATTCTTTGTCATCGTTGAAAATGACGCCGCGGTTCAGAATATTCTCCGGGTCGAGCAGCTCCTTTACGCGCTTCATGTAGTTGTAAGCCTTGGTTCCCCACTCATGTTCCACGAACGGAGCCATGTTTCTTCCGGTGCCGTGCTCAGCTTTCAGTGAGCCGTCGTATTTGTCTGTCACTAAGGCGACTATGTCGTTCAACATGGCCTTGTATCTCGCGATTTCTTTCTCGGAATCCAGCTTCTGGTTTATGATGAAATGGACGTTTCCCTCCAGCACGTGTCCGTAGATGCACGAGTCGTCATACCCGTGTTTGTCGAGCAATGCGGATACTTCGTCGATGGCGTCCGGCAGGTCTTCGATATGGAAGGCGATGTCTTCGATCATGCAGGTCGTGCCCAGTTTTCGCATGCTGCCGACTGTCGGGAAAATCCCGGACCTGATCGCCCAAAATCCCGCGCACTCCTTCGGGTCCGACGTGAACCGGAACGGATAGGCTGTCCTATACTCCGCAAGGGTTTTTTCGGTTTTGTCAATGCTGCCTTGCAGTTCTTCTTCTGTGAATGCTTCTATTTTTATGAGCAATGCCGCTTTACCTATTCCTTTCTCGTCGTTTACTGAGGCGAGTGAGCGTGAGTCCAGGAGTTCTGCTGCTGAGACGTTCAGTTTTTTCAGGGCTACGGCTACGTTGTTGGCTTCTCTCATCGTGTCGAAGTAGACGAGGGCGCTTGCCTGTAGTGGAGCTTCCGGCAATGTCTTCATTCTCACTAGGCTGACGGCTCCGAGTGTTCCTTCTGAACCGGCGATGAGGTGTGTCAATATCTCTATTTCGTCTTCATATTCTACGAATGGTCTGAGGTTCAGGCCCATTACGTTCTTTATGGAGTATTTGTAGCGGATTCTGTCCGTGAGTTCCTGGTCTGCACGTATGTCGTCACGTATTTTTCTGATTCCGTCGATTATTTCTCGATGTGTGGTTTTGAATGTGCGTATGCTTTCTTCTGAGCCTGTGTCCAGGATGGTTCCGTCTGAGAGTATCAGTCTTATGGATTCGAGGAGTTTGTCGCTGTTGGCCCATGTTCCGCAGCTCATTCCGGAGGCGTTGTTCATGACTATTCCTCCTACCATGCAGGCGTTCAATGATGCAGGGTCCGGACCGAATTTGCGTCCGAACGGACGTAGAATGGCATTGACCCGACCTCCTCTTATTCCCGGTTCGAGTTCGATGGATTTTCCTTCATCGAGGACGCGATGTTTGTTCCATTTTTCGCCGATGACGATCAGGATGGAGTCGGTGATGGCTTGTCCTGACAGGCTGGTTCCGGCCGCGCGGAATGTCACCGGGAGTTTCATTTCGCGGGCGTGTTTTACCAGGGTTGCCAGCTCGTTTTCGTTTTTCGGGAATGCAACTACTTGGGGGATAAGTCGATAGAAGCCTGCGTCTGTACCCCATGTGTAACGGATGACAGGTTCTGTGCTTGTGGCTTTGTCGTCGTGCATTTCCTGGCTTACTCGTTTAACGTAAGTCTCGTATGTTGCAGTATTTATCATAGTATAGTGTAATATCCTTCTCTGTTGCTCGTGGCGACGCAAAGTTAATATTTTTTCTTGTCTTTCGCGTGGGTGAGGAACCTATTGTGGTGATCGCCCTGGCCCCGGGTGCCGTCGAAAGGTTCGCTGGCGCTCATCCTTCCCACTGCGTGGGCCCCTTCCGTTCATATGGCCACGGACGGCCATCCCTTTCGATCGGCACCCGAGACCAGGGCTCGGCGCTCTCCGCCGGCATCCACGCAAACCCTAACGTACTAGCGGAGCACAAAAAAAGAAGTCAACCAATTTTGGTTGACTTCTTTGTGATCCCAATAGGATTCAAACCTATAACCTTTTGATCCGTA
>SAMEA104315426__coassemble_265_pt1 | contig 45507 bp, 36 predicted proteins | sample SAMEA104315426__metabat2_low_PE_008 | metagenome-assembled genome bin SAMEA104315426 (sample SAMEA104315426) | gut metagenome | biome: Monkey gut; feature: monkey-associated habitat; material: faeces | place: China | collected 2013 | reverse complement strand
CCGCTGACAGTTCCTTTAGCATTGAACCTGTCCTTTACATTTACATTCTCGAACATCACTCCTTTCGAGCTGAGGCTGACAGGTCCGTCGGCGATGTACTCCACATTAGTGAAGTCCACCTTCATGCTCGTCTGATTCAGTCGCAAATCCTTGCTGCTCAGCTCCAAATTGTCCAGCGGACCAGAGAAATCTATCTCGCCGGAAGCGGTGCCGGCCATGCTGCTGAAAATCGAATTCAGGAACGGCATACCATAGCCGACATTGAGCCTGTCGAGGGTGACTTTACCTTCCAGGAGTCGCGTCTTCGGGAAGAAATTACCATAGGCGTTTAGATTCTGAACACCATCCAAATCATTGCGGCACACATAGTTAAACCCATGTCGCTCTTCGTTCCATACGCTGGCCATTCTCAATGTTCCGATTCGTTCTCCACCGAACTCACCGGATTCGCAAGTCATGCCCAAAAGCAGTCCGGTTCTCTCTTTAGTCGGCGAAATCAGGACAGCATTTCCGGATAGCAAACCCTTGATTTTCAAATCCATTTTCGAGAACGCATTCAGCATCGAAATGTCGAACTTGTCCATCTTCAGGCGCAGAGTGTCCGCCATGGTAGGGGAGTAACCTCCGGAAAGCACAATCGACTGATTATCACCGCGTATACTGAAATTGCCGATGTTTATATCACTTCCGCCGAAGCTTATGTCAGACGACGAAATATCCCATTTGTCGTCATTCAGCAAAATGTGTGACGGGAAGAAACGGAACTTTGCACGAAGCGTATCATTTTCGTCGCGGAAGATATTGCCACCTAAATGGATTACGCCGCGGTTCTCCAGTTCGGTCTTGTTGTCATAACTGAAATCCACGCTCAGCGAATCCGCGTCGGCATTGAAACTCAGCTTGTTGGCCATAGTCTTTATCGGCCCTGCTGAAAGTTCACCCACTGTCATCACTCCGCCCAATTTCCCTGAAGCGTTGTCCGCGCTGAGCTTTATTCCCTTCAAATATTTATCTTTCAATGCGATACGCCCTGACTTTATATTCGCTTTCATCTGTCCGTCCGCCGTAATCTTCATCGAAAGTGCCGTGCTGTCAGCGATATAGGCCCCAGGCGCAAAGAAGGACAACACATCTTTCGTATCGTGGAACAGGAACGAAAGCTCATACCTGTTGTTGTCCCAGTCAGCGTGCCCGGACTTGTAGAGCGACGGTAGCTCTTTCAGCGTAGAAACATTTTGTATATCCCGTATAAAGCTGGCCAAGAACTTGTTACCCACGTAAGAACCCTCCACGAAAGCAGAATGGAGACGCACTCTGTTCAGCTCGTCGCCCATGTGTGACGCGATCTCGATATCGCCCACGTCATGCCGACCGTGCTCGTCCTCCAGCATTACATCCTTTATGCTGATGTTTCCGATAATGTCCTCGCCGCTTATTCTCGTGAAGTTCGCCTGAGTGCTCAGACTCATCTTCGACACCCCGCGCTTGTCGATGTTCAATGCGTGCAAATCGGCGTAACCGAGGTTTGCATAGAACTGATACAGAGCATTTTTCGTCTTCGAAGAAAGCGAGAATATACCCTGGAAAAGGAAGTTCAGATTCGGGTCGCTGCACACGATTCGTCCGTCGAAAGCGTCCTGCGAGAACGTGCCCACAGCCGCGATATTTCTATATTTATATCCCAAAACATCCAGCCCGTCCACATAAAGCGAGGCGATGACGATGCCCAGCGAATCCTTCGCGAAAGTCGCGTTCAGCCCAGTCCTCATGTCGCACTCGCCGACCGGAATACCCGCCATAATGCGCCCAATATCAAGCCGTTCGGTGCTTGCGCTGCCCCCAATTTCGAGAGGTCGGTTCGGGTCAATGACATTACGCAGGGTGACGTTCAAGTCTGCTTTTCCGAAGTCTGAATGCATGGTTCCATGTGCATGGAGACGATTCAGAGGTCCGCTTGCTCTTCCCCTGAAAGTGAGACGTTCTCCTTTACAGAACTTGTCCAGGTCGAGATTAACACTTGGAGCCCAGCCTTTTACGAATTTTTCCAGTCCATGTGTAGAGAATGTCAACTTATGTACATTGGCTTTTACCATCATGGCATAAGAGTCAGGAAGTCCTGTGACTGAGCCGTCCAGTTCGCCGGAAATTCCGCCGTTATGTGAGGTCGGTTTATCGGCGAAGCCGTCCGTATCTGTGGTGGAGAAACGTATACCCTTGAGATCAAAATCATTGACATAACCATCGAACTTTCCGGTTATGGTGGTGGTCATCCTGAATTGGGCGAGAGCTGGGGCGAAGAATCGTAATGTGCTCATACTCACGGAACTGCGACGGATGGTTCCCGTCATGCGGACCGCATTGATGAAGTCCGACCACGACTCCGTGTTCTTGTAGCTCATCACGAAATCGGGGATGTCGACGTCCGACCAATTGTCGATGAGCCGCAGATTTTCGATTATGGTTTTGCCGTTGCCGACCTTCGTGCTGCCGGAAAGATGTCGGCAGACGTAGCCGCTCTTTTCCTGGAAAGACATCTGGTCGCAGGTGCCGGACATCACTCCGCCTTTCATTCGCAAGTCCCTGCCTTTCACGTAGATACTGTCCACTTCCAAGTCGTACCAGTTCATGCCGTCGTACCCGAATTCCGAAGCGTCACGGTTAAAATTCCGCATCGTGAACTTCATGTTTTCGAGACGCACGTCGCCGATACGGAAGATTTCTTTGTCGGAAACGCTCTTTTCCGTGTCAGGATTAGTGCCGAGCCGGAAGATGCGCTTGAGGTTCACCTGCGTCGTCGCGCTGTCGCCGATCATGACCGGTTCGATGACCAGATTAAACTCACCGTCAGTGACTTTCGCCGCCCCGATGCTGATGTTGCCGCTCAGGAGCGTCCGGAGATTGAACTTCGCCGTCACGTACCCGGCACGGAAAAATGTGTCCACGCGGCTCTCGTATGGGTGTTTGTCAATGACTGCCAAGTCCTTAATAACTACGGCTTTGAAAGGATTGGCCGTGATTTTACCGACCTTTATGTCTCCGTCAATGCTCTCGTTCAGTGTGGTGAGGACTTTGTCTGCCAGACGAGTCTGGACGACAGAAGATTGCAAGGCGATAATGCCCGCGACGATGAACGTCACGAGTAATATTACCAACCGGTAGAATATTTTAATCGTCTTTTTGATACTTCTTTTACCTCTTATATATTATATAGTCTACAAAGATAGTAAGAATCTATGGCATTTTCGTACAATAAGTTCATGTGGAATTTGAAATTTTAATGTTATATTTGTGGCTTGAAGTTTTAATTGAAATATGGAGAAGTCAGATATAATTCTCGGAATAGAATCATCGTGTGATGATACTTCCGCTGCAGTAATCAAGGACGGATACCTTTTGTCCAATGTGATTGCAAGCCAGCAGGTTCATAAGGATTATGGCGGAGTGGTGCCGGAGTTGGCGTCGCGTGCGCATGAACAGAATATCGTTCCGGTTGTAAGTCAAGCACTTGCGAAAGCAGGAGTGAAGCCGGAAGATCTTACGGCCATCGCGTTTACGAGGGGGCCCGGTTTGTTGGGTTCTTTGCTTGTAGGCACTTCATTCGCGAAGGCATTGGGTGTGGCTCTCGATATTCCTATCGTTATGGTGAATCATCTTCAGGGCCATATACTTGCAGATTTCGTAAAGCAGTATGATAAGGAAAATCACCATCCTGAATTTCCATATTTGTGCCTCTTGGTTTCAGGAGGTAACTCTCAGATAGTCAAGGTAAACAGCCCTCTGGATTACGAAATCCTCGGACAGACCATAGATGACGCCGTAGGTGAGGCGTTCGACAAATGTTCCAAGATGATGGGACTGGGCTATCCCGGCGGACCTATAATAGACAAGTTGGCAAAACTCGGTGATCCTGAGAGGTTCAAGTTCGCCAAACCGCATATCCCTGGACTGGACTACAGCTTCAGCGGAATCAAGACGTCTTTGCTATATTTCGTGAGAGATGAGATGGCGAAAGACCCTGACTTTATGGAGAAAAACAAGGAAGATATCTGCGCAAGTTTCCAGAAAGCGCTTATAGATATTCTCATGGACAAGCTGATTAAGGCGGCTAAACAAACTGGTATTAAAGAGATTACGATAGGAGGTGGCGTGTCTGCGAACAGCGGGCTGCGTAATCGTATCGAGGAAGAAGGACGCAAGCGCGGATGGAATACATATCTGCCGGAGTTCAAGTTTACGACAGATAACGCGGCGATGATAGCTATCGCAGGTTATTACCACTATCTTGCAGGAGAGCGTACATCGCTCGATGTTTCCCCGGTATCCCGTATGGCTGATTTTTAGAAATTTAAGAAGATATATGATAGAATTTGAAGTGTCCTGCAGAATGGGACGTGAACCGAGAGTAGACGACATTAGAATGGCAGCGGCTGAGGCGTTGAACTTGAAACCTAACGCTGTGATAAATGTAATCGACCCGACCAAATCATACCAACCGACATTAGTGAATGCTGATGCGCATTGTCACATCGTGCACCGCTCCATCGACGCACGCGGCGACGTCACCATGCGCTACCGCGTAGAAGCATATAAGAAAGACGAACCTTACGAAGAATATAAACTCCCTGAATATCAGGATGTTCATGATGCTGAACCAGTACTCGTGGTAGGTTCTGGCCCTGCAGGAATGTTCGCTGCGCTGCGACTCCTCATGCTCGGTCTCAAGCCTATAGTCATTGAGCGCGGTAAAGATGTAAGCGGACGTAAACCGGATATTGCCAAACTTTCCAGAGCGGGCGTAATAAACGCTGACTCTAATTATTGCTACGGAGAAGGCGGAGCCGGCACATTCTCAGACGGAAAACTTTTCACCCGTTCATCCAAACGCGGTGACAACAGGGAAGTCCTCTACCAGTTCGTGAACTTCGGAGCAGATCCGTCCATCATCGTAGACGCTCATCCGCATATCGGCACCGACAAACTTCCACGCCTGGTGAGCAACATCCGCGAATGTATCCTCGAACACGGCGGAGAATACCATTTCCAGACACGTGTCACCGACATTGACAGAGACGAAAACGGTGTCATCACAGTCACCGCGCTCGACGACAGCAAGGGCGGCGAAATAAACGACAAGACCGCCAAGACATTGACCTTCAAAGCGAAAGCAGTCATTCTGGCGACCGGACATTCAGCCCGCGACATCTACGAACTCTTCGACAAGAAGGGTTGGGAACTGCAGGCGAAGGGCTTCGCGATGGGCGTGCGCGTAGAACATCCGCAGGACCTCATAAACAAGATCCGCTATCGCGGACAGTGGGAGCCGGGATTTCCTGCGGCCGAGTACTCGTTCGTCGAGCAGGTCGATGAAAGGGGAGTGTTCTCGTTCTGCATGTGCCCGGGCGGCATCCTCGTCCCTTCATCCACCGAAGACGGCTATACCGTTCTGAACGGCATGTCGAATTCTGCCCGTAATTCCAAGTGGGCCAATGCCGGTGTAGTGGTGTCTGTGGAACCTGATGATGTACCGGAAGAGTATAAGAAATATGGTGCATTCTCGCTCCTTAACTTCCAGCATGACGTGGAGAAGAAGATGTTCGACTATGCTGCAGAGCATGCACAGCCTGACGAGAACGGCGAGATAAACAAGTTCTGTGCGCCGGCACAGCGTATGGTGGACTTCTGTGAGGAACAGATGTCGGAGGACCTTCCTGAGACTTCATATCGTCCGGGAGTGGTTTCAGCACCGCTTTACGAACTGCTTCCGGAGTGTGTCGCTACACGTCTGCAGAAAGCATTCCCATTGATTAACAATAAGATGCGCGGATATTATACAGAAGATGCATTGCTCCTCGGAGTCGAGTCCAGAACTTCGTCACCGGTGAGAATCGTCCGTGGTGAGGATTATCAATGTCCTCAGGTCCAGGGTCTTTTCCCTTGCGGTGAAGGCGCCGGATATTCAGGAGGAATCGTATCCTCAGCCATCGACGGAATCAACTGCGCGATAGCTGCCGCTAAACTGATAAAACACTAGAATGAAGAAAACCACGATTATAGCAGCGATTGTAACTGCTTTAGTGACACTTGTTTGCTTTGGCTGCGCAGACAGGAATGACGGACGATGGTCCAAGCATAAAGCCGGCGAATGGTATGTCGAACAGGGATGGATTTCCGGATGCGACTTCATACCGTCTTATGCTGTGAACCAGCTTGAAATGTGGCAGGCTGAGACCTTCGATCCGGATGTAATCGAACGTGAACTTGACTGGGCTGAGAGACTCGGATTCAACTGTATGCGAGTATTCCTCCATCACGTACTCTGGGAGACCGACCGTGATGGCTTGGTAGAGAGGATGAACAAATATTTAGCTATCTCATCAGGACATGGTATTTCCACCATGTTCGTGTTCCTGGACGACTGCTGGAACGAGAGTTACGCTCCCGGACCTCAGCCGGAACCTAAGAAAGGCGTGCACAATTCAGGTTGGGTGAAAGACCCTGGTATCCTGTATTTCGGACCATGCGGAAGCGGATGTGACTATGCCGCCGACACTACGGCTATTGTCAAAGTCCTGGAAGACTATGTGACTGATATCCTGACTACATTCCGTGATGACGACCGAATCCTGATGTGGGACCTCTACAACGAACCGGGAGGCGGCCAAGACCCTGACAGATACGGATATAGAAGCTTCCCTCTGTTGAAGGACATCTTCTCATGGGCACGTAAAGTGAATCCGTCACAGCCGTTGACAGCCGGAATCTGGAGCAACAAGCTAGGAGATATGAATCTGTGGCAGATAGACCATTCTGACATAGTGACTTACCATACTTATGCCCCATTGGACAGCCATCAGGAACTCGTAGATACGCTCAAGGCTTACGGTCGTCCGATGATCTGCACCGAATATATGGCGAGAACTGAGGGAAGTACCTTCCAGACCATTCTGCCTATGCTCAGAAGAGAAAATATCGGCGCCATTAACTGGGGACTTGTAGCCGGAAAGAGCAACACTATCTTCCCATGGTCGACTATGCACGATCCATGTCCTACAGAGGAACCTGAAGTATGGTTCCACGACATCCTCCGCAAAAACGGCAGTCCGTATGATGACGACGAGGTGATGTGCATATTGAAATGTAATACCAGATAACTAATGTTATGATGTTCAGGAAATTGCGAACAAGTTTGAAGACCTTCAAGCTTACCATGAAGATGAAACTGACATTGAGCCTGAGCTCGATAGCAGTCGTCCTACTGGTGTCCAGCTTCATCTCCATTATGGAATACAGCAGGATGAGCAACTATGTGACTGAACTCATCGCAGAAAACATAGGCAGTATCAACGCTTCGCAACGCTTGGCCGACGCGAGCAATGCCTATAATCTTCAGATACTTGAGGTGATCGGTGAGAACTCCGTGAAGAGGCTCCCTGAGCTGAGGCAGAATGACTTTATCGCGCATTGCGACAGCCTGAAATCATCATTGAACTCACCCGGAATGATGACATTGGCGGACTCGGTGCTATACTCGTACTCGGCTTACATGCTCACGACCCTCGAACTGCAGAACGTGATTCTTTCGGATTTCATCAATGCGCGTGAGTGGTATTTCGACAGGCTGCAGCCTAAATACAATCGTCTCAGTTCGGATATCAATATTCTCAATACGGCCATTTACAATGAGTTGCAGAAGAATTCCCAGACATTTGAGCGCGGATTTTACCGAAGTATCATTCCTGGAGCGGTAGCGGTCGCCGTCGGACTTCTGATGGTATTGCTCCTACTCTTCTTCCTGCTGGCATACTACGTGAACCCTATATATAAGATGTTGAACGGGCTGACCAATTACCGGTCGTTCGGAAGCAAATATTCTTACACTTTCGACGGCGATGACCAGCTTTCGGAACTGAATGAGGGCATCACGGAAGTAGTCGGGGAAAATATCCAGCTCCGCAAACGCATAAAAGCTATGCGCGAGTCCATGGAGAAACATACAGAAGATTAAAAGGGTAACAGAATGAATCTGAAGGTTATATCCAGAAATGTCGGGTTCGCACTTCTTGCAAGTGCGTTCTTCATGTTTCTGTCCATACTGGTGTCCATTGCCAACGGAAACGACAGCGCGCTCGCGGCATTGATCATCAGCTTTACATTGACCTTCACCGTGGGAATCTTCCCATTCATTTTCGTACGCAAGTCGCCGAATATCAGCCTGAAAGACGGGTATATGATTATCGTCCTGTCCTGGCTGCTGTCCTTTATTTTCGGCATGTTGCCATACGTGCTTTGGGGTGGGCCGTTTTCGGTCATCAATGCTCTTTTCGAGACGGTTTCAGGCTACACGACAACCGGAGGTACTGTGCTTGCGAGCGTAGAGCAACTTCCTGACAGTCTGTTGTTTTGGCGCTCCTCCACGCACTTTATCGGCGGTTTGGGAGTCGTGGTCTTCCTGCTGCTCATCATCCCTTCGTCCAGTCCGATACGACTCAGATTGACGAATATGGAGGTGTCTTCTCTGTCTCGTGAGGGCTATAAGAGCAGGGCGAACAAGACCGTCTGGATTTTTACCATCGTATATTTCGGAATCACAATCGCTGCGTTCCTCTGTTATTGGGTGGCAGGCATGGAACCTTTCGACGCGTTAAACCATGCTTTCAGCGTGGTATCGACTGGAGGATTCAGCACGAAGAATCTTTCTATCGCTACGTATAATTCAGCGACTATCAATTTGATTACCATGTTTTTCATGTTGATATCATCCATTCATTTCGGCCTTATTTTCATGGTATTCGCCACGAGAAGCCTAAAACCGCTGAATAACCCTGTGCTGAAATTTTACGTCTTATCCATAGTCATCTCTGCCTTATTGGTTTCGCTCTCGTTGAAATTCCAGGGCACAGGTTTCACCTGGGGACAGTCATTCATGACAGGGTTCTTCCATGTAATCAGTTCCATCTCGACCACCGGTTTCGCTATATCTGACAATAGTACCTGGCCGCTTTTCGCCTGCATCATCACTATTCTGATCACTATCCCGTGCGGTATGGCAGGATCCACGACAGGAGGTATCAAAGCGGACCGTATGTTGCTCATATTCAAGACTATCGGACAGCAGATAAAGAATGTTGTGCACCCTTCATCCATTAATAGACTTCACATCGGAAACCATATTTTGGATAAAGACGAAATCTATCCGCACATCGTATTTATGTGCCTTTATTTCATAACTATCGGTGCTTCAGTGGCATTGACCATCATGTCAGGCATGGACGTACAGAATGCGGTAGCGACGTCGATAAGCTGTTTGAGCAACGTGGGCCCAGGCATCGAAAGTGTCGGGACATTCGGAAATTACAACGGATTGCCAGTGATGGCGAAAATCACTTTTATTCTCGACATGTTCCTCGGACGTGTGGAAATTTACCCTATCCTCGCTGTCTCCATGATGATTTTCAGCGGCAAAAACCGTTAACTTATGGGACGGGCAGATTTTCTATACTCTAAATTCCGGGATCATTTCCAGTATGAACCAACTGACTGTCAGGATGTTTTCTTGCATCAGGCGGCGGAATTCCTGACGGCGGACGACGGCGATATCCTCGTGCTGAACGGCTACGCGGGAACCGGAAAGACCACCGCCATCTCTGCTGTCATCGCGGGCCTGAAGGAGTTCGAGGTTCCATGCGTGCTGCTCGCGCCCACCGGAAGAGCTGCCAAGGTTTTGTCAATGTATTCGGGCATGTCGGCTTACACGGTGCATAAACAGATCTACCGCCAGAAATCAGTCGGCGAAAACGGCTTCGGGCAATTCTCATTGGCACCGAACAAACTGAAGGACGCGCTGTTTATCGTGGACGAGGTGTCGCTTATCGGGATCGACGGCGGAAGCCAGCAGACGAATGTCCAGTTCGGTACGGGAAACCTGCTCGAAGACCTGGTGGCGTATGTGCGTAACGGATTGGGCTGTAGACTTATACTTATAGGAGACTCTGCACAGTTGCCGCCCGTGGGACACGAATACAGTCCGGCATTGTCTCACGAATATATGGACCATTTCGGGGGAGTATCATGGGCGGAACTCACCACTGTGGTCAGACAACAGAAAGATTCGGGAATACTCTATAACGCCACTATCCTGCGTACAGTAATCGCGGAAGACTATGAATCCGGAGGCGCACTTTTCCCTATCGAAAATCTCGAACTTAGCACTGACGGATTCACTGATATTCAGAGAATTAACGGCGGAGAACTCATAGAGGCATTGACAGACGCCTACGACAGATACGGGGAGGACGAGACCATCGTTCTGAGCCGGTCGAACAAACGCGCGAACAGGTACAACGCAGGCATCCGAAGCCAGATCCAGTACAAGGAGGAGAGGCTCGTGCGCGGCGACAAACTCATGGTCGTGAAGAACTGCTACCAGTTTATCGAAGATATGAAAGATATGGACTACATCGCGAACGGCGACATCGTAAACCTCTTGTCTATAAATCATTACGAAGACAGATACGGACTGCATTTCGCGCAGGCCCGGCTGTCTTTCCCTGACTATAACGATCAGGAAATCTCAGCGAAAGTCTGCTTGGATACCCTCGAATCTGAATCTGCATCGCTGACTTACGAGCAGCAGAACGCACTTTATCAGGGAGTGTTGGCGGATTATGCCCATCTCACGACCAAGAAAAAACGCTACGACGCAGTTCGTGAAGACCTGTTCTACAATGCGTTGCAACTGAAATACGCCAATGCCATCACTTGTCACAAGTCTCAGGGCGGACAATGGCGTTGCGTCTTCATCGACAATCCTTTCTGGCAGGAATTTTTTACTGCTGACGATTATAAATGGCTTTACACGGCTATCACCAGAGCCGTAGAAAAAGTATATCTGGTAAACTTTAAAGATGATTATTTCTTATGATGCGTAACCTTCTCTTTGGCGGAATCCTCGCGGCAGTGATGGCTTTTTCCGCCGGAGCCCAGGAATTCAACAGGATTCCATCACGTTGGAAATGGCTCTCAGATGACGTCGTAACATTCACATACGACGGCACTTACACCGACGAGCAGTCGTTTGCAGTAAGAGCGAAAGACTGCAAATCCATGGGCAGGATCCCTGCACCTGAACGTTATTCAGACTTCCCGGCACATCCGGAGGGCGCCGTAAACCTGACCTTCTCCCCGGACTCATCCATGCTCGCATTTACCAGAAGCAACGATCTTTATGTCTATGACATAGCTTCAGGAAAAGAACGCCGCCTGACCAACGACGGTTCCGAGCTTATCTTAAATGGCTATGCCTCATGGGTTTACTACGAAGAAATCTTCGGACGTCCATCCAGGTACCGCGCATTCTGGTGGTCACCTGATTCCAAGAAAATAGGATTCTACAGATTCGACAACACCGCAGTTCCGATGTTCCCGATTTATTCAGCTGCCGGTCAGGACGGTACGCTCAGAAATACGCGTTATCCTAAGGCAGGAGAACCTAACCCGGAAGTGAAGATCGGCATCATTGACCTGAACAAAGAGGGGATCGTGTGGGCGGACTTCGACGAAAAGGAGGATCAGTATTTCGGGACTCCTTTCTGGGGCGCCGATAGTCAGGAATTTTTCATCGCGCGCGAGCCTCGAATCCAAAACACACTCGACCTTTACAGCGTATCTGCGGCTGATGGTTCGAAGAAGCACATTTATCACGAGAAGTACAAGACTTGGCTCGACTGGATAAATGGTATGTTGTTCACAGATAAGGGGTTGTACATGGCGCGCAGCTTCGAGACAGGCTGGCAGCAGATCTATTTCCTCTCCTATGACGGCCAGCTGCGCAGATTGACCGACGGCCCGAACTGGCGAATTTCGCTGCTCCGCGCCGACGCCCGCAAGGGGGACGTGTACTTCACCGCCTGCCGGGACGCTTCAGTCCGCTCGTGTCTGTATAAGGTCAATGCCAAAGGACAGATTACTGCTCTTACGGATACTTCGATGAATGTGAGCGGCGTTTCCTTCTCGCCGGACGGAAAATACTTCGCGGCGGCATTGTCCAACTTCACTACTCCTACACAGATTCGTGTTTGCCGTTCTTCTGACGGTCGTGGAGAGGTGGTTGCTGATAAGAAAGGACCTGATTATGATGCTTCCAAATATGCGCTTCCACAGCTGATTTACATAACGGTGGACAATGGATTGAAACTTCCTGCTTATATAGTTTATCCGAAGAATTTCGACCCTTCACGCAAGTATCCGGTGCATGTGGATATCTACGGAGGTCCTGATACTCCGCAGGTTAAAGATTTTTGGATGCAGCCTTCGAACCGCAACCAGTGGTGGTCGGAGAATGATATAATAGAGGTGACTGCTGACTGCCGCGCTGCCGGACATAATGGACGTGCGGGACTGGATATGGTTTATAAACACTTGAATACCTATGAAGTACAGGATTTTATCTCTTGGGCCAAGTATCTGAAGTCGCTTCCTTATGTAGATGGTGACAAGATCGGCGTAGAGGGATTCTCATTCGGTGGAACCATGACTTGCATGCTGCTTTTCACTGCTCCTGAGTACTTCCATTATGGCATTGCCGGTGGTGGCGTTTATGACTGGATTCTGTATGACACTCATTATACTGAGCGTTTCATGGAGACTCCGCAGACTAATCCGGAGGGTTACAGGGACTCGAAAGTAATAAAGTATGTTCCTGAGTATCCGGTGGTTTACGATGCGGCTTCGGCGGCAGCTGCAGAGTCGGGTGAAATAGAGCCTGTTATGCTGAAAATCACTCACGGAACCGGTGATGACAATGTGCATTTCCAGAGTACTCTTCAGCTTATCGATGCATTGCATCAGCATAATAAGAAGTTCGAGTTCATGATATATCCTGACGGAATGCATGGTTATCATGGCTATCAGGGAAATCACTTCCTGAATTCGAATCGTGAGTTCTGGCTGAAATATCTTTGCGGCAAGAAGGCTGAGTAACCTCTGTTGATAGATTTATTTTTAGGGCCTGTTCCTTGTTCGGGGACAGGCTTTTTCGCGTTAAGACATTGATTATAAACCGCTTGGGGGGGGGGTAGAGTTTAGATATGAGTTTATCTTGAACTAAAATGAACCTTACATTTGTGTTTCAAAAGTGTGATAGTCTGTATATAATTTCGTATATTTGCGTACAAGTATCTTTGCGGGATTTCCTGCATGGATAATAAAGCGCTACTGAAATGAATAAGCAACCTATGCGAGTATGTTGTATGCTGTCATCGGATACGAGAAACGGCATAGACATAAAGTAGGGATTGAGACTATGGCACTGGATAGTTCGGTTTCGATACCTACCACCCGTGGAGGCGTGGCTGAGGTTGGGTATGATGTACCCTGCCGTGAACCGCAAATCCTTGATGGTGAAAACTTTAGTGGACAGGAAGAGAAGACCTGCCCAGAGATAGGGAAGTATACTGACACGAACTGGGGTTACTTGTTCATTCATAATCGAAAGGCCGAAAATCTGGTAGCATTGATAGAAAAACGCGGCCATTTCAAAACTTTCATTCACAAGACAGTCCGATTTAAGATTACCCGCGACAAGGGGAAGGAGGAGGCTTGCCCGACCATCTCCGGTCTTGTGTTCATTCAGGGCAATGTCTCAGAAATTCAGAAATTCTTTCAGAATAATATTCCGCAGTATCATTTGGTCAATGACTGCTCTACTCACGAGACTGCGGTGATTCCTGACGAGGTGATGCAGCCGTTCATGCGAATCGTGGAGGCTGACCCTGTGAAAGTCAGGTTTTTACTTAATCCGATAAGCAAATACGCCGAGGGAAACACTCTCGTTCAGGTCATGACAGGTCCGCTTGCAGGTCTTCAGGGTTATATCATCCGTATCGACCGTGACAGGAAACTGGTAATGAAGGTCGGTGACATGACCATGGCCGTCGGAGGTGTGCACAAGGAACATTTCGAGAACGTGGAGCAGCTCGGTAAAGAGCTGAAAGCCAAGGAGAAAGTTTCTAAACGTGATACAGAACGACGCTTGACCGAAATGCAAGGCAGCATTGACAAAACCATTTTCAAGCCCGCCAGTTTCAGCGACGTTCTCGCGGTGGCGGCGAACCTCGGGATTTGGCAGCAGCGGGCGACGGGTTATGCGGGTATCGGTCAGCTGGACAAGGCGATAGAGATGCTGCCGTTCATCTTGGAGGAAATCGGATATTATTTCACAAATCTTTATCTCGAAGGAAAATTGGACCTGGAACCGATCATTTCGGTGGGGAAGTCCGTTTCGGAGCAGATCCGGAATCTTATCGTGGACGCCCGAATGACCGATGAGCAGTGTCAGAATCTCGAAACGAAGTACGAAGAGCAGATTATCCGTCACGGATATATGTTCGGAGTGGAGTTGTAATATATTACAGATCAACCAGTAATACGATGAAGTTAAATTTGGACAAGTTCGTCAGCACGAAACTGATCTTCGTGACTGACATCCTATTGTCGGTATTTGCGACATTTCTAGCCAACATTTTGGTGCGCGTGATGTTCAACGAGCCGGGGCTCACCACCGTGCGTGCCTTCTGGATGCTCGTCGGCTCCGGAATCTTCAGTGCGTTGGCATTCATAGCATTAGGAACATTCAGAATCATTATCAGGCACGCATCGTTACGCGACGCGGCCAAGTTTTTCGTGGCTGCCGGGCTGAAAGACATTCTTCTCGTCGGATACGGACTTGCATTGCCTTATGTTTTGAAGGAAGTGCCTCACGTAAGCAGCACCGCGACATGCACCGGACTCATGTTCGACTACATGTTTTCGCTGTTCCTACTGCTCGGACTCAGGCTGTTTCTCATCGTCTCCTACGACTTCATCAAGGCTCGCGTCCGCAACAGCTCGAACTGCAAGAACGTCCTCGTGTATGGCACTGGAGATAAGTCGATTGCGATGATCCAACGACTCCAGAATTCTCCCCACTACAAGATCAACGGCTTCCTGGTTTTCGGCCGCAGCAAGTCCGATAAGAAGATCTCCGATTACCCGCTCTATGGTTTTGTCAATGCCGATGATATCAAGTACTTACACTCTCATGCGGACGTGGATGGAATCTTGTTTACTTCCAATGCCGATGCGCAGGGGGAGAGCGACAGGCTGGTGAAATATTGTACGGAAAACGGTGTCCAGCTGTTAGTTGCGCCTCCGATCGATGAAATAGGCGGCAGAACAGCCCGCACTTCAGTTCACGAAATCAAGATCGAAGACCTCCTCGGCCGCGACGAGATCAAGATATCGATGAAGGAAATCCGCGACAACTTCTGCGGAAAGACAGTCATGGTGACAGGCGCCGCCGGTTCCATCGGCTCTGAACTTTGCCGCCAGCTTGCGACATTCGGGGTTAAGGAACTCGTGCTTTTCGACAATGCCGAGACTCCGATGCATAACTTCCGTCTCGAACTCGAAGACAGATTCCCGGATTTGAAATTTACACCGGTCATCGGTGACGTACGCTTGCAGGAACGTCTCGATTACGTTTTCAGAAAATATCATCCTCAGGTAGTGTTCCATGCAGCAGCTTACAAGCATGTGCCTCTTATGGAAGAGAACCCATGCGAAGCAGTGATGGTGAACGTAGGCGGTTCCCGCAATGTAGCAGACAAATGTCTCGAATATGACGTGGAGAAGATGGTGATGATTTCCACAGATAAAGCCGTAAACCCGACAAACATAATGGGTTGTACCAAACGACTCGCAGAAATCTATGTTCAGTCTCTCGGCCTCGCGATAGAACGTGGCGAACGTCAGGGCAAGACCAAGTTCGTGACGACCCGCTTCGGTAACGTCCTCGGTTCCAATGGCTCAGTCATTCCTCGTTTCAAGGAACAGATAGCTAAGGGTGGTCCTGTAACAGTGACCCATCCTGACATCATGCGCTTCTTCATGACTATCCCAGAGGCATGTCGCTTGGTAATGGAAGCAGCCACTATGTCCACTGGCAATCAGATAGTTGTCTTCGATATGGGCTCACCAGTGAAGATAGCCGACCTCGCGAAACGAATGATCGAACTCGCCGGATTCATCCCTGACGAAGACATCAAGATCGAATACACCGGCCTTCGTCCTGGCGAGAAACTCTACGAGGAAGTCCTTTCCAATACCGAGAATACCCTTCCTACCAGTCATGACAGAATCCGCGTCGCCAAAGTCCGTGAATATGGCTACCTCGACGCCTGCGCTGCCTTCGACTCCCTCGTTAAACTCGCCCGCGCAGTCGAGATACCGGACATGGTGAAACTCATGAAAGCCACAGTGCCGGAGTATAAGTCGAATAACTCGGTATTTGAGAAGTTTGATAAGTAAGGTAAATAATAGTATATAAATATATGTCAATATTTGCTGGCAAGACCCTAATGATCACTGGAGGTACGGGATCATTCGGGAATGCGGTGCTGAACCGCTTTCTCCGTACAGATATCGGAGAGATTCGTATATTCTCAAGAGATGAGAAGAAACAGGATGACATGCGTCACGAATATCAGGCGAAATACCCTGACGTGGCGAACAAGATAAAATTCTATATCGGAGACGTCCGCTCGCTGGAGAGCGTGAGATCTGCCATGCCAGGAACTGACTATATCTTCCATGCGGCAGCCCTCAAACAGGTCCCAAGCTGTGAGTTCTTCCCAATGGAGGCGGTTAAGACCAATGTTATCGGAACGGATAATGTCCTTACCGCAGCGATAGAGAATAACGTCGGCTCAGTAATCTGCCTTTCCACAGACAAGGCAGCCTATCCAATCAATGCAATGGGAATTACCAAGGCCATAGAGGAAAAAGTGGCAGTAGCTAAGAGCCGCAACTCTCGCAACACAAAAATCTGCTGCACCCGCTATGGCAACGTAATGTGTTCAAGAGGAAGCGTCATTCCATTGTGGATCGAGCAGATACGCAGCGGCCTCCCTATTACACTCACCGAGCCAAAGATGACAAGATTCATCATGTCACTTGAAGAAGCTGTCGACCTCGTACTCTTCGCATTCGAGCATGGTCAGAACGGAGACATCCTTGTCCAGAAGGCTCCAGCCTGCACGATAGGAACACAGGCCGAAGCAGTCTGCGAACTCTTCGGAGGAAAGAAAGAAGACATAAAGGTAATCGGAATCCGTCACGGTGAGAAAATGTATGAGACACTTCTTACAAAAGAGGAGTGCGCCAAAGCCGTGGATATGGGTGATTTCTATAGAGTTCCGGCAGACAACCGCGACCTTAACTACGACAAGTTCTTCAAAGACGGTGATACCAAACAGGTTACAATTACAGAGTTTAACTCTGACAACACTCGCCGTCTGAATCTCGAAGAGACCAAAGAGAAGATAGCGTCCCTGGAATACATCCAGAACGAGTTGAACGGAATCGAAAACCTCGCGAAATAATGAAAATCCTTGTAACGGGCGCAAAGGGGTTCGTAGGTAGGAACCTCTGTGCTCAGTTGAACAACATAAAAGATGGTAAGGCGCGTTGCTATGGTGACCTCAAAGTCGACGAAGTGTTCGAATACGACATCGATTCCACGCCTGAGCAACTTGACCAATGGTGCTGCGAGTGTGACTTTGTATTCAACCTTGCTGGCGTAAACCGCCCAAAAGACAACGACGAGTTCATGAAAGGAAACTTCGGATTCGCAAGCACTCTTTTGGATACACTGAAGAAACACCACAATACATGTCCGGTAATGCTTTCCAGTTCTCAGCAGGCATCACTTACAGGCCGCTTCGGCAACAGCGAGTACGGACGCAGCAAGAAAGCAGGGGAGGACCTCTTCCTCGAATACGGCAAAGAGACAGGCGCAAAAGTTCTCGTCTATCGTTTCCCGAACCTTTACGGAAAATGGTGCCGCCCGAACTATAACAGCGCGGTAGCGACATTCTGCAACAACATAGCCAATGACCTTCCGATACAGGTCAATGACCCGAGTGTCGAGTTGGAACTTCTTTATATAGATGACCTTGTCGAAGAGATGATTCATGCCCTTAAAGGTGAGGAACATCACTGCGAGTTCGAAGGTCTGGAAGTTCTCCCGTCTGAGACCGGCCGTTATTGCTACTGTCCGATAACCCATAAGGCGACACTCGGACATATTGTCGACCTGCTCCATCAGTTTGCCGATATGCCTAAGACCCTGATGATTCCGGAGATTCCGGCAGATTCATTTGCTAAGAGATTGTATAGCACATTCTTGAGCTACCTGCCAAAGGAGAAGGCCATCTTCGACCTGAAGATGAATGTCGATGACAGAGGCTCATTTACAGAGCTGGTGCACACCTTGAACTGCGGCCAGGTAAGCATAAATATAAGCAAACCAGGAATCACCAAAGGACAGCACTGGCACAATACCAAGTGGGAACAGTTCATAGTAGTAAAAGGACATGGCCTAATCCAACTCCGTAAGGAAGGCACTGACGAAGTTCTTAACTATGAAGTCTCAGGAGACAAGATTCAGTCCGTAATCATGCTCCCGGGCTACACCCATAACATCATTAACCTTTCTGATGCCGAAGACCTTGTGACAGTCATGTACTGCAACGAAGTCTTCAATCCTGAAAGACCGGACACTTTCTTCGACCCAGTAGAAAAATAATACAATGGAAAAGACTCCAAAATTCGATTATAGCGATATCCATTTCAAGGACAACGGCAAACTCAAACTTATTATAGTAGTAGGTACCCGTCCTGAAATCATACGACTCGCGGCCGTCATAACAAAATGCCGCCAGTACTTCGACGTGATACTGGCACATACAGGCCAGAACTATGACTATAACCTTAACGGCATCTTCTTCAAAGACTTGAAGTTGGAAGAACCGGAAGTCTATATGGATGCAGTAGGCGATGACCTCGGCGCAACTTGCGGCAACATCATCAACTGCTCATATAAACTGTTTGCTCAGACAAAACCTGACGCAGTACTAGTCCTTGGAGACACCAACTCATGCCTCAGCGTTATCGGAGCCAAACGACTCCATATACCGATTTTTCACATGGAAGCTGGCAACCGTTGTAAGGACGAGTGTCTTCCGGAGGAGACCAATCGTCGTATCGTAGACATCATCTCAGATGTGAACATGGCCTACAGCGAACACGCTCGCCGTTACCTTGCAGACTGCGGACTGCCTAAAGAACGTACTTATGTTACAGGTTCACCGATGGCAGAAGTCCTTCATAACAACCTCGCAGAAATCGAAGCAAGCGACGTTCATAAACGTCTTGGTTTAGAAAAAGGCAAATACATCCTTCTCTCAGCTCACAGAGAAGAGAACATCGACACCGAAAAGAACTTCCTCAGCCTTTTCAATGCAATCAACAAGATGGCTGAGAAGTATGATATGCCGATTCTGTACAGTTGTCACCCGCGTAGTCGTAATAGACTTGCATCCAGTGGATTCAAACTTGACCCTCGCGTTATTCAGCACGAGCCGTTGGGATTCCATGATTACAACTGCCTCCAGATGAATGCGTTTGCAGTAGTGAGTGACTCTGGAACCCTTCCTGAAGAAAGTTCATTCTTTACGAGCATCGGTCATTCTTTCCCAGCCGTCTGCATCAGAACCTCAACCGAGCGTCCTGAAGCAATCGACAAAGGCGACTTCATCATTGCTGGTATCGATGAGAGATCACTTCTTCAGGCCGTAGACACCGCCGTGGAACTTTGCAAGAACGGTCAGAATGGCCTTCCGGTTCCAGACTACGTCGATGAGAACGTCTCCACGAAAGTCGTGAAGATAATACAAAGTTATGTCGGAATCGTCAATAAGATGGTTTGGCGAAAATTTTAGTTGCATAAATTAACCAATAATTAATACGACAAGTATGAAAGGAATCGTTTTAGCTGGTGGTAGTGGTACTAGATTGTATCCAATAACCAAAGGCATCAGTAAACAAATGATGCCAATATATGACAAGCCTATGATTTATTATCCAATTAGTGTTCTTATGTTAGCAGGAATTCGAGATATTCTCATCATTTCGACTCCATTTGACCTGCCAAGTTTTAAGAGGCTTTTGGGGGATGGTTCTGATTATGGTGTTCACTTTGAGTATGCGGAACAGCCATCTCCTGATGGCTTAGCTCAGGCATTTACTATTGGCGAAGACTTTATAGGAAAAGATTCTGTTTGTCTTGTCTTAGGTGACAATATCTTTTATGGTGGTTTTTTCACCCCTATGTTAAAAGAAGCTGTGAACGTTGCTGAGTCTGAAGCTAAGGCTACAATTTTTGGCTATTGGGTAAATGATCCCGAGCGCTACGGTGTTGCTGAGTTTGATGAATACGGAAATTGCCTTAGTATTGAAGAAAAACCGGTTAATCCGAAGAGTAATTATGCCGTCCCGGGACTCTATTTTTATCCGAATGATGTTGTTGCTGTTGCTAAAAATATTAAACCCTCTGCTCGTGGAGAATATGAAATTACAACTGTAAATCAGGTTTTCCTTGAGAATAAAAAACTTAAAGTTCAGACTCTTGGACGCGGATTTGCTTGGTTGGACACAGGTACTCACGATTCCTTGGCGGAAGCTTCTAATTTTGTGGAAGTTATAGAGAAGAGACAAGGCTTGAAGATAGCTTGCCTTGAGGCTATAGCGTTCCGCAAAGGTTGGATTGATGAGGAAAGAATGAGGGAACTTGCGCAGCCGATGCTGAAAAACCAATATGGGCAGTACCTGCTTCAGGTGGTTGAAGAGAAGAAGCGTAAAATTAATTCTGATACTTTAGCAAGGAGATAATATGGCAAAGAAAAATATTGTTGTTACTGGTGGTGCTGGCTTTATCGGTTCCCATGTTGTGAGGCTTTTTGTCAACAAATATCCAGAGTATAATATTATTAATCTTGACAAGTTGACTTATGCGGGAAACCTTGCAAATCTAAAGGACATTGAGAGTAAGCCTAACTATAAGTTTGTCAAGATGGACATCTGCGATTTCGATTCTGTTCTCCAATTGCTTAAGGATGAGAATGTAGATGGCATTATTCATCTAGCAGCTGAGTCGCATGTAGATCGCAGTATCAAGGATCCGTTTACGTTTGCCAAGACGAATGTTCTAGGAACACTCAGCCTTCTTCAGGCTGCGAAACTCTATTGGGAAAGTTTGCCTGAAAAGTATGAAGGAAAGCGTTTCTACCATATTTCCACCGATGAGGTTTATGGTGCACTTGAAATGACACATCCAAAAGGTATCAAGCCTCCATTCACTACCAAGGCATCAAGCAGCAGTCATCATGAGGCTTATGGTGAGGATTTTTTCTATGAAACCACAAAATACAATCCTCATAGCCCATACAGCGCATCCAAAGCTTCTTCAGATCACTTTGTAAGAGCTTTTCATGACACGTATGGAATGCCTACGATAGTTACAAACTGCTCCAACAATTATGGTCCATATCAGTTTCCGGAAAAACTTATTCCGTTGTTCATAAATAATATACGTCATTGTAAGCCTCTTCCGGTCTATGGAAAGGGAGAGAATGTCCGTGACTGGCTCTATGTGGAAGACCATGCGAGAGCAATTGATTTGATTTTTCATAAAGGAACTGTGGCTGAGACCTATAATATTGGAGGCTTCAACGAATGGAAGAATATTGATATCATAAAAGTGCTCATCAATACTGTCGATAGACTTCTTGGTCGTGCTGAGGGTGAGGACATGAACCTTATCACTTACGTTACAGATAGACCCGGTCACGATGCGCGTTATGCAATCGACTCAACCAAACTTCAGAAAGAACTTGGATGGGAGCCATCCCTTCAGTTCGAAGAAGGTATTGAGAAGACAGTGCGTTGGTATTTGGATAACCAAGCATGGTTGGATAATGTGACTAGTGGCGATTATCAGAAGTATTATTCTGGGATGTATGGTGCCTAGTTGAATTTGTCTTTTTTATGAAGATGCTATTCATATAACGAAAGTGATGCGTGTGCGGGAATGGCAGGTAGTGAGTACGGTGAAGTTTGCCAGTCAATCGGTATGGCGGTTCCTCCGGGGATTTCTTCGAGGGTATTGTGACAGGAGGGAAGAAGCATCTTTCGCTTTTGAGTCTGTCGACGACATAAAAACTAACAAAAAATACGGAAAACGGCTGAAAAATTTGCCTTGCGACAGGTCAAGCGTATGCTATGTGCTTGATTTGTAAGCTATTCCAAAAATTAACCACTAACAATTCAAATTTCTTCCGTGATAAGGGGCTAAAGAAACAATTCTAAATTTCTCCTGATTGAATATGTTGGAACAATCTCTTAAAGAAAAGACCGTAAGGGGTATTGGTTGGAGTGCAGCTGATACATTCCTTGGGTATGGTGTGACATTTATTGTTGGTCTTGTATTGGCAAGGCTTTTGTCTCCAGAGGAATACGGCTTGATAGGTATCGTTACTATTTTTACAACGATTTTGGCCGGTTTCGTAGATAGTGGTTTCAGTAATTCTCTGATAAGAAAGAAGGAAGTTAGTAATGAAGATTATAATACTCTTTTCTCTTTCAATCTGATTGTCAGTATCGTTCTTTTTGTTCTGCTGTATGTAGCATCTCCGATTATTGCAAGATTCTTTGCTCGCCCTCAATTGGTGTCATTGACTCGTGTGTCGGGCTTACTACTTATATTTCAATCATTGTCTATTGTACAATACACGTTGTTAAGTAGAAGAGTCGATTTTAAAACTAAGACTAAAGCAAGTGTAATCTCTGCAATAATGAGTGGCGTTATAGGAATTTTGATGGCATTTACGGGCTTCGGAGTTTGGTCTTTAGTCGCACAATTGCTCTCTAGACAGCTAACCTATTCTGTATGTCTCTGGATTTTAAATAAGTGGTGCCCAAAACTTAAAATCAATATAGAGAGCTTTAAGTATATGTGGGGATTTGGTTGGAAATTAATGTTGAGTAGTTTTCTAGACAGAGTATGGCAACAATTATATCAGACTGTGGTTGGAAAGTACTATTCTCCAGCATCTTTAGGTCAATACACACGTTCTAAGGAATATGCAAGCATTTTTTCCTCCAATTTCACGTCAATCGTCCAGAGAGTTAGCTATCCAGTACTATCACAGATTCAAGATAATAAAGAAAGGATGATAGGGGTATATCGTCGTGTTATTAAGGTAACGATGTTTGGGACGGCGATTACGATGACATTTATGGGAGCCGTGAGTGAACCTTTGCTATATTGCTTAATAGGGCCACGATGGCATGATGCTGCGACATATTTGCCTCTTATTTGCATTAGCATGTCATTATATCCATTACATGCCATTAACTTGAATATGCTTCAGGTGCAAGGAAGAACAGATATTTATTTGTACGTTGAGATAATCAAGAAAGTTATTGCTATACTACCTCTCGGCCTTGGTATATTTGTTAGCATATACTGGATGCTGATAGGTACGATTGTAACTGGTATTGTAGCTTTCTTCTTAAATAGTTATTATACGGGAAAAAGTTTGGGTTATACTTCATGGCGACAGTTAAAGGACGTAGCACCAAGTTATGCTATCGCTTTTTTAATTGCCTTGTCTGTTTATTTCTTCAAATATTTACCCATTTCTTATTGGATTATACTTCCTATTCAAATATTTGTTGGGACAATAGTTGGATATCTCGTATGTGAAAAAACAAAGCTTGAAGAATATATGGAGGTAAAAGATGTTGCTATTCAATATGTTTCTAAACTTTAAAAAAAATAATTATTAGTAATGGAAAAGATTACTGTCACCTCGCCGTTACTGCCCAATCTCGACGAGTTTAATGAATCGCTCAAAAAAATATGGGCAAGCAAATGGGTGACCAATATGGGACAGTTCCATAACCAGTTGGAAAAAGAACTCGCAGATTATCTTCATGTTCCTTATGTATGTCTGTTTACTAATGGAACATTGCCTCTTATGACTGCTTTACAGGCCTTGCGTATTACTGGTGAAGTAATAACTACACCTTATAGCTTTGTTGCTACAACACACAGCATCTGGTGGAACGGATGCAAGCCGGTGTTCGTTGATATTGACCCACGGACGGGTAATATGGACCCGAAAAATATAGAGGCCGCGATTTCCCCCGCGACAACTTGTATAATGCCGGTGCATTGCTATGGGAAACCTTGCGACATTAAAGGTATTCAAGAAATAGCAGACAAGTATGGTTTAAAAGTGATCTATGATGCTGCACACGCCTTCGGTGTTGAGGTACCTGCTGAACAATATGGACTTGAGGCATATGATGAGAAAGGACTTGCTGGAATTATGAATGCCGGAGACATGAGTACGCTGAGTTTTCATGCCACCAAGGTTTACAACACTATCGAGGGTGGTGCTTTAGTGGTTCACGATGAGAAGACCAAGAAGCGCATAGATAACCTCAAAAATTTTGGTATTACCGACCAAGTGACGGTTGTGGCTCCTGGTATTAATGGTAAGATGGACGAGATGCGTAGTGCATATGGTTTGCTGAACCTCAAGCAAGTTGATTGGGCTATCAGTCGTCGTAATGAAGTTGCGAAGCGGTACCGTGATGTATTACGAAATGTTGCTGGTGTTTCATTCTGGGATGATATACCTGGTGTACGTCACAATTACAGTTATTTCCCCATCTTTATTGATGCAGAAAAGTTTGGTATGACTCGTGATGAATTATTCTTTAAAATGGCGGAGAAAAATGTTTTAAGTCGTAGATATTTCTACCCTCTTATTAGTAATTTTCCAACATATCGTGGTTTACCTTCTTCTTCAAAAGAGAACTTGCCTCTCGCTAACAAGATGGCAGATGAGGTTCTTTGCTTACCTATGCATCATGCGTTGACAGAGAAAGATATGAATAGAATACTATATTTTTTTGAAAAATAATGGTTCAGAAGAGATTAATGCTTCTTGGCGGCTTGCGCTACCTGAAACCCGTGATTGATGCTGCCCATAGGCAGGGTTACTATGTGATAACGGCAGATTACCTGCCCAACAACATTGCTCACAAGTGGAGCGATGAGTATTGTAATGTAAGTATCATTGACAAAGAGGCCGTGTTACGTGAAGCTCAACGGCTTAAGATTGATGGTATTATGTCATTTGCATGTGATCCGGGCGTTGTTGCTGCTAGTTATGTGCAGAACAAGATGGGATTGCCGTCGTTTGGCCCGTTTGAGTCTGTGGAGATACTCCAGAATAAAGACAAATTCCGTGCTTTCTTGGCAAAAAATGGTTTCAATGTTCCTCAGGCTAAGGGCTTTGATAGCGTTGAGGCAGCCATGGAGGAAATCTATTGGTGTCCTTGGCCTGTAATCGTAAAGCCTACAGATGCTGCTGGTAGTAAGGGCGTAACGAGGGTCGATAGGGCTGAGGATTTGAAGCCAGCTTTGGAGTATGCTATGGAGCATAGTATTTCTGGTCATATCATTGTGGAGGAGTTTATTGACAAACAAGGATGCTCTTCTGACACGGATAGTTTCTCAGTGGATGGAAAACTGAAGTTCGTCAGTTTCTGTGCTCAGCGTTTTGATGCAGAGGCTACCAATCCTTATACTCCAGCAGCCTATTCCTGGCCTTCTACTTTCACAAAGGAACAGGAAGAATATCTCACCTCAGAGATTCAGCGACTGATTACTTTGTTGCACCTAAAGACTGTAGTATATAACATAGAAGTACGTGTATCACCCAATGGCAAGCCTTACATTATGGAACTTACCCCCCGCGGTGGCGGCAACCGCTTGTGTGAGATGTTACGCTATGCTACTGGTATTGATATGATTACCGCCATTACCCGTGCAATGGTAGGTGATCCTATCATTGATCCTATTGAACAGAGGCCTTACGATGGTCACTGGGCAGAGATTATCCTTCATGCGGATGAGAGTGGTGTCTTTGACTATCTTGAAATTAGCAAGAATTTACCTGCTGAGATTGTGGAAGAAGATCTCTGGGTGAAAAAAGGTGATAAGGTGGAAGGCTTTGAAGGTGCCAATAATGCAATTGGTACGCTTGTGCTGAAATTCCAGACTGCAGAAGAGCTTGAAAAGGCGATCACCGACCAGCGTAGTTGGTTGAAAGTAGTTGTTAAGTAATGGGAACAATAGGCGGTTACTTTTCGTTGGAACTCCCTCTTCGTGAGGAGTATCATAAGGATGCTATTAAGCTGAATACTGGACGTAACTGTCTGGAATACATCTTGTGCGCGCGAGGGTACAGGAAGGTTTTTGTGCCTTATTATACTTGTGAGGCCGTGATGGAACCTATCAACAAGTTGGGCATTTCGTATGAATACTATCATATAGACATTCATTTTGAGGTTAGAGACCACTTTACACTAAAGGCTGATGAGGCCTTGCTTTATACCAACTATTTTGGTCTCAAACAAGGGTACGTTGAGCAGTTGGCGGAGAAGGTAGGAGAGCATCTGATTGTGGATAATACACAAGCTTTTTATGCAAAGCGTTTGGTTGGCATTGATACTTTCTATACTTGTCGCAAGTTCTTTGGCGTTTCTGATGGGGCATATCTCTATACCGAAAAACGGTTGGAAGATGACTTTGAACAAGATGAATCATACGACAGAATGGCGCACCTCATAAAACGAATTGATCTCTCTGCGGAACAGGGATTTAAGGATTACCAAAATATTGAAGAGTGTTTGGATAACCAATCTATCCGCAGGATGTCAAAGCTGACTCAGCGTATCATGCAGTCGATAGACTATGATGTCGCAGCAAAGAAACGTAGGGAGAACTTTCTATTTTTACAGGAGATACTTGACAAAGAGAACAACTTAGTATTAGATCTTGACGGAGATTCCGTTCCGATGGTTTATCCATTCTTTGCGCCTATTAAAGGTTTACGTGAAAAGTTAATTGAGAATAAAATCTTTGTCGCTCGCTATTGGCCTAATGTCCTGCAGTGGGCTACCGAAAGAGATATTGAATATCTACTTACTTCTCAGATGCAACCATTGCCAATAGATCAAAGGTATAGTTACGAAGATATGAATAGAATAATAGAATTAATTAACGATATATTGAAAGTGAATTCCTTATGGAATAAAAGGTAACCACTGCCTATAAAAAGATATCAATTTTAAATTTCTATAGAGATGAAAAAAGTAATCATTTTCGGTGCCACTGGTAATGTGGGTTCTTATGTGTTGAAATATGCAAGTGAATATTTCGATAAGCACGAGTATGAGGTTATCGCTTCTGGTCGTAGAGAAACTAATTTCTTTGATAGTATGGGAATTCGGTATTTTTCCGTTGACATATCAAAGAAGGAGGATTTTGATAAGCTTCCGAAAGAGGATGTGTATGCTGTGATTTACCTTGCGGCTCAGATTCCCTCTTATATGAAAGGCTATCAACCTGAAAAGTACATTCAGTCAAATATTATGGGCGCATACAATGTGCTGGAATATTGTCGTGAGGTTCGCGCAGATCGTATTCTCTTCTCTACAACGGTATTTGATGTATCGTTGTCAGCAGGTCCTGGTAAGGTTTTAATGCCGGACACACCGCTTAACTTTAGCTATAAAGGTGACCATGCGGTCTATGTTATCAGTAAGAATACGGCAATTGAATTGATTAAGCATTATCATGCTGAATATGGTCTGAAGTACTTCATATTCCGTTTCCCGACCATCTATAACTATAGTCCATATCATTACTATCATCCCAATGGCGTGAAAACGCTTCGTCCTGTGTATCGTATGATTGACTTGGCCATGAAGGGTGACCCTATTGAACTGTGGGGTGATCCGAACTATTCAAAGGATATGGTGCATGTATATGATTGTGCCCAGATGATATGCAAAGCCGTAGAGGCGGATCGTGATACTGGTTTCTACAATGTGGGAACTGGAATACCTGTTACCTTGCAGCAGCAGATTGAGGCAATTATTAAAGTGTTCTCACCTAAAGACCATCCCTCTCAAATTGTTTACTGTCCAGAAAAACCCTGTGGCGGTGGCTTCTTGATGAATGTTGATAATGCAAAGAAGGAACTTGGTTATGAGCCTAAATACGATGTGGTCGCTTTATTTGAGAACTATAAGGAAGAAATGAAAGTTGACCGATTCAAAGAATTAAGAATGTTTGAATAAATAAACTAAGATTTGATGGATTCAAAGACTCCTATGGTAACAGTTTGGTGCCTGACTTTTAATCATAATCCTTACATACGTCAATGTCTTCAAGGATTTGTGGAGCAAAAAACAAATTTTAAATTCGAGGTGCTAGTACATGACGATGCTTCTACGGATGGTACTCAGGATATTATTCTTGAGTACCAACAAAAGTATCCTGATTTGATAAAACCATTATTGGAAAAGGAGAACCAATACTCAAAGCATGATGGAAGTTTGATGCGACTACAAATAGAAAATTGCCAAGGAAGGTATATTGCTTTCTGCGAAGGCGATGATTATTGGACGGATCCTTTAAAGCTTCAGAAGCAAGTGGATTTCTTAGAGGCGCATCCTGACTATGGACTATGTCATACTGATTTTGTATTGTCGGATAGAAGTAGAAGGAAACATTATTCTGAACATTATCCTGATGGTAATTATTTTCCTGGATTGTTACTCCATGAGAATGCAGATATTGGTACATTAACGGTTCTCTTTAGAAAAGAAACTTTTGATCGAACACCCAAATATTATCTTAACGAACCATTTGTAGCAGGAGATATTCCGCGATGGATTGAATTGGCGAAAGAGGCTAAAATAAAATACATTCCCGAAGTGACTGCAGCTTACCGCATTCTCCCTCAATCCGCAAGTCATCATTCTTCGTTTGAAAAGAATATCGCTTTTCGTGAGGGCTTGCAAAATATTAGGCTATTTTATGCAGAGAAATATAATATTAAACTGACTGATTTCAGGAATTACTATACCAATTTACTGAAATTCTGCTATAAGGCATCGGAAAGTAAAGCGGCAGAGAAGTATTACAAAGAAGCAAAGAGCGGAAATTACTTGACTATGAAGGGGCTTGTGTTCTATTTGGGAGCGAAAAATAGATGGCTCCACCGGCTGATAGACGTTATATTAATACCAAAATAATAATCTGGAGTGGGCTTGTCAGGTACGAGAACTCCTTAATTAAACTTATAATTGTGGCAAAGATTATCATAGCATTCCTCGTGTTCTTGCTCTTTGCATGGCAAAATTCAAAAAGAAAGGGGACTTGGCTTACACCATCCTCGTTTCTGTTGCTCATCTATACTTTGTCGATATTTATGTCAATCATAGATATTCCTTTGAATGGAGATGTGTTAGTGACGCAAGAAAAATACTGGTTGCCATCGATAGAAATGTGGGTAATGTTGTTGGCGTTTCTATATCCATTTCAGCGTTTTAATGAATCAAAAGTTGAGGATATATTAGTACCTAGAAGGCGATTTCTTGATGTCTTTTCAGGTGTTATTATTGTACTCTCCTTATATTCTATATTATGGTATTTCCCAACTGTGATGAATCTTTTGAGAGGAGATCTTGGCGCATTACGAAATGCATTATACGCAGGTGAAGAATACGTGGAAACAGGCATTTTTAATACAATTGCGTCTACTAGTGCGTCTCTCTATGTATTTTCTCTACTATTGTTTTTTATCTACTTGTGTATAGGAGGAAGCAAGTGGCGACTGATACTGCTATTCATCTCGTCGATGTCTGAGCCAATTCATGTTTTGTCCTTTGTTGGGCGAGATGGTATCGTTTTCTGGATATTTGCCGTTACATTCCTATTCTTAGTATTTAAACCTTATATACAAACAAAGAAGATAGATAAGATAAAGAAATACGGCATATTAGTGGGAACTGTTTTGCTTATCCCTTTTGTGATGATTTCTGTTGGAAGATTTGGCGATCAAAAGGGCGGAACATTTAATGCTATTGTCAGTTATTTAGGTCAGCCATATGTCTATGGTACTCTCTATTTTGGTATTGACAATCCTCCTGTGGATGTTGGACACAGTTTCCCGTTGTTTTATGAATTTACTGGAATGAAACTGCCAGAAAGTACTGGCAAATGGGAAGAAGGTGGTACAGTGTCTTGGGTATTCGGTACATTTTTGAAAAGTTGGTACGAATCCTTCGGAGGATGGTTTGGACTCATTCTCTGTTGCATCGCTTGTGCTGTTATTTTCTTTTCTGTCTTTTGCAAAGTAAAGAAGGTGTTACCGATGAACAAACTATTTGTGTATATTGTATATTTCCAAGTATTTGCACAGGGAGTTTTTTATTTTCGTCAATATACTCGTGGAGGTAACTTATTTATTATTATTTGTTTCTTGTTTGCAATAGCATTTAAGGCTATACCGAATAGAATAAGAATTAGAAAGATTCAATCTACGAAGGTTGTATCTTGATATATATATCGAATGTCCCGATATTTTAACGCTTACTACAATGATATTATTAATTAATGCGTCGAATCCAAAGGCAGGTGGTGGCCTCCAAGTTGCTGATAGCATCTGGTAAGTACTCAATTGCTTCTTTGCTCGTATAAAAATTAAGTGTGACCTTCGCGCCATAATGATTTTTTTTGTAGTTATGGCAACCGGAACAGATTTTAAGAACCTTTGGGAACGCTTCCAGAAAGAGGGCATCCCAGCGAAGCTCTCAATAGCCCGTTTCTGTCAGATGAACGGGGTAGTATATTCCCATTTTGAAAAATGGTACAAGCGGACGTATACGGATGGTGTGATACCGGTGGAGGTGGTCGATCCTTCTTCGCTCGCAGAGTCCAAGGCGGAGTTGAAGCCTTCTACTAGGATCAAGCATTTGTAGGTGATGTTCTCGAACGGTCTTCTTGTCAAGCATAACAATCTAGACTATGCGAGTCTCAAGGAACTCATCAATAAACTGGAGTCGATATGTTAGCTTTGAACGGAGGCGTCCGTATGTTAGTGGTCAATTTTTGGACCTAGAAAAAAGCGTCATAACTTAGGCGAAAAAAGCAAAGGTTATGTACAGCAGTGAAGACTTGGAGAGGTTCTACCTCGATTATCAAAGCGAATGGGTCCCGCGAGGGATGACGCAACAGGCGTATTGCAGCAGGAACAACGTTCCATATAAGGTGATGGAAAACTATTCACGCAATATCCAAAAGAAGATTGTGGAGGTAAAAGTGGTAGGTCGTCCTACGGAAGATCCTCAGCAGAGTGTTTCTACATCTCCGTCATCTGTCCAGCAACAAAGCGAACAGTCGTTCAAACGGGAGTCAAAGCGTAGTATATCGGTGGCGATCCGTTTAGGAGATGGGACAGAGGTGAGTCGAAAGGGATTGGATTATGTGGGCTTGAAATTGCTGATAGAAAAGCTGGAGGTTCTATGCTGAGTATAACAGGAATGAACAAGTTCTATTACATAAAGAACTTCACCGACATGCGCTGCAAGTATAACAGGATACTGGCGGTGATACGTCACCAGTTAGGACGCGAGCCTGAGCAGGGCGATGTGTTCATAGTGATGTCGAAGAACAGACGGCTGATACGTCTGTTCGCATATGACAAGATATCCTGCCAGTTGTTTGAGAAGAGGTTTGTTCCGGAATACGAGTTCATGAAAGTGGAATACGATGGAGAGCAGCCTGTGTATAGAATGGATTGGAAAGACTTGGTTACGCTTCTGGAGAGTCCGGTACGCAAGAAATTGCGTCTAAGGTAAAAAATGTCAAGTTGTTGATTCGTCCTTATCCTTTAATCTCTGGGAGTTGCGACGTGGGGCCTGTGATGCGGTGTAATAGGGTCGCAAACCGGATATTGAAAAGAGGATATGGTTGCAAACCCAAAGAGGCTTAGTCTTATGTAAAGCCTTGAAAATAGCATCTAAAGCATTGTTAATCAATATGTTAAATTTTGCAGATTGCAAGAATATTATTATCTTTGAAGTAAATAAAGCTATCAAAGGTAATGTTGCTCGCAGAGGAAATAAGAGGATTGGTGAAGACGGTTCTGTCGCAAGACGATCTGTTGCTGTTCGAGCGTGCCTTGGAGTCTGTGCCGGAAGTCTATAATTATAGTGGGGTTATGACGGACGAACAACTGAACCATCTGATAGCGTTCCTGTCAAGGAGCAAGGAGAATATCTTCTTTGAATTGAAGCATGAGAAGGAAGAACATGCTAAAATTGTTGCGGAGAAGGATCGTTGCTTAGCGGAAAAAGACGAGGCTATGAAGGATATGGGTGCGGAACTTACAAAGAAAGACCGCATCATTCGCAGTAAGGATAAGCGTATAAGTGACTTGGAGGAACGATTGGCGGAGGCGAATGAGGTCCGCTACGGCCGCAGGGGTAAGAAGTCGAAGCAGTCCGAGAAAGACGATGAATCTGGCGATAGCGGTAAGGGAAGCGCTAATGGTAATGATAACCCCGGAGGCGCAGACCGTCAGCGGGGAGAGGATGAGTGTGATGGAAAAACCCCTCAGGATCCTGTAACCGAAGACAAGTCAGGCGACGGAAAGAACAGCGCGTCCACCGAATGTAAGGTCAATCCGGAAAACAGACCGGAGTCCTACCGAACGATGCGACTGAACGGTGGGATGAACCTGAAGGAAATAATGGAACGTCTGAATAAGACGGAACATAAGTTTGACAGGAGTCAGTTGCCTGCGGGAGCGATAATCAAAGACAGTCGTCTGAAGACGTTCTACACGTTGAAGACGTTTATGCTGAAGGAGACAGTGGAGCAGTTGCGCGTGCAGTTGCCAGGTGAGAAGAAGGCACGCTGGATGTATATACCGATGCCTGGAGAGGAGAACAGACGGCCGATAAAAGGCACGAAGGCATCACCGGAACTGTTGCAGGCTTTGGCGTATGAATGTTATGTGAAGCGCGTGACCAGCGGAAATCTGCTTGTGTATCTGAAGGATATGGGCCTGCAGGTAAGCAAGAATACGCTGAAGAATTGGTTGAAGAAGGGCAAGCGCTATCTGGATAATCTGATAGCGGTGTTGAAGGACAAGGCGCTGGAAAAAGACAGCATCCTGAACTGTGATGAGACATGGTGCAAGGTCCGCAGGTACAACAAATACCTGAAGAAATACATGTGGGTGCTGGTAAACAAAACGGAGAAGATAGTGATCTTCTTCTATGATGAGGGCTCCCGAGGGAGGAAGGTGTTGACGGACTTCTTGGGAGAAGCTGAAGTGAAGGCGATAATGACAGACGGCTACAATGCGTATAACTTTCTAGACGGAACGCTGAGCGTGGATCACCTGCTCTGCATGGCTCATGCGTTTGTGAAGTTCAAGAAAGCGTATAATCTTGGAAAGGATACATCGGCACAGAAGTTCATAAAACTGATACAGCGCCTGTACGACTTGGAAAGTATCTATAAGGAAAAAGGTTATACGATACAGCAGATATATGAAGCTCGTCAGTCTGAAGAGATATCGCGGATAGAACAGGACCTGCGGAGTCTGTTGAAGGAAGAACTGTCAAAGGAGAATCCGAAACGAAGTTATTACATGGACCAGGCTTTGAACTACTTCGACCACTTCAAGGAAGGCATGTTCATGTACCGCGGGGATGGAAGATATCCGATAGACAACAGCCTGGCCGAGCGTCAGGTCCGACCATTTACGGCGTTGCGAAAAGCAATACAACACTACGGAAGTGACGCGGGTGCTGAAATGGCAGCGGTATATCTGAGCGTAGTGAGTACAGTGAAGCTTGCCGGTCAATCGGTATGGCGGTTCCTCGGGGACTTCTTCGAGGATATAGTGACAGGAGGGAAGAAGCATCTTAAGCTTCTAAGCCTGTCGACTACATAAAAAAACAAAAAAAATCTAACAAAAAATACGGAAAATGGTTAAAAATTGGCCTAGCGACGGGTCAAGCATATGCTATGTGCTTGATTTATAGGCTAGTCCAAAAATTGACCACTAACACCTTGTTAGCATGATCCGCGAGATGCTTCATGGGAATGCCGACTACAAAGGTATCCTTCAAGGCGCCTACATTTAGACGCTTAAGAATAAAAATCGCCCTTAAATCAAAATTTTCAAACTGCTATCCTGCTGATAATAAGTGGGGTAGAAGTAATTGAGTACTTACCAGAAAATCCCTATATGTCAGATAGGCTAAAAATCTTATTGGGGGGGGCAAATTATAGTTTTGGATTTGATGTTAAGAGTTTAGAGTTCTGCCGCATTGTTTCTTTTGATCATGACGCAGATTGGCGTGGAGAAATGGGCGGCATGAGACAAGGTGATAGCGTACGAGGTTTCGTTGACATTAAACACAGATAAACTCTTAGGATAGTTGGATCTCAGATTTAATGTAATAGGAATAAATACAATGATTAATTTTACGGTAGGTCCGGTACAGTCATCTGATACTGTACGAGCCATTGGTGCTGAACAGGTACCTTATTTTAGGACACAGGAATTCTCGGAAATAATGTTGGAGAATGAGCGCCTTATTAAGAAATTCGCTAAAGCTACAGAAGATAGCAAGGTGGTTTTTTTAACTAGCTCTGGTTCAGGTGGAATGGAAACATCCATAATGAACTGCTTGACTAAGAATGACAAAGCCCTTGTCGTAAATGGTGGTAGTTTTGGAGCTCGTTTCGTTGAATTGCTTACTCTCCATGAAATACCTTTTACCGAAATTAAATTGGAACATGGGAAAGCATTAAAACAAGAACATCTTGCTGAATATGAAGGGAAAGGCTATACGGCATTTTTACTTCAAAAACATGAGACCTCAACCGGAGTGCATTATGACATGGATCTCGTCTCTGATTTTTGTAAGCGAAATGGCTGCTTTCTAATCGTGGATACTATATCAACATTTCTTTGCGATTATTTTGATATGGCAAAGACATGTGCAGGTGTAATGATTACTGGCAGTCAAAAAGCGTTAGCTTGTGCTCCTGGCATCGCTGTCATGATTTTAGCGCCATCTGCAATTGAACGTATCAATAAAAATAAATGCTGTTGTCAGTATTTTGACTTGAAACTGGCACTAAAGAATATGGAGAGAGGTCAGACACCTTGGACTCCAGCGGTAGGCATACTACGTCAAATTAATACTAGGTTGAAAGAAATCGAGGTTAATGGAGGCGCCGAAACTGAAATTGCCCGTTGCGCTGGATTGGCTAAGTATTTTCGTGATAAACTCAAAGAATATGATCTTCCATTTGAAATCGTCAGTGAGAGTTTAAGCAACGCAGTTACTCCGTTGCATCCAACGACACAATCTGCCTATGAGATATTTCTTAAAATTAAGGATGACTACGGAATGTGGGTGTGTCCAAATGGTGGAGACATGAAAGAAACCATATTTCGTGTAGGGCACATAGGCTATCTGCATAAAGAAGACTACGATAAATTGATTGCTGCATTTATTGATTTGAGAGAAAAGAAATTCATTTAAACATTGGTGCTGCATATGAAGAAAGTAATTACGTACGGTACATTCGATCTATTCCATCAAGGACATTATAACTTGCTCAAGCGTGCAAAGGCGCTGGGCGACTATCTCATTGTTGGGGTTACTACTGATAACTTTGACTTAGAGCGGGGAAAAATGAATACGTGTAACAACGTGATGGAACGCATAGATGCAGTAAAGGCCACTGGACTTGCCGATATGGTTGTGATTGAGGAATATCGTGGGCAGAAAATTGATGATATCCAAAAATATGGGGTTGATATTTTCGCAATTGGTTCAGATTGGGAAGGCTATTTTGACTATCTAAATGAGTTCTGTAAAGTGGTATATCTTCCGCGCACTCAAGGAATATCATCTACTCAACTTCGTCAGGAGCGACCAGCGGTTAATATTGCCATAATCGGCACGGGGAGCATTGCATCGCGTTTTGTGCCAGAGTCCGAGAATGTGAATAGTGCGAATATTGTCGCAGCTTACAACCCAAATCACGAAGCTTGTGTTTGTTTCTGCGAAAAGTATAAAATTCCGATAGCAGCCAAAGACTTGAATGAATTGTATGCTAATTGTAATGCTGTCTATATTGCTTCTCCACATTACACGCATTATGAATATGTAGAATCTGCTTTAATGTCTGGTAAGCATGTGTTGTGTGAGACTCCTTTTGTATTTAGCCGTGCGCAAGCGGAAGAACTATATAACATAGCGCAGGCAAAGGGATTGCATCTTCAGACTGCATTAAAGACGGCTTATTGTCCAGCATTCGGCCATCTTTTCTCGTTGCTCAAGTCAGGCGTTATAGGGGAAATTGTTGAGGTCAACGCCTCTGTAACGACTCTTACTGATGAGAAATCCGAGAAACTTGACCACCTTCATTTTGGGGGAAGCATGAGTGAAAATGCTTGCTTTCCATTATTGCCTATTTTCAAATTTTTGGGTACTGATTTCCGTAACATAAACTTCTATTCTAAGATGAAAAATGATGTGGATATGTTCACTAAGGCTGTTTTCAGATACGATCATGCGGTTGCTTCCTTTCAAGTCGGTCTAGGGGTAAAAACGGAAGGGTGCATGACCATAGCTGGAACTAAAGGCTATGTGTATGTCCCTGCCCCGTGGTGGAAAACCGACTATTTCGAAGTACGCTACGAAGATCAGAATCAAAATAAAAAATACTTCTATCCATATGTTGGAGAAGGCTTGCGTTATGAGATTAAAGATTTTGTGGCTTCGATTTTGACTGACGACTATCACTTCTGCAAGGTGTCTAAGGATGAAAACCTAAAGATGGCTGAAGTTCAGGAATTGTATTTAGATGGAAAGAATGTATTTAAATTATAATCAATGAATAATATTGGCGTTCAGGAACTTAAGCAAATCGAAGTGGATATGCTTAAAGAAATTGATAAATATTGCAAGAAGCACAATTTACGATATTCTCTCGCTTTTGGCTCATTGCTCGGTGCTGTTCGTCACAAAGGATTTATTCCATGGGACGATGATTTGGATATCATGTTGTTGCGTAAAGATTACGACAAATTCATTAAGGGTTTCAAACATGAGTATTATTCAGTAATTAGTCCTGGTTCCGACCCTGAGTATTCTCTCCCATTTGCAAAAGTTAATGATACTCGTACTATCATTAATGAAGACGCAAATGTTAAAAATACATATGGCGTTTATGTAGATGTATTCCCTGTGGATAATGTCCCAGACGATTTGTATGAATTAAAGTCATTTATGAGCCGGAAAAAGAAGCTTAACAGGCAACACATCCTAAAAATTGTAAAAGTAAAGTGGAAGAGAAATCCACTGAAAAATATAGTATTGATTTTGGGGCAGTTGTTCTTGGCATTTAAATCCATTAATGCAATATCGAATGAAATGTCTGATTTGTCCGCAACGTATTCTGGACTGGCTCATTGCAAATTGAGGGGGATTATTGCTCCAAATGATAATAAGTTTGAGGAATTGTTGCCAGCAGATTATTTTGAATCGTACACAACGATTCCCTTTGAAGGGTTTGAAGCTATGGTTATAGAAAAATATGATGAATATTTGACGGCCGCTTATGGTAACTATATGCAATTGCCACCAAAACACGAGCAGATTTCTCATCATAGATTTAAAGCTTGGTGGAAAGATTAGAATTGTAAAAATAGATGTGTACGCTTCTCTGAAGAAGTCAATTCCGTTGTTATATGGTAAATATTATATTAAAATGTCTGAGATAAATGATGTGAAATAATCAGATAAAGTCTTAAAATTGTATCATTCTAAAACGAGAACTGTTCTTTCTGAATACTTCACCTTTTGGAGAAGCATTCATTTCGCAATAGCTACAGACTATTCCTGTATTATTAGTCAATATAAAAAACTCAATGAGGACAATCTAGGATATCAGCTAAAAGGTTAAGACTATTATTAACAAATAGAATTCGTGCTTTCTTTTTTTAACAGATTTATTCACATGCCAACACTACTTCAAATAAATGTTACCGCCAACTGGGGATCTACGGGGAAAATTGCCGAGCAGATAGGGATATGCGCTAGGAAACATGGTTGGGAGTCATACATAGCATATGGTCGTTGGTTTAATCCTTCTCAATCGCATTTAATCAAAGTTGGAGGCAAATTAGACTTATATCTCCACTATGCAGCACAGCGGATTTGTGATAATGAAGGGCTTAACTCTCGTTGGGCGACTAAATACTTGATTCACAAGATAAAATCTATTAAACCGGATATTGTTCAGTTGCATAATATTCATGACCACTTCCTTAGCTATCGATTACTCTTTGAATACCTCAATAAGACAGATATTAAGGTTGTTTGGACTTTTCACGATTGTTGGGCGTTTACCGGACATTGCTTCCATTTTGTAAAGAAGAATTGCGAGCGCTGGAAAACTGGGTGCCATGATTGTCCATTAAAAGATGAGTACCCAAAGACTTGGACAGATCGCTCAAAGAAGAATTATTATTTAAAAAAACATTTGTTTGGAGAATGTAAGAATCTAACCATCGTTTCTTGTTCCGAGTGGATGGACACATTCGTAAAGTCATCTTTTCTAAAAGAGAAAGAAATGACGATTATCAAGAATGGCGTAGATTTGACTACTTTCAAACCTTATTTTACAAAAATATCAAATACTAATAGACGTTTTCGCATTCTTGCAGTTTCTAGTGTTTGGTCTCCTGACAAAGGAGAGTTAGATATCTATAAACTAAGGACGTTGCTCGCTCAAAATGATTATGAAATAACAATGGTAGGTCTCTCAGCTGACCAGCTAAGAAGTCTACCTGTTGGTATCATAGGAATACAACGGACTCAAAACGTGCATGAATTGGCACAACTTTATTCCACTTCGGACGTATTAATTAATCCGACTTATGCTGATACCTTCCCGACGGTAAATCTTGAGGCTCTAGCCTGCGGCACTCCGGTTATTACATATAAGACCGGTGGTAGTCCTGAGGCAATAGACGAGAAGACCGGGATAGTTGTGGAGCAGGGGGATGTCAATGGTTTAGCAGAGGCTATTATGAAATTAAAAGCATCTCCATTATCAGCAGAGGACTGCCGTAAACGGGCTGAAGAGCATTTCGACAAAAACAAATGTTTCGAAAAATATATTGAATTATATACGCATCTAATTAATGGATAGCACATAAACATAGTTAATGGAACAAACAAAACAACGTCTGTGGATTATTACTGAACTCTTCCCTCCAGATGAGACTTCAACGTCTTATATACTTGGAGAAATTGCCAATACATTGGCTAAGAAATATTGTGTCGGTGTAATATGTGGCCCTGAAATATACGATAAGCGGAAGAAACTGGATGACAATACTCGTTTTCATCTGGATGAGAGTATTGTTGTGAAACGTGCGCAAGGTTCCAACTTCGACAAGAATACGATTATTGGTAAAACACTCTCATTCATTCTTATGAGTCACAGCTTAATGTCTATAGTGCGCAAATATGTTCGTAATGGAGACAAGGTACTAATGGTGACTAATCCGGCTCCATTAGTACTACAGATGTCTCGATTAAAAAAAAGTATTGACTTTGAACTGAACATACTAGTACACGATGTGTTCCCAGAGAATACTGTCCCCGCTGGATTAAGATTGCCGATGTATGGTTTTATCAAACGAATGTTTGATAAGGCGTATGCTAAGGCTGATCAGTTAATAGTGCTTGGACGGGACATGCAAGAAGTCCTTATGAAAAAAGTCGAGAAAGGTTCGAAACCTAAAGGCAATTCTCCAAGAATTTCGGTTATTGAGAACTGGGCAGATATTGAGAATATTAAGCCTCAACCTATGCCAGAGGGGAAAATTATTTTGGAATATGCTGGCAATATAGGACGCGTTCAGGGATTAGATAATATAATAAATAATTTACCGTCGGATGTTGAATTCCACATATATGGTACTGGTTCAATGGAAAACACGCTTAAAAGAATGAATCATCCACGGGTGTTTTTTCACGGACCATATTTTAGGAGTCAGCAAAACGAGATTCTGGCTGCCTGTCACATAGCACTCGTTACGCTCCAAGATGGAATGTATGGTCTTGGCGTACCATCAAAGACTTACAACATATTGGCTTCCGGTAGGCCAATATTGTTTTTTGGGCCAAAAAACAGTGAAATTGACAGACTTGTAAGGGAGTCTGACATAGGTTATTGTGAATGGCCTGAAAAATGGAATAAATATGAACTTATTGAAAAAGGAAATAAGGCTCGTGAATTGGCTGAAAAATACTACTCAAAGGACATTATCTTAGAAAAATTCTTGAATGCAATATAATATGGAGAAATTACTTTTTACTGGCGGTACAGGTTTCTTGGGTAAGAATGTTCGTCCTATTTTGGATAAGATGTATGATGTGGTTACCTGTGGCATCACTCCAGATGATATTATCAAGTCAAATCTGGCTAAAGAAATTCCTAACCTGGGCCAACATTATGATATAGTCCTGCATGCTTGTGGAAAGGCTCATGTTGTGCCAAGAACCGAGGCTGAGAAGCAAGCGTTTTATGATGTAAATTATACTGGGACGGTCCATCTTTGTGAGGCGTTGGAGAAAGTTGGTGTCCCGAGAGCATTGGTTTTTATCAGTACTGTGGCGGTGTATGGCTGCGATAGTGGAGAAATGATTACTGAGAATCATCCGTTGAATGGAGATACGCCTTATGCTAAAAGTAAAATTATGGCGGAGAAGTACTTGACGGATTGGTGCGCAAAGAATGGAGTCGTCCTTGGTATCCTGCGTCCTTCTTTGCTTGCTGGAAAGAATGCTCCGGGTAATCTTGGGGCCATGGTCAAAGGAATTCAGAAAGGGTATTATATGCACATTGCCGGCGGAAAGGTGAAGAAAAGCATTCTGATGGCAGAAGATATTGCTCGTATTATGCCAAAACTTATCGAAAGAGGTGGCATATATAATGTATGCGATACTTATCAACCTACGTTCGGGGAAATAGCCCAGTCTGTAGCTAAACAACTTGGTGGTAAGCATGTTATAAATATCCCATATTGGATGGCTTTCTGTATGGCTAAGGTTGGAGATCTTATGGGATCGAGAGCTCCTATAAATTCGCTTAAACTTAAGAAAATAACAGAGTCTCTCACTTTTGATAATGCTAAAGCGCGAAAAGAACTTGGATGGGATCCGTTGGATGTCCTTACTAATTATAAGATTTAATTTGGTAAAGAATCTCGTAGAGAAATTCGCGCCGGCAGCATTGACAAGACCCTTTCATAATTTCGATGACGGCGATAGCATGGCCCCTGGTAAGCGGGTGTATATTATGCGTCCTTGCATGATTCATGGACCGGGGAATAAGGGGAATCTCAATTTGTTGTATGGGGTGGTCAGGAAGGGGATTCCTTGGCCTTTGGGGGCGTTCGAGAATCGGAGGTCGTTCACTAGTGTAGGGAATCTCTGTTTTGTGATCGGCGGTATTCTGGGGAAGGATGTTCCTTCTGGTATTTATCATATGGCGGATGATGAGGCGCTTTCTACTAATGAGCTTATCGAGGTGATTTGTGAGGCGTTGGGAAGGAAGGCGCATATTTGGCGTGTGCCGAGGGGGCTGATGAATGGTGTGGCGAAGTTGGGAGGATGGCTGCATTTGCCGCTTAATCCGCTGAGAATGCAGAAGTTGACGGAGAATTATGTGGTTTGTAATGGTAAGATAAAGAGGGCGCTTGGAGTGGAGAGGATGCCGGTGGGGGCTCGTGAGGGGTTGTTGGAGACTTTGCGGGGGTTTGCGGGGGAGGGGAATGGCTCTTTACAGTCGACTACGGGCCACTAAAGATGGGGAAGACTTGAGGCTGTTGTCTGTCATGTTACATGGCGTTTCGGATAGAGGTTATTAAATCACTGGAAATTAGCGGTTAATTATGGTATGCGGAAGTATGCGTGAATCTATTATTATAATTTCTTATGTTGTTGAAGGAAGTTAAGGAAAGAATACTGAAAATAGTCTATGATAGTGCTGGGCATGCTTTGGGTGTTGATGATTTTGCTAAATTAATACCAGAAGCGACTGAAGATCAACTTTGCAAAGCTGTTAAATCTTTGAGTCAATCCTCAATGTTTGCTACATATATTCCTTATCTTGGTGGACGATTTGCAGTTAGTGGGCTATCCGCAGAAGGCATGGAATACGTGGAAGATCATCTCTTATCTGAAGGTGAGAAACTGATTGATGGGCTGATAGATACTGATAAGACTGTTAAATCTGGGAAGAATATTGAAGTTAGTCTTGGGGATGAAGATGACTCTTTGAGTTCTACAGGAAAAGAAGGTGATGAAAAAGATGCTTCATTAACGCACACTCAAGAACGTTTCAAGCCAATAATTATTTCTGATATTCAAAAAGATGCAGATGTTAATCCGTGTTTTGGGGTAGGTACATTGGCGACTTGTTTTGTAAGGTTAATTGATTCCGTTAGTCAGTCTAGTTCTGTCAATGTCTCAATGATTGGGATATTTGCTCCGTGGGGAAGAGGTAAGACCTACTTTTTCTCGCGTGTAAAAGAACTGTTGAATGAGCATAACTCTATCTTAAAGTATTTTGTTGTCTCATTTAATGCTTGGAAATACCAAGAGACGCCTGCTATTTGGGCATACTTATATGAGACCTTCAAGAAAGACCTTTTAGGTTTTTGGGCCCGTCCTATATTTAATATATGGCGGCATTTGTGGAAATTATTGTGGAGTCTTTTCTTATTCGCGTGCCCATTTGCAATTACATGGCTATTTAGAGAAAGGCTTCCATCTGATTCGGAGTTGCTAGTGGGCTTATTATCTGTAGTTGGATTTATATTAAAGACAATTTATGATAATGTAGATTCTGTGCAATTGTTAGGGCGTAAGATATTCTTAGGTGACGCTTTTGATAAAGAATTAGGCGCTCAATCTGAAATTGAGAAAGAACTTGAAGCGTTGCTTAAGTTTAAAATATGCAATCGAACTAAGAAAAAGAAAATTCTGCTGTATGTTGATGATATTGATAGGTGTGATTATTCTAGAATCGTCTCTGTCATAGAATCTTTAAGAACGATTCTTGAAAATCCGGAGATAGGTGCGCGTTTGGTTATTGTGTGTAGTATAGATGTTAATATATTAAAAAGCGCTTTGGAGCAAAAATATGGATTAATAAACAGTCCGAGTGGATCGAATCTTAAACATATCATTAGAGACCAGATAGATAAACTGTTCGTTTCCTCAATCTCCCTTCCGGAGCTGAAAGGTCTTGAGTATTGTGAGTATTTGCAAGAATTATCGGGAGTGGGTAGTGTAGAGTTTAGTGGTTTTTCTATTTCAATACGCTCGAAAGAGTTCTTGTACAGAGGCGAGCAACCTAGATTTGCTCCATCAGACGAATCAACTACTAATGATCTGGACATTAAACAACTGGTTGGTTTAATTCTGGATGAAATCCAAATAGTGAGTGCTACTTTAACACCGCGTCAAGTTCGTATTTTGTATTACAGATGTCTGTTTGCTATGAATATACTTTCAGAAAGACATGAATATATCGATCGTAAATGCATTCGTGATATTATTCGTAAATCATATTGCAATGGTCAAGATGAAAGTGGGCATGATGATAGTTATAAAGAAATTTCAAGCATAGTTGTACCATTATAAAATACACTAAATAATGAACGTCGGAAAAGTTAATGATTGATTTGGATTCCGCGCTCTCTTCAAAGTATAGGGGTAACTAACTCATAAATTCTATTAATTCAATATGAATACATATTTGCTGTATGGCGTGATTGCTGTACTGCTGTTTGTCGTGGAGGTGGTTTACTTCCGCGTGGCAGCGCGTTTCAATATCATTGACAAACCCAATGAGCGAAGTTCGCATTCGACGGTGGTTCTTAGGGGCGGGGGGATTATTTTTTTGCTGGGGCTGTGGATTTGGGGCGCGTTTTTCGGGTTTCAGTATTTGTGGTTCTTGGTGGCGGTGACGCTTGTGGCGGGTGTCAGTTTTGTGGATGATATTCGTTCGCTTCCGGATAGTGTGCGGCTGGTTGCGCAGTTCGTGGCGATGGCAATGATGTTTTATCAGCTGGGGCTGTTGCATTGGGATATGTGGTGGATGGTGATTGTGGCGTTGGTGGTGTGTGTGGGGGCGTCTAATGTGATCAATTTCATGGATGGTGTGAATGGTATTACGGGGGCGTATGCGTTGGCTTCGCTTGTGCCGCTGGCGCTGTTGAATTCGTCGATGGGGTTTGTGGATCAGTCGTTGATTTATGTCGTGATTCTTGCGGATTTGGTGTTCTGTTGTTTCAATTTCCGTCCGAAGGGTAAGGCGAAGTGTTTCGCGGGGGATGTGGGGTCGATAGGTGTGGCGTATATCTTGCTGTTTTTGTTGGGGGCTCTTATTCTGGCGACGGGGGATATTACTTGGCTGATTTTCTTGTTGGTGTATGGAGTGGATGGATGTCTGACTATTTGTCATCGTATTATGTTGCATGAGAATTTGGGTGAGGCGCATCGTAAGCATGCTTATCAGCTGATGGCTAATGAGTTGAAGATCGGGCATGTGAAGGTGGCGTCGTTCTATGCGTTGTTGCAGTTGGCGGTGTCAGTTGGGTTTGTTTATCTTTGTCCTGTGCTGGAGGCTGGTAGCGGGCTTTCGCTTGTGGCTTGGCATTGGATTTATTTGGTTGTGGCGTTGGCGGTGTTGGCTGTGGCTTATGTGGTGTTTATTAGGAGGTATTATTATTTGCATGAGGCGTATTTGGCGTCGTTGAAGAGGTAGTGGTGGTGTTATCTGATGGGGGTTACTTAAGCATTGACAATAAACATCTGAGAGTGGAGGAACATCCGGATGGTGCGATTCGGGGGTGGGGGCGCACGATGGCGACGAGGTGGATGTTTGTATAATGTGTGCTGAGGCGAAGGCGCGGGCGTTCAGACCTTCGGATGCGGAGTTGGAGGGTGATACGGATGCGGCGGTTTCGTTTTTGGGGGTCAAGAGGAAGTTTGAGGGGACGTTCCCGAACATTGAGATGAACACTGTGTCGCACTTGAAGTTGGTGCAGTTTATCGAGGCTGCGATTAGGGGGAGTGAGCCGGATGTGATTATTACGCATCACCCGGCTGATACGAATAATGATCATTTGCAGACTTCGATGGCTTGTCAGGAGGCGATTAGGTTGTTCCAGCGTCGTCCGGAGGTGAAGCGCGTGAGGGAGTTCTGGTATATGGAGGTGCCGTCTTGTACTGAGTGGGCTGTCAATGCTGCTATGAATTTGTTTCGTCCGAATTGTTATGTCGAGGTGGGGAAGGATGGTGTGGAAGCGAAGTGCAAGGCGCTTTCGATGTACAGGGGCGTGATGAGGCCTTATCCGCATCCGCGGTCGGAGGAGTATATTACTGGGCTGGCGGCTATGCGCGGCGGACAGTGGGGAATGGAGTTCGCGGAGGCTTTTGAGGTGGTGTTGAGGGAGTATTGAGGGGGATTCTGATATCATTTTTTTATAATTGATTGGTAAACTACCATTTTAACGTAGGGATAAGCGCTTAGTGTTTCATACTTTTGCGTAAACAAAAAACGCAAGAGAAATGGAA
>SAMEA104315426__coassemble_264_pt1 | contig 45574 bp, 27 predicted proteins | sample SAMEA104315426__metabat2_low_PE_008 | metagenome-assembled genome bin SAMEA104315426 (sample SAMEA104315426) | gut metagenome | biome: Monkey gut; feature: monkey-associated habitat; material: faeces | place: China | collected 2013 | reverse complement strand
GGTAACTACTATACTGATTGTCAATCCGTTACGTGATGGAATCAGGTCTAAATCCGCTTTGGTAATATTATGCTCTGCTGCTGCGGAACAGATACCGTTCCACAATTCGCTGATCTGGGGCAGGTCCAGTTTGGCGGAAATGCCCAGTCTCACCGAAATCGAACAAGGTCTGGCGAGCGAAGCGTAAAGTTCCCCTACTGTTCCGACGACACATTTGTATCCGAGATGCTTCAGCGGAAAATAAGTCAGGTCGAAATCTATTCCCTCAAGCCACATCCTCGATGCCGTCCTGATGACTGAACCCTTCTCTCCTCCGAGGAATGCCGTTCCTTCGCTCTGCTTGAAATCAGATTCATGAAACAACATTTTGATAGCCTCTATCTTGCCGATATCACTGAAATTCTTCTTTTCCATACTGAAACTTTTACATTTTATAGTGCAAAAGTAACATATTATTTCTACATTTGAAGATATAACAATTACTAAGATATCATGACATTCAAAAAACTACTTTTAACCGTTGCGGCAGCATTGACCCTAACCCCTATGGTATTTGCGGGCAACGACAAGCCGGCGGAAATTACAGTAATCTCTTATAACATACGAATGGGCGAGGCTAACGACGGCACTAATTCATGGGAATACCGCTATCCGGCTTCGGCGATGATGATCGAAGATCAGAAGCCGGACGTCTTCGGCGTACAGGAAGCATTCGACTATCAGGTGCGCTATATGGACGAATATTGTGAAGGATACAAATGCGTCGGCGTCGGCAGAGAAGACGGAAAGCGCAAGGGCGAGCATATGTCCATCTTCTATAACTCCAAGAAAATCAAGATGTTGAAATGGGGAACATACTGGCTCTCCGAGACTCCTGACGAGCCTTCCAAAGGTTGGGATGCCGCGTGCATGAGAACAGCTACCTGGACATTGATGAAAGACAAGAAGAGCGGCAAGAAGTTCTATTACGTGAACACTCATCTGGACCACGTGGGAGTGGAAGCCAGGAAAAAAGGCCTCGAACTCATCGTGAACAAGATTAAGGAAATGAACAAGGAAGGTTATCCGATGATTCTTACCGGAGACTTTAACACCAAGCCGGACAACCATATCCTGGACGGTCTTAACGCTATGATGCTCAGCGCGAGAAACACAGCCGTAAAGACCGACAACGGAATCACTTACAACGGTTGGGGCAAGGGCGGCAGCGTAATCGACTACATCTACTATTCAGGTTTTACCGCCTGCACACTTTTCGAAGTCATCACGAAACCATACATGGAACGTACCTATATTTCAGACCATTTTCCGATTAAAGCGGTGCTCGTATTCTGATGAAAACAATTGTAAATAAAATAGTTGCGACGGCCGTCCTTCTGGCGGCTGCCGTCGTTTATGTCCCTGCCGGTCCAAGAGGTTCAGGGCCAATGCCGTTGAGGTCAATGCAGATGAGTCATCATGCCGCACACTTGTTGGACAGCGCCGTGAACGATGCCATTTCGCAGCATCTTATTCCTGGTGCAGTCGTCTCTGTGGTGAAAGGGGACAGGATAGCATATCTTAAAGCCTTCGGCAACAAATCAGTTGTTCCTGACACGGTCAAGATGACGGATGTTGTTATGTTCGACCTGGCTTCCTGCAGCAAATGCGTAGGAACTACATTATCATTCATGCAGTTGATTGAACAGGGGAAAGTCAGACTTCATGACCCTGTGAGCATGTATATTCCGGGATTCGCCAAGTGGATTCCGGACAGCGTAGCGATGGCCAATGGTGTCAAGCCTGTGACTATTACGGTGGAACACTTGCTTACACATTCTTCAGGTATAGATCCATATCTGAATGTGAATGATTATGTGAAAAAATACGGCGAGAGTACTCCTGATTCTCTTGTAAGATACATCGCGGAAAAGGCAGGACGTAACTTCGAACCTGGCACGGACTTTATGTACAGTTGCTTGAATTTCATATCATTGCAAGCGATATTGGAACGAGTGACAGGGGAGAGACTCTGTGATTACGCAGAGAAGAACGTTTTCGCTCCGTTAGGACTGAAACACACTATGTATCTGGACAGTACATTTATTAAATCAGGAATTCGCAAATCCGGTTATACATATCAGGAAATCAAGTCGTTATGCGCTCCTACTGAAGTGCAGGCGGATGGCATGCCGCTACTTGGTTCTGTACATGATCCACTGGCACGACGTCTTAATGGAGGTAATTCCGGCAATGCCGGTGTATTTTCCGACGCACGAGACCTGAGCGTAATCTGTGCAGCGATAATGAATGGGGGAGAGATACAGGGCCATCGTATTCTTTCTCCTGCGGCAGTCGAACTCATGTCCAAAGTGCCCGAAGACATTGACCCGGAAGTAGGAAGAGCCCTGGGATGGGATCATCACAGCTCTCATGCAGGACCTCGCGGAGACCTTTTCAGTATGGACGCAACTATTTGTCACACAGGCTATACCGGAACGTCTATCGTCATTGACCTGAAACGGAAAACTGCGGTCATCATTTTGGCGCATAGGGTTCATCCGGAGGATACGGGCAGTCTTGCGCGCTTGCGGGCGGTCGTGGCGAATATCGTGGCCGGGGCGAACCTTTAGGCGAGCGTCTTGCGCAGAACCTTGAGAATTAATCCTCCGCGGTCAGCCGATGCTAATGTGCGTCAAGATGTGTCAGAAGATTGTCCTTGACAGGATTGCCGAGTTTTAGATGCTACGGATGGATTCCTCGAACTTTGCCCGTAGATGTTTTCCTATATTGTTCTCGTTTTCCGGTATTTCCAACTTGCTCCGCATACTGCTGTTGTCGTTGTACTGTCTGGATTTTCCGGTATAATTGATAATGCTTTTACAGCTCAATCCTATTGTATACATGCATGCTATGTTCAGTTCATTTTCGTTCAGATCATGGCCGCGGAGATATTCTATGTACTGAGGATACTCCGTTTCGAATGCGATGAGAAGCGATGACATGAAAGACTGCCTGTCTTCTATTGTTTTGTTCAGGGTGTTTGATATTCTTGTCCCCAGAGAACCGTCGTTTTCAATCCAGGAGGCAAAGATGGCATTCAACAGGCGGAACCTTGTAAGCATTATGCCAGCCTTGAGTGTTTTGAACTCGGTTCTGTCCTTTAGCTGTGACATCAGACAGACAATCTCTTTCTCTAAGGAATCATTGACCTTTATCTGTTCCTTCATTTTGGTCGTTATTGCTCGTATACGAGATCTGTTAGCTAAGGCAATCATTGCAAAAAAGATGAAGATTACACTGGAAATGATGTAAAAGACTGTCTGTTTCATTTTCTCATGTTCCATTGCCAGCATATTGTTATACCTTTCCTTTATATAACGGGTATCCTGTTGAAACAGGTCGTTTTCAAGAGAATCCGTAATGGCCTTGTATGCTTTATAAGTGACAAGACTTGCTTTATAATCTCCTAAGGCGCTCAGAACCTCGGATGACGATTCCAGATATTCGGGTTCTTTCATGTGGCCCGGATTATATGAAGCATATTTCATGAGGGCGGACAAAGCCGCTTTATAGTTTCCTTCTGATGTATAGCATTTTGCGAGTTGTGTCCATGCAATGTCTTTTTCGTCACAGGATTTCATATATTCTTCAATGTCTGATTCTAGGTCAACTCCTCGTTTGCTGTCCAGCATAAGACGAGCCTTGAAATAATGACTTTTTCTCATACTGTCCAGACTGTCAGAAAAAGGCTGCATGGCATTCAGACATGTATAAGCAGAATCAATATTGTCAAGGGATAGATGACATAATGATAGATTGATTGAACTTTCCAGATATTTGATATTGTCTCCGGAGATATAAAACTGATCTCTCGCTTTCTCTGTATAGTATAACTCTTTTGCAGTATCTTTTAAAGTCCCGTATATTTTGGCACAAACTTCATAAGCTTTCCCTGAAAGGACATGATCAGATGACTGGTTTATTTGTCCTCCGGCAAGAACGAGCCATTTCATGGCCTCCTCATAGTCACCGTTGTTGTAGTGGGCGAGGGCTGTATAATAGTAGGATTTAAGTTTTTCGTCGGCAGTTCCTTTCTTGTTATAATAAATTTCCGCGACTCTGATCAGCGAGTCGGATTTATATTTCTCACCTGCGTTATCCATCGCGATGGTTTTAACCAGAGCATATCTGGCCTTGTCTTCATTAGTCTTTATCCGTTCACGGGCATCCTCAAGTGTCTCCAGGGATTTGGATGGATTGGTTCCGGATATCAATTCCGCATAATCCAGAATTGTGTCAACAGTGTTGTCCCTTTCAGCACAACTCCAGCACAGTAAACTGACAATAATGGTCGGTATAAGTCTAAATGTTCGTTCGTACATAGGCATCTCGTTTTCTTCAAATTTAAGATTTTTTATAAAAAATGAAACCTTTTTGTTTGAAAAAACTGCAATGCCGGTGTGTTGTTATAAGAACAGGTGTTCTTCTGTAATGGTTCTTTTATATCAATGTGATATCTGTTTCTAGTTGATTTTGAAGAAGTTGGAGATACTTTTCGGATTTTGTTTTCAACTCATTATGTGTACCTTGAGCGACAACCCGTCCGTTTTCAATCATTATGATGTTGTCTGCGTTTTTTATGGTGCTTAATCTATGGGCAACGATAACCACCGTTCTCTCTTTTAGAAAGCTATGTAGATTATTCATTATTGTGTGTTCATTATTTGCATCAAGTGAATTTGTTGCTTCATCAAATAGCAAGTAAGGAGATTCTTTGTAGATGGCTCTGGCGATTAAAATTCTTTGACGCTGTCCATTACTTATACCTCGTCCTTCTGCCCCAATGACGGTATTATAGCCTAGGGGAAGAGTGTTAATCCAATCCGTTAGATTTGCAATTCTGGCAGCGTTTTGGAGTTTGGATACGTCTGCAGAAGGGTCTGATAATGCGATGTTTCGTTCAATCGTATCAGAAAAAATGTAACCATCTTGAAGGACAGCACCACAATATGTTCTCCATTTTGAAATACTGTAATCGGATAAAGGTCTATCTCCAATCAAGATTTGTCCAGATACGGGAGTATAAAAACCTAACAACATTTTTAGAATTGTTGTTTTGCCGCTTCCGGACAGACCTACAATAGCAGTTGTCTTTTTGCATGGAATTGTAATGTTGATGTTCTTTAATACGTTTGGTGACGATGGCCCATCAAAATAATAAGAAACATTTTTTAGATAAATGTCCGAGTTGTAAGGAATATCCGTAATTGTATTCGTTTTCTCTTCATCTTCTAATGTGTTTATTTCATTTAGACGTTCCATTGACAGTTTTGCGTCTTGAAAACTATGTATCAGCATTATAAATTGGGAAATAGGAGCATTGAGCTGACCTAAGATGTATTGTATGGACATCATCATTCCTAGTGTCATAGTTCCTGTAATGACCGCCTTTGCTGATATGTAGGAAATCATAATGTTCTTGCATTGGTCAATGCATGTGCCACCAAAGTCTTGTGTCTGTTTGAGTTTTAGACTTGATTCATTGACTTTTAACAGCCTATTTTGAATTGATACCCACTCGTGACGTTTTTGTTCTTCACATTTGTTCAATTTGATGTCTTGTATTCCATTTATCAGTTGAAGCATATTGCTTTGGTTTAATGATGATTCTTGGAATCGCATGAAATCAATTTTTCGTCGATGTTTCATGAAAAGTATGCTCCAACATATATAACAAGCACTTCCTGCTGTAAATAACAGCAGGACTTCAGTGTTGTATTTAGAAATGACGATGCTATATATGATGAATGATAGAATTGCAATCATGGCACTTAATAACGTACTTGTCAAGAAAACCTGGATTCTTCCATGATCTCCTATTCTTTGCATGATATCTCCTACTCTCTTTGAATCAAAAAATGAAATTGGCAAACACATAAGTTTCTTCAAAAACTCTGAAATCAGAGAGATGCTGATTTTTGTTGAAACATTGAGCATCAATCGGTTTTGTATAAAGTTGTTTATCAGTTGACCTAATACAAGGAAAAACTGTGAACATAATAGAATCACGACAAAATCAAGATCTTTTGTACGGATACCATCATCAACTAAAGATTTTGCAATAAATGGGAACAATAGTCCAAGCAAACTTGCAAAAATCATTATTATGAATAATAATAGCAGGTTTTTTTCGTATGGGTGTATAATTTTTATGAATGTCCTGAAAATTAAAAAAGGTTCTTCTTCTATTTGTTTTTTATAAAAGTCAGGAGTTGGTTCCAAGAATAATGATATTCCTTTGTGTTCTGTGTCTGTTGAGAAACACCAGCCTTTAAGAAAAGATGATTCTTTGTATTCAAGTATTCCCTCAGAAGGATCTGCTACAGTCACAGTGGTCGTATTGCATCGTGTCCGTATCTTGATAATAACGACAAAGTGCTGTTGGTTCCAGTGTACAATACATGGCAACGGTGCGGCAGTCTTAAATTCATTCCAAGAGATTTTAACGCCAATTGCATGTAATCCAATACTCTCTGCCGCATCTTTAATGCCAAGAAGAGAGACCCCATTGCGGTTGATATGGCAACGGTCGCGTAAATCTTGCATGGTATAGTTTTTACCATGATACCTAGCTATCATTTTAAGACATGCCGGTCCGCAGTCCATAGTGTCTTTTTGCCGTTCTATAAAGAAACGTGTCATGTTTGCTCAATAGCGTTCAGAGTTTCTAACGAAACTGTTTGCATTTTTGTTGGCATTCTTGTTGCCTTTCCCGAAATTATATGCGACGCTTGCCGTAATCTGTCTTCCCAGAGTTCGGTACTGTGACGTGCTGCAGTATTCTGAAGTCGCCAGATGTCCTAATGACATTGTCTGATTAAGCAAATCGCTGCAATCTATTGAGAAAGACAGCATTTTGTAGGAAGTGCTGAGTTTTACAGACCAGTTCCATGTATTGCAATCCAGCAGTTTGCCATATCCCCGGTATTCAGAAAAAGCCAGTGATGTGGTTGCTGTCAGGTTGAACGGAAAAGTATAAGTTACGGATGGAATAGCCCGTAGTTGCAGGACGTCCTTTCCGGCAGATTTAATGAAAGAATACTGAGATTTATAATATTTTGAAAGCAGTTGAAAACTGATAGACAGATTCTTGAGCCTATACAACCAATATATGTAACCTGACAGATTCAGGATGTTCGTGTTGCTTTTTTTGAAACCGCTTTGTCCGCTATAGAACCTGTCTCCTTTAAAGTTGCCGAAGATATCATAAATGAGCTCATCGTAATCGAATGTGCCGGAATCAATCATGTTTCTGTCGTATGTAGAAGATTGATACCCTTTTGTCGTTCTGAAATAGCTGTCGGTAAACAGTTGCATATACCAGTGCTTCTTTTTATCAAGATAGAAGCTTGCCGTGCCCCATAACTTGATGTTTCCGGAAGGGGTCTTTGTATTTACAGGGATTGAATTCCTTATGCCATTGTTGTCAAACCAGTTGGCTTCTACGATTCCATTTGTTTCCAGTTGTGTGGATAGAATCAGATTCAGATTGCATTTCCCATAGTATGTATATTGTCCAGACAATTCATAGGAATACGCTTGCTTCAGATAAATGTTACCAACCATTATTTCAGATGGAGAAATGATACGGATGGACGGTTGAATGTCATTCCCACCGACAGGGGTCGTGAATGACCCTAGATATAGTTGCTGTTTGCGTCTGTTGAAACTAGCCTTCAGATATGGGGCAATTCTGGTCTTCCAGTAATTGGCATAAGAGTTGGCGGATGAAACATTTGATTTGAAATGTGTAAAATCGCACCCGGCGAACAATTCCGTATTGTTCGCAGAATATTTCATCAAGATGCTCTCCTTTATGCTATAATTTGACAGTTTGCTTATGTTTGAATATTTGTCATTCCTGCTGTTGTTCATCAGGTCTGTTGCAAGAGAATGGGTATTATAGTAATCATATTTTATGGTCTCCTGGAAGTTGACTGCCCACTTTTTAGAGATAGGCTCATTGTATGTCAATGTCGAATTCACCCCCAAGTTATTGTTCTTCATATCATAATCGAGATATGTTGAATTAGAGCTTCCTTCATATGTCATTTCAGAGAGGTCGGTTTTGTCTCCATTCGAAATGTTCTGAGTGTGCTTTACAAATAACGCTATATATCGTCTTTCTTTTCCAAGGTTTTTTGCGTCCAATGATATCCAACTATTTGATTTAAAGTTGTTTATATCCATTGAGCGATTCTCTGTTCCGGAATATGCCTTGGTAAAACCTGTCAATGTGTGACTGTAGTCTGTTATCGAGAATGATATGTCTGGTTTAAATTCAAATGATATCTTTTTTGAGTAATCATTTTTCAAATCGCCAAAAAAGGAGATCCCGTAAATCTTGTTTACAGAAGACAGCTGTTGAGTTTTTGATGATATGGATTCATTGTCAATATAGTACAACAAATCAGAACTATTGTCAGAAACAGTTTTGTTCAACATCCCCAGTAAAGAGACGTTGGTAGATACACCAGATATTCTGTCAGTATTGTAATTGACTCCGACCTTTGATTTAAATCCATTGGAGACAGCGATGTTGTCTCCATTTGCCACGATTGTCACCTGATCACGTTTCCCGTAGATGCTTCCGAATGCGTTTCCTTGATAAACTCCTTTTACGGAGTAGTCGTCTTCGATATGTTTATCCCACACTGAACCTCCACGTAGACCAAGATTTCCAAAACTTCCTTTTGCGAATTCCTCCTTCAGTTCTACATCCATGACTTTTTCATCTGTTGCAGAAGACCTGAGTCCTGAAGCAGCTGTTTCCTTGTTCGCTTTATCTATCACCTTTATTCTGTTGACAATTCTTGCCGGCAGGTTGGCCAAGGCCATCTGCATATCTCCGAAAAAGAAGGTTCGTCCATTTACGGTTATTTCTGTAACTGCCTTTCCGTTGACGGTCACTTTTCCATTGGTGATTTCTATCCCGGGCATCGTTTTCAGCAATTCCTCCAGCATGGCATTGTTCCCAACCCGGAAGGCTGAGGCATTATAAATGATAGTGTCAGTCTTGACTTGTACAGGTTCCGCCAAGCTGGTTATAGTTGCGGCGTTGATATAGTCTTTGCTTTCTTTCAGTTTTATATCTTTCAGGACCCTGCTTGCATTCACGGTTATATCTTTCTGATATTTAACATATCCCAGCAGTTCTATGTTAATCAGGTAGGCTCCTTTTGCTATGTTTGTCAACTCTGCCGAACCGTCTTGCCCCGATATGGTGAAATGAGTGATGACAGTGTCTTTATAAGGTGTCAGGTATACAGATGCAAATGGCACAGGTTCAGATGAGGTCTCGTCTATAATCTTGAAACGTATAGTATATTTGTTTGATGCGTAATCGTTTGAAGAGGATGCCGTTACTATAGTCTGTGAATGAGCCGTGATGCTGCCGGACAATATAGCAGATACTGAAATCAAAAACAAGCGGATGTAAAGCCTCATGGTGTGATATGTTTTGGTTGGCGTTTGTTTCTTATTGGTAATGGAGAGAAGAACAAACTTCTCTCCACGACGAGTTATGTTCCTATAAGTTCGGAAGAGGATCCGGGTTTGGATTTATAGGTGTATTGTCACTAGTGGTATCAGCATTGGAATCAGCTTCTTTATCCGCATTAGGTCCTGAGCAGAAACACCCACATACTGTTTTGCCACCGCGAATCAGTTTCATTTCTTTCTCCTGGAGAATAGAAATCTCCTTTTCATTCAGTTTCAGATTCATGATAATAAATTTGTTTAAAAGATTGATAAAATATAATTCTGCGCAGAATTATCATGTTAACAGAAAGATTCAAGGTTGAAAGCCCGTTCATAGCAACTTGGAGATGGACATAACCACTGACAAAGGCACTGCGAACATTTAGGCGAATCACGCAGTTTCCTCCATGAATAGTTGTATGAAAGTTCTTTTGCAACCAGAGATAGAATATTGTCACTTAATGTGCCGAGAGGCTCGATCCCATGCCGGTTAGGGTTGGAGTATATCTTTTTGTCAGGGAAGACGAACAGGTTTCCCCAATAGTTCAAATTTAATTTCTGATGTATGTAGATCATACGTTTCGATATAGTCTTTGACTTTAAGATGTCATTTTTGCTTTCAAAAACATGTTTGCGAAAAAAATCCAGATTGTTATCTGCGATACACTCGAAGTTTAAATCCGGAATGCGTTTAACTAATCTTTTATAGTGCTCTATACCTTTATCAGACTTGATAAGCATTGTATATATGACATTTTTGGATTCTATATAATCGGACTGCTCCTTGTCGCAGTCGCTGTCAATAAGGACAGTCATCTTTAAACTGGTTGATTGAAGCCAATTACAGAGTTCCTGATTAAACGTCTCATGAAGCAGAAATAAGGTTGTGTTGGGATGTTTTCCTAATGCAATTCCGAAGTTTTCAAAATCAAATTCGTCCGGTTCGGAAACCACAATTTTATACGAAACAGAAGGGAGTGTATCCGAAACCGTCCGGATAAAACTTATGATGTCATCTGCGCTCAGTACATAATTGGAATTCAAAGGGTATGGTATCTGCTCGTAATATGAATTGATTTTTGAATGCCCTCCGACATAAATGGTTATTGTTGTCACATAATTTGAGAGGTCATAATTCCGTAGTATATAATCACACCTTTCTTCGGTAGGAATGCGCTCAACGTCCCTATTTATTATAGGGATGTTAGGTAATCTATATTGTTGTGTTGAATCTGGCTCGATGGTGCCAATCCCTTTTTCGGTCAGAACATTGCATAATAAAGCTTCTCTGGAGGATTCATCAAATGTAATGCGTCCAAAATGTTCCGGTACAGAGAGATAGTTACAAAACGCAATCTTAATCTCATCGTCAAGTATCATTGATACATGGTGATGAGATGAACTGTTGTAAAACATAGCTTCATTACTCTTGATCCATAGGAAAGAGGAGTTATCTAGAATGAATTTCATATGAGAGTTACGTTTTGTATGAGTTTATTATATAGGCCAGGATGGTTTGACATATAATTGATACAGGACAGCCTTAATCCATCAGCCTTTTCTTTGGATATATTGCGGTTGCAGAATATGGTCCCTTCCGCGTTTCTTGGCAAGTAGAATAAGCATATGTTACATATGCTGCTAATACTGCAATTTGAACATTGTTTTGATAGCGTATTCAAGTAAAGGTTATATGTTTTTGCAATGTTTTTCAGGTCTAATGCAACATGATTGTTAGATACAGAACCACAGAAATGCTCTTGTCCGATTCTTTCGCAAGGTAGAATTTTACCATGCACGGTAACGAAAAGTTTTTTACCGAATGGAGAGCATGTGCCTGAACATGGAATCTTACACAAATGCTGAGTGTTCAGCAAGTCTACATAATCATCATAATAATCGCCCTCAGCTTTTATAAAGTCATAAAGAGCCTTGGTCCTCGGATTGCTCATAAATAGCTGCTCTGACAGATCTTCCGGTTTTGATGCACGATTGATACTCTCTGTCATGTTGTTATACATGGCAGAGTAAGTGTGAAGTTTAGTCTTATCTAATCCTCGCGCATTTATTTCAGTTATTGAAGGTGTCTTATCAAAAGTTGACTGAAAAAAGTTGATTATACTTTCCACGTCAGACAATTCTGTCAATACCGAATTGAAACTGACCATGTCTCTAAAATAGTCTGGGTAGCACTCCTTTAGTTTGGTCACATTGTTGAATACGCGGGTAAAGGAGTTCTCTCCAGAATGGGTTTTTCTATGTCCATCATGGTGATAATTTCCATCCAGACTGATTAGAAGCTTAAAATTCTTATCTTTAAGGTAATCGATATGCTTGTCTAACAACATTGCATTTGTCGTCATTCTAAATGAAAATGTGCAGTTGGTATGTAAATTTTCAATGTATGTGACTATCCTTTTTATCAGGTCCATATTTAATAATGGCTCTCCACCATAAAAAGAAATGGTCCTGGAATGGATGAGAGAGGTCGTATTCCACAAGCAGGCCAGATAGTCTATAATTTCTTTAGCTATATTGAAACTCATGTTCTGACCGACTCTTTCATCATGATCGATAAAGAGGTCGCGATAAACACAGTAGTCACATGAAAGGTTACATGCGTCGGTTACTTCGAAACAGAGGTTTCGTAACATAATTAAATTATGTCTGATCAAGTCCGGCGTTATCCATTGTTTTGTTCGTTCTTTCATTTTTTTTACCGAATTGGAGTTGAACAATCATTATGTGATTTCTCACGTGAAATTATCTGTGTGCTTTTTACAAAGATAGTCAAGTTCCCGTTTAACATCCAAAGAAAACAGTCTAACAAATAGGACTATATCTTATTGATATTCAGTATGGTTTGAAAAATAATTTTTTGAGGCGGCAGTCCGGCGTCTAACATGCCCAGAAAAGGGGGGCCTTAATCCGATATCCTGATACTATTCCAGTTTATAAGGACAATCGAACGTCTATCGTCATTGACCTGAAACGGAAAACTGCGGTCATCATTTTGGCGCATAGGGTTCATCCGGAGGATACGGGCAGTCTTGCGCGCTTGCGGGCGGTCGTGGCGAATATCGTGGCCGGGGCGAACCTTTAGGCGAGCGTCTTGCGCAGAACCTTGTATCTGAGACCGAGGTTCTTTATCTCCGAAATGAAATCAGCCGTTACTGCGACCTGATACTTCCTGGACTGGAACTCTATGACATACTGAGTCTTAGGGTCGCTCAGCAGTATCGAGAACGGCACTGTGCCCTTGCTGGCTTTTACCACGGACATGAGATGTTTGCGGAAATCGGCGCTTACCATAGGCGTCGAGAGCTCGATGGTGAAGCCTGAAAGCAGGGCATCGCCGATGTTGCCCAGAAGGCTTATCTTCTTCACTCTGAACTTGTAAGGGGCGTTGGTCGTTTTCTCATTATCGTCGGATTTGGAGAAGTATGCTTCCCTTATCTCACCTTCTACGAAGATGGCTGTGTGCTCGGTGAGGTACGGCATGAAGGTTTCGTAGTCCTTTCCGAACAATGCCAATTCATACGTGCCGCTGAAGTCCTCTAGCGTGGTCTTGGCGAATGGTTTACCTGTGCGCGACGTCTTTACTTCGGTGCTTGTGATGAAGCCGGCTATAAATACTTTCTGCTGTCTGTGCTCGCGTTCACACTCCGTAACCAAATCGTCCAATTCCGACAGACGGCAGCTTGTAAACGTCTCCAGTTCAAATTCATATCTTTTCAGAGGATGGTCGGACAAGTACATTCCCACCATGTCTTTTTCTTTCTTGAGAAGTTCCAGCAAATCTGCCTCGCCGACCATAGCCGGCGGTTCCGGTTTTTCAGCCTTAAGTTCCTCAGCGTCACCGAAAAGCGATGCCGCGTCATCTTCCGCATTTTTCTTGGTCACGGATGCGTAGTTCAGCAGTTCGTCGAGGAACTGGAGTCCGTCGCTTCCGATCAGGAAGTATCTGCTGCGTTCAATGCCGAATGAATCTAATGCGCCGGCGTAAACGAGCGACTCCATGGCCTTGCGGTTCACGATTCCAGCCATTCTCTCACTGAAGTCATAAATGTCTTTAAATGAGCCGTTTGCCTCACGCTCTGCTACGATAGCATCCACGATGTTGGCGCCGAAGCCTTTCATTCCGCCCATTCCGAAGCGGATGTCGCCGTTCTTGTTTACGGTGAAGTTCGATTCGCTCTCGTTCACATCCGGGTTCAGGACCTTTATCCTATGCTTCTTACAGTCGGCCATAATCGCCTGAATCTCAGCCATGTTGTTCTTATTCATGCTGAGGTTGGCGGCCTGGAACTCTGACGGATAATGAGCCTTCAGCCATCCGGTCTGGTAACTTACCCAGGCGTAGCATGTCGCGTGGGATTTGTTGAATGCGTAAGAAGCGAATTTCTCCCAGTCCTTCCAGATTTTCTTCAATACGTCTTCCGGATGACCGTTCTTTTTACCGCCCTCGATGAAGTCGTTGTGAAGAGACTGAAGAATGTCTATCTTCTTCTTACCCATCGCTTTACGAAGCTTGTCCGCCTTACCTTTCGAGAATCCTGCCACCTTCTGAGAGATAAGCATGACCTGCTCCTGGTAGACAGTGACGCCGTAAGTCTCCTTCAGGAACTCTTCCAGCGCCGGAAGGTCGTATGTGATAGGCTCTTCGCCTCGTTTTCTGGCTACGAATGACGGGATATAATCCATAGGTCCCGGACGATACAGCGCATTCATCGCGATAAGGTCCTCGAAACGCTCAGGATGCAGCTTCTGGAGCCATTCCATCATACCCGGGGACTCGAACTGGAACACGCTCTTCGTATCACCGTTCGAATATATCTCGTAGGCCTTCGGGTCGTCGATAGGAATTTTTTCTATGTCAATGTCGATGCCGAATCTCTTCTTTACCTCGGCCAGGCATATCTTGATGATAGACAATGTCCTGAGACCCAGGAAGTCCATCTTGAGCATACCCACGTCCTCGATGAACGAACCCTCATACTGCGATACCCATACTTTCTGGTCTGTGGCCTTGTCCACACCCAGGGTGATAGGGATATAATCAGTCAGGTTTCCTCGTCCGATAATCATCGCACATGCGTGGATACCTACCTGACGTATACATCCTTCGAGCTGAAGCGCATAGTTAAGTACCTCTCTTACAAGCGGGGAACCATTTTCGTACTCATTCTTCAGTTCAGGAACATATTTCACACAGTTCTTGAGTGTCGGCTTCTTGTCAGAATCCTTCTTGACTATCTTATAACGCTTTCCGTCTTTCTCGATGACTCTTTCACCGTTTTCCGGCTCTTCACCCTCCTTCAGTTCTACCTCTGAAGTCTCCGTGACAGTGATAGGCTTGTCCGGAATCATCTTGGTAAGCCTGTTGGACTCATCCAGAGGCAGACGACTGATTCGTGCCACATCCTTTATGGCACCCTTCGCCGCCATGGTGCCGAAAGTAATCACATGAGATACATGATCGACACCGTAATGATCTTGTACATACTGGATTACGCGATAACGTCCATCATCGTCGAAATCCACGTCGATATCCGGCATGGATACTCGTTCAGGGTTAAGGAAACGCTCGAACAGGAGGTCGTACTTGATAGGGTCCAAGTTGGTGATACCCAAGCAGTAAGCCACTGCGGAACCAGCGGCGGAACCACGTCCTGGTCCTACAGAAATGCCGTGTGCACGAGCCGCGGCGATGTAGTCTTGAACGATGAGGAAGTAGTCAGGGAAACCCATTCGCGAGATAGTCTTCAGCTCGAAGTCCAGTCGCTCTGAGGTCTCTTGGTTCAATGTCTCCCCATATCTCTCATGCGCACCTTTATAGCACAAATGGCATAGGAACGCCACCGAATAGCGGAATTCCTCACCACGGTCATTGCCTTTCTCGTCGCACCGTCCCGCGTCGATGACATCCTTATATTTTTCCAGTTGATTGTCAATGTCCGCGAGGAAGTCAGGGTCTATCTGGAACTTAGGCAACACATGTCCGCGGTCGATCGAGTAACTCTCGACTTTGTCGCAGATTTCCAATGTGTTGGTGATGACTTCCGGATGGCCCGGGAATAATGCTGCCATCTCCTCCTCGCTCTTCAAATACTCCTGCTGGGTATATCTGAGCCTGTCAGGATCATCGATGTAGGCATTGGTAGTGAGGCAGATAAGTCTGTCGTGTGCCGGTCCGTCCTCTTTTCTTACGAAGTGAGCGTCGTTCGTGGCTATGACTTTTACTCCATGTTTCTCGGCTAAGTCGAAGATAACCTCATCATACTCCTTTTCCTTTTCGTAGACTTCAAGAGAGAGTCCAGGAACTTCTGTCTTGTGGAGCATGACCTCCAGATAATAATCATCTTTGAATACTCTCTTGTGCCATTCAATGGCTTTCTCGGCGCCTGCTATGTCTCCGGCCAATATCATTCTCGGTATCTCGCCGGCCATACATGCAGAAGAGCATATCAGGTCTTCATGATATTTCTCGATGACTTCGTGCGAAACCCTCGGTTTGTAATACATGCCCTCCAGATGGCCTGTGGACACGATTTTCATGAGATTTTTGTAACCGTTGTAGTTCTTGGCCAGCAGAATAAGGTGGTAATATCCTTTCTCCTTTACCCTGTGGTCTCCTTTAGATACATAGATTTCACATCCGATGATCGGTTTTACCGACGGATGCTTGGCTGCGTATTTGAAGAACTCCTTTACACCATACATGTTGCCATGGTCCGTTATGGCCAGGCCTGGCATGCCGAGTTCCTCGGCTCTGTTAAACAGATTCTCAATAGACGCTTGTCCGTCGAGAATCGAATACTGAGTATGGACGTGAAGGTGTACGAATGACATTTCCTGCTGTTTTGATGATATCGTACAAAGTTACTAAAAATTCACCTTAGATACCAGCATTGATCCTCTTTATAAGAGTGGAAGTGGCGGCGGGCGTAACCTGGGCCGGATTGATCATTAGGTCTCCCGGTATCAGGTGTAAACGCCTGTGCGATAATTTGTTGTCTCGTGCGCCATTGAAAATTTCGTCATAGGCTACCGCATGAGAACTCTCGCGGGAAATCAGAAGTTTGCCGCAAATAATTTTCATCATCAATATTCGTGAAACTCTGCGGTCCAGATCTTCCAGTTTCTTCGGATCGTTCCCTATATAATTAACTATCAGGTCGATACTCTCAGTAATATGCTTGGGCATAAGCAGAATGTCCGCGCCGGCGATATATGCTCCGAGGGTAGCACGTTCATAAGACCCGTCGAACGGAGCCAGGACGCCTTTCATATTCAGCGCATCCGTGGTTATGATGCCGTCGTAATTCATCTTCTTGCGAAGCAGTCCGGTTATGACGTCATAAGACACGGATGCAGGAAGGGTGTCCAAGGCCGTAACTTGCAGGTGTCCTACCATGACCATTTCCACGCCGTCGTCCATAAGCTTTCTAAATGGGTAAAGTTCCAGAGTATCAAGACGTTCCATAGGGAAGTCCAGCACTGGCAGTGCATGGTGCGAGTCGGTGGCCGTGTCTCCATGTCCTGGGAAATGCTTGGCGCAGGCGATGACACCGTTGTCCTGCATTCCGCGCATGAAAGCCGAGCCGTATTCCGCCACCAAATGTTTGTCCGGGCCGAAACTTCTGTCTTTCATGGAACCCGTTTCCGGATGAACGTTCACATCGACTACCGGCGCGAAATTTATGTCGATTTTAAGCGAATGCATATCCTCGGCGATCTGTCGTCCCATCTCGTAAACGAGCGAATCATTCGGCAGTTTGGCGAGCTTGCCCTGACGTGGATATTTCTCAAATTCTGTCACTCTCATGCCTACGCCGAACTCTCCGTCTATACTGACTGCCAGCGGAATACGACTTTTCGACTGCAATCTGTTCACGACCTCCGCCGTCTGTCCGATGGACCCTTCCATAAGGATGATTCCGCCGAGCTGTTCCTTCACGATGATGCTGTCATCCGCCGCCTTGCGCTCCTCCGATCCTTCAGGGAACACGTCCGCGAATATGAGCTGTGCCACTTTACTGCGCACACTCATCGTGCTGAGCGTGGATTTTATAGCCTTCCTTGCGACCCTGTCACCCTGCGGCGCCGCGAAAAGAAACTGACAGACACATGCTACCAGGATTACTGATATTGCTTTTTTTATGTTACGTCTAATAGTCATAATATTTATTGTAAGACCTCCGCTCAAGTGTTAATATTATGTATAAATTAGTTCTCATAAGTCCAAAGATAGGGAAATTTTTATATATTTGTAAGCACACAACTAGTGATATTATGATGAAGCGATATTTGAGAATAATCGTAACTGCCATCATTTTTTTTATGTCTTCTGTAGTGGGATTTGCTCAGAATTGGACTGTTGATGGTGTTGTATTGGACAAAAAAACTAACAAACCGGTAGAATTTGCTACTGTAATACTTGGTAATACAGAGCAATGGGCGGTCGCGGATGCAAACGGAAAATTCGTTATAAAGAATGTCCCGTCGGGCAATAATGTCATCAAGGTGTCTTGTCTCGGTTACGTGACAGATGAAAAAGAGATTATCATATCCAGAAATATCACGGGTTATAAGGCGTACATCGTCGAGGATAACCTTACACTTAATACTGTAGTGGTGACTGCAAAGGAAAATGAGAATAGTGCATCTACTGCGAGAACTATCGACAGGACTACTTTGGACCACGTGCAGATGTTGAATGTCTCGGATATCTCCGGACTTCTTCCTGGAGGTGCTACCGGGAAACCTGATTTGACTGATGACAATCGCTTTTCTATCAGAACAGGCTCAGCAAATGAGGCCGGTAACCCTTCGTTCGGTACTGCCGTGGAAGTGGATGGTGCCAGACTTTCCAGCAATGCCAGTTTTTCTGAAACGAAAGGTGTGACTACCAATAATTTGTCTACCAGCAATGTGGAATCTATAGAGGTTATCTCAGGTATCCCTTCTGTAGAGTATGGTGATGTCGGTTCTGGTATCGTGAAGATATCTACCAAGAAGGGTAAAACACCATACATGGTGACATTCTCTTCGAATCCTAACACTAAGCAGGTGTCGGCGAGCAAGGGCTTCGGTATCGGAAAGAAGGCTGCGGTGTTGAATGCCAGCGTGGAGTACACGAAAGCCATCAAAAATACCATGTCTCCTTATACGTCTTATGACAGGAAGCAGATATCATTGACCTACTCCGATCTTTTTAATAACGGGGGATTGACTGACAAGCCGTTGCGATTGACCGTAGGTCTTTCGGGGAACCTTGGCGGCAGGGATTCGAAGGCGGATCCGGATGCTCTGGCGGGTACTTGGGTGAAAGACAAGGATAACAGTTTGCGTGCGAATATGTCTCTCAACTGGCTGCTCAGCAAGCCATGGATTACCGGCATTGACCTGAACGCTTCTATTGTTTATGGCGACAAGCAGAGTAGGGAGCGTAAGCATTATTCGAATACTGCTTCTGTCGCATCGCTTCATGGCAGGAATGAAGGATATTTTGTGGCCCAGGATTATGATGGGACTGATAATCAAGATATTGTGCTGGTTCCGCAGGGGTATACCTATAATGTCATGGGAATCGATGACAAGCCTCTTACTTATAAGGTGGGATTAAAGGCTAATTGGGCTACGCATTTTGGAAAGGTAAACAATAAGGTAAAGCTCGGTGTCGACTGGAATTCGGACAAAAACTTCGGAACCGGTGCGTTTACTGAAGATCTTGCTACAGCTCCAAGTTTCAGGTTGTATGATTACAGTGCTCAGCCTGCAATGAATAATGGAGCTGTTTATCTCGAAGACAATGTGTTGATTCCTATCGGAAAGACGAGGTTGAACATTATTGCCGGACTTCGTGGGGAAGGAACTTTCATAAAAGGTTCTGAATATGGCAACACTTATAGTCTGTCGCCGAGAGTCAGTGCGAAATATGTTGTGTTGTCAGGAAAAAACCGCAGGGATGAAGTCGTTCGCGATTTGTCGTTCCGTGGCGGTTATGGTGTGGCAGTAAAACAGCCGTCATTTGCCATTTTGTATCCTATCCCGACATATTATGACATTAAGGTGTTTAATCCTACATCTACTTCAGGTACAGCTTATTATGGTTATTATATTATGCCGAAGAATACGTTGTACAACGAAGATCTTGTCTGGCAGCGAAACAAACAGGCTGAACTTGGAATGGAGATTAATCTTGCCGGTAACAAGATATCTCTCGTGGGATATTACACCAGGACTGAGAACGCTTTCGAAGTGGATAATGTATACGATAAGTTCTCCTATAACTATACCGACCAGGCGGCTCTTGCAAGTTGCGGAATTCCTGCTGCGAATAGAGTGTATAGCATGGATGGCAAAACTGGCGTGGTTACTGTTTCGGATAAAACCGGCGTGTTGCCTTCAGAGGTCATAAATGGAAAGAAGAGGGAGGCTCTGACAACCAATTACTATGCGAACAATTGCGGATCACCTAGTAACAGGTATGGACTCGAATGGGTGATAGACTTTGAGAGAATCAAACCTATCAACACTGAAATCCGTCTGGACGGATCCTTCTATGGATATAAGTATGTGGACCACAGCATGATAGAGTATTCTCCGACTACCCAACTCATGTCTGATGGAACCCCTTACAAATATATTGGTCATTATGTAGGCAAAAATGGTGTCTCCAATGGTGAGGAATCGAAGAGAATTAATGCGAATCTTACCATTACGACTCATATTCCTTCTGTGAGAATGATTGTTTCTATGAAAGTGGAGGCTTCTCTTATGAGATATAATCGTTATCTCAGTGAAGGAATTGATGGAGCACAGAGGACTTATGCAACATCCAGTTCTTCCGGATGGCTTCCTGCCGATGACCCGTCGTTTATGGACAGAAGGGTGTTGACTGTGACATATCCTGAGTACTACTCCACTTATGATAATCCTGATGAGCTTATTCCGTTCAAGGAGAAGTTCCTTTGGGCAAGCAAGAATGACTCTAAACTATATGGGGATTTGTCGACTCTGTGCTATCGTACCGGATATGATTATTACTTTGCAAAGAATTACATATCACCATATTTCTCGGCTAATTTCAGCGTAACGAAGGAAATCGGAGATATAGCGTCCATTTCGTTCTACGCTAACAATTTCTTCCGTAATCTCGGCCAGGTTTATTCGACCAAGACGAAGCAGTATTCTTCATTGTCAAGTTATGTTCCGGCATTTTACTACGGAATGACCGTCCGTTTGAAGTTTTAACAATCACTAATATTTAATGTTATGAAGAAAATCGTGTATTTCATGATGGCAGCGGCCATTGCTCTTGTTTCCTGCAAGAAGACAGAGGACAAGATTAATGACGTACAGGTGTCTCTCACCAAGGGTGGAGAAGCCTTTGCCGTGGAGAACGTAGAAGTCTCCCTTAGAAGTTCTGCTAATGCGACTGTTTATACGGCATTGACAGATGCGAATGGTGTTGCTGTCTTCCAGATGAAGGCCGGAGCATATGAGGCATCTGCTACATTATATCAGAACTCTAACATTTATAACGGAACAAATTCTGCCGTTATTGTTACAGATGGAGCTGAGAACGCTTTCAAACTGGATATGGTAGCTTCCAAGACCAGCCAGGTAATCATCAAGGAACTCTATTTCGGAGGATGTGTTGATGATGCAGGTAAGCATTTTCAGTATGACAAGTACGTAATCTTGTACAACAACTCTCCAGTGGAGGCTGATGCCAGCAAATATGCTTTCGGAATGCTTTGTCCTACGAACTCCAATATGGCCAGCAAATGGATGAAAGACGGTAAGCTTTCTTATACCGACTATATGCCTATGTGGGCTGCTTGCTGGTGGTTCCAGGGTTCAGTGAAGATTCCTGCATATTCTCAGATTGTAGTGGCTATGAACGGTGCGGTTAATCATAGTGCAACAGTTTCCAATTCAGTAGATTTGAGCCACGCTGACTATGCTATGTACGATCCTGAAGTGTTTAGTAATGCCAAGGCATATCCGGCACCTGATGCATCTATTTCTACTGACCATTATCTCAAGACGTATCTGTATGGAATGGGAAATGCTTGGCCTCTTTCAGTAACGTCTCCTGGTTTCGTAGTATTTGCTCCGGAAGGAACTACAACCGAGGCTTTCGTGAAAAATCCTGACAATATCGAGATGCCTGCTAATGCTATGCAGTCTGCAAAAGTTCCTCTTGACTGGGTGAAAGATGCAGTGGAGGTATTCGACAATTCCAAGATGGATGTAAACGCAAAACGTGTACTTGCTTCTGCTGACGCCGGTTATGTAAGATTTGTAAACAAACTCGGACATACAGTTTACAGAAATGTGGATAAGGCTGCTACTGAGGCTCTTCCTGAGAATGAGGGTAAACTGGTTTACAATTATGCAGGTGGTACCGAGGCTGAAGAGGGAGGCTCTACCGATCCTTCAGGCATCGATGCAGAGGCATCTATCGCAAACGGAGCTCACATCATTTATAAAGATACAAACAACTCTACAAACGACTTCCACCAGAGAAAGGTCGCTTCTCTGAAGAAGTAGATATAAATTTCAGAATATGAGAGGTAATATGAAACTGCCTTTGGCAGCTGCGCTTTTAATTCTTTTCCCGTCATTCTCAAATGCACAGGAAAAGGGGGTGTCTGTGTTCAAATCATTTGACTATGTGAAATCAGATAACCCGTGGTTGGTGTCTCCTAATACGGCATCGCTGTATACGCTTTCTGTGAAGAACATCTCTACTGTAAATGTGGGGATGACCAAATCAGACGGCTCTTATATGGATGTGCACGAATCAGGAAATGCTGCAGAGGCAGGTGCATATACCGAATCGTATGTAAAAGTTTCGGATAGGATGGCTTTCTCAGGAAAGCTGTCCTATTCATATTTTACCGGATCCAAGATGTGTGGTCCTGTCCTTATGGATCCGTCTTATAACTTTATTAATTTCGAAGAGAGCACGACCGATAATCCCGGCAGGAAATCCAAAGAGGTTTTTGACTTGTCAGGAGGCATTAATTACCGTCTTGGTGACATTTGGTCTCTAGGCGGCAAATTGTCTTATAACACAGCGAATTACTCTAAACTGAAGGATCCTCGTTTTGCCAGCAAATGGGCTGATTTCGGTGCCTCATTAGGAATTGCATCCAAGTTGTCAGACAAAGTTACTTTAGGCATCGACGGAGAATTCCGTAAGACAGTGGAGTCGGTAGATGCAGCTATTTTCGGAGAGGCTGCAAAAACCTATTACTACATTGTCGATTACGGCGCTTATTTCGGAAAAAGATCCATGTTGGATAATTCCAACGGATACCTGGCTACTGAAGGAAGTGAAAGCCGTCCTATGGTTAACCAGTTTTATGGAGGAAGCCTTCAGGCTGATTTCACATTCTCGGGAAGAACCAGGTTCTTTAATGAAATATCATTCTTGCACAGAAGCGGATTTTTCGGAAGAAAGTCTTCAGGTTCTATCCGTTATTGTGATGCGTCTGGTAATATAATCTCATATAAAGGCGTACTTTCCATGAAGAAAAATGAGACGGCTCATTATATAACTCTTGACGGAACTTATTCATCTTTAGGTAATGAGGAAAACAATTACAAGATAAATTCAGTTCCCGGAAGTAATCTGGAAGTGGTATATCTCGGTTCTCAGACAGCATTGGACAAGACACAGATTAATGCAGATCTTTCTTACAAAGGCTATGCGGGTTTGTCCGGGATGCTTCCTGACTGGGAGTATGGCGCAGAACTCGGAATGAATTATACATCGCTGACATCCGAGAGCTATCCTGATTACAGAAAGCAGGATATCACTGAATTGGATTTCAGTATGTATGCTGTCAAGAACTGCAAGAAGGGTTATAACGTCTTCTCTACAGGACTTTATGCCGGTGCTCATTATGGAACCGGAACTAAGAATGAGGACGGAAAGAAAGTTTCAGCTACTGGAACTGCTTATTCCGGTACTGTATACTTGGATAGGAATTATGAATACAGGACATCTCCTGCAGGGTTTGTAAAGGTATCGTTCAAGTATTCGCGCATTATCCGTCATGGGTTGACGCTGTTTGCGGAAATCAGTGATTCTTATACAAGTATGTTTAAAGATCCGGAGTTTTTGTCCGGAAGATATAGAAATGTGCTGAACGTGACTGTCGGCGTTGATTTCTAAAAGTTATTAGTACATGACAATCAAAGGATTCAGGATATTGGTATCAGCTATTGCCGTATCCTTGTTCGCGTCTGCATCCGCTGTCGCTCAGCCGATGCCGGTGGATAGCCTTATTATAAAAGGAACGTTGGATAACGGTATGACCTATTACATCAGGCATAACGCTAATCCGAAAGGTTATGCAGACTTCTATATAGTGCATAATGTAGGTGCTTTTCAGGAAGCTCCAAATCAGGATGGTTTGGCGCATTTCCTTGAGCATATGGCCTTTAACGGGACCAAACATTATCCAAAGAAGGGTATAATAGACTTCCTTCAGGCTCAGGGTGTGCGTTTTGGCTACAATATCAACGCATATACCAGCAAGACGGAAACGGTCTATCACATGGATAATGTTCCGCTTAAGCGGGAGAGTTTCGTAGATTCTGTCCTGATGGTTCTACATGATTGGTCAGGAGACATTTCATGCGAGCAGAAGGAACTGGATGATGAACGCGGTGTCATCAGAGAAGAATGGCGTACCAGAACAAGTCCCCAGTCCAGAATTTTTGAGCTTCAAGAGGCTGTCCTTTATGAGGGTTCCACTTTCCCGAAGAGAAATGTCATAGGCTCCCTCGATGTTATCAATAACTTTAAAAGAGAAGAAATACTGGACTTCTACGACAAGTGGTATCGCCCTAATCTTCAGGCTATTGTGGTAGTCGGAGATTTCGATGCCAAGGAGATGGAGTCCAAGATTAAATCCATGTTTTCGGACATTAAGAACCCTGAGAATTGTGTTCCAAAAGAGACTTACAAGTTGGCGCCGTTCGTTCACGAGCGTTTCGAAAACATGGTGGATACCTCTGCCAAATTCTTGGCACTCAAGGTGTTCTTGAAGCAGCCTTATCCTGAGGTCAGTCAGCGAGCCCAGAGGTCGTTCTATAAGGAGCACTTTATCAGGCAAATCATATCTGCTGCCGTAAGTGCGAGAATGGATGAACAAGTTAAGTCGCCAGATTGTCCTTCATCCAGGGGGGTTATGGTTTCCAATGCCTCCAGAACGAATCTCTATTTTTCATTGTTTACCATCCTTCCTCGTAGGGATGCGTCTCCGCTGAGTCTTGTCGATTTCTATTGCGACAACGCCAACAGGTTGCTTCGCTTCGGTCTTACTGAAGATGAATTTCAGTCTGCTAAACTTAAGGTAGTCAAGAATTTGAGACTGCATAATGCTCTGTCTCCGGAGTCTGTTACTGATGATCAAATCGTCGCAGGCTGTGTGGACAACTTCCTGCATGGAGGAGCATTGACCTACCCGTCTGAACTCCAGAAAATCAAGATGGAGATTATGGCGTCCTTAAAACTGCAGGACATCCTCGATTATATCCCTAAGATGTTCTCCGACAGCGAGGTGATATATTCTTATTTCTATAATCCGAAGGATGGACATGAGATACCTTCTGAGCAGCAGATTCGTGAAAGAATCCACGAGTGTGCCCAGAAAGACTTGACGTTCGATGCCATCAAGTTCAAGAAAGTGGACTTCAGCATTGACCTTCCTAAGGGAAAAATAATTAAATCTCAGCCGGTCAAGGGTTCTCAAACGGAGCTTTGGACCCTCTCCAACGGGATGCGCGTATGGTGGACACCGGCAGACGGCGAGAAATCCAAGACTGCGCTTTCGATAAATTATGTGGTGAAAACCGGTGCGCGTGCTTTTGCTCCTGATAATATTCCGGCAGAAAAATTTGCTGAGAAATTTATGGAGAAGTATCTCGGTATCCGTGGCTCTGACAAGGTGGAGAATATGAATAGCCCTCAGTTCGAAGGTATCCCGTACATGGTGTCATTCTCAGCCTCTAATGCTGTGATTACCACGGCTGTAGCTGCTGATAAAGCGGATCGTGCCTTCAGTGTGCTGAATTTGCTTGTTACTGACCCGTATTTCTCTGACGCCCGCACGATGAAGACCACAATCGATGCGACAGTGGAATCTATGCGTAAACCTCGTTCGTCTTCATCGGTATTCCGTGAGGGCTTCAACGAAGTTTGCTACAATAATCATCCGTGGTACAGCAGGATCGACTCAGCTGCCGTAAGAGCATTGACCCCGGAACTGCTTGCGGAAGTTCATGCCCGCCAGTTCAGGGATGCCGGTGCTACGGATGTCTATATCTGCAGTTCGATGCCGAAAGAGGAAATCGCGGCTTTCGCCGAAAAGTATTTGGCGTCCATGCCTGCCGGATATGCCTATAAGCTCGCGAAGGTCCAGCCTAAAGTTCCTTCTTATAAGGGGGTCAATGAATATGTGCGTACTTTCGAGGCATCATCCAAAGTCTCTAAAGCCACGGTCAGCGTGAACTGGCTGTATAATGTGAAGACAGATTTGAGGAGCTTGTGTGCTGTGGATGTTTTGGATTACATTATGTCTGCGCGTTGCCTTTCACAGATTCGCGAGCAGCGTGGTGGAACCTATTCCGTAAGCTTCAGTTCTTCTATTTTCCGTGAGAAGAAAGGTCTTGTCCAGTCATCTGTGGATTTCGAAACCAGGCCTGAATTGCGTGATACTCTTGTGAATGATGTATACGAGTTGTTGTCTGATTTCTGTGAGAACGGACCGACTGACGAGGAAATGTCTGCAGCGAAGAACTATCTGATGAAATATTATACTAAACTCCAGAAGAATCGTCAAATATCTGTGGTTAAGCGAAATGCGTCTGTTCAGGATCATGTGGCATCCGGAGTTTGGGATGAAGATTATAAACAGGCTCTATCAGAAGTGACGGCTTCTGATGTCCTTAAGACAGCCCACAAGGCAAACAAGGGAGCGCGCCTGCTTTCAGTGCTTAATGAAGAATAAATTTTAAATACATAATTTAATGGCTAAACAATCAACAATCAAAAAGAATTGGCCGAAGTATGTCCTCCAGTGGGGTGTCCTGGCCGCTATTGCCGGTTTCTTGCTTATTCCTTGTAAGAATCCGGCTAATCCTGAGGCGTATTGTCCAATGGGTGGACTTCAGGCTTTGACTACGTTCTTCGTAAGAGGATCACTGCCTTGCAGCATGAGCATGGTACAGATAGTCATGGGTATCATTCTGGCTGCTGCAGTCGTGCTTTTCAGCAAACTCTTCTGCGGATATCTCTGTCCTTTGGGAACAGTGCAGGATCTTCTTATGAAACTTCGTAAAGCGATAGGTTTCAAAGGCATTGACATTAAAAGCGGAAGCGTTGCCGACAAGGCCTTGAGAATCCTCAAGTATGCGCTCCTTTTCTGGATTTTCTACATGACAGCCACTGCAAGTGAGCTGTTCTGCAAGAACTTGGATCCGTATTATGCCGTGGCGACTGGCTTCAAGGGCGAGATCACCCTTTGGATGTCCATCATTTCGGTGTCAGTGATGCTGATCCTCGGATTCTTGGTCAACATGTTCTGGTGCAAGTACTTGTGCCCGCTCGGAGCTATCTCCAACTCCCTCAAGTTCTGGGTTTGGATCGTTGTGCTCTTCGCTGCATATTATCTGCTCGGCGTGCTCGGACTCAATGTCCCTTGGTGGGTATTGCTGGCTGCATTCTGCGTGGCAGGCTATCTGCTTGAGATTCTTTGCGGAAAGCCTAAGTTCCAGGTTCTCCATATCATGAAGAATGACACGAAGTGTACCCATTGCGGCCTCTGTACCAAGGCTTGCCCTTATAGCATCGATGTTGCCGGCTGGAAGAATGGTGCTGTCAATGCCGTAGATTGTACGCTTTGCGGCGAGTGTACTGCTGCCTGCCCTGTCGACGCGATCCACACCGGCGTGTGTGTAAAGGGTAGTCGCAATATTGTCAATGTTGCCCTCCCTGCAGTCATTTCATTGATCCTGCTCGCAATCGGATTCTGGGCCGGAGGACGTTATGAGCTTCCTACAATTAATGTAACGTGGGGAATCGAGCAGACACTCGAGGACGGCACTGTGAAACAGCTTGTGGATCCTTCTGCATTGAAGACTATGGAGATGGAAGGATTGCGCTCTGTAAAGTGTTACGGTAGTTCTATGGCGTTCAAGGCTAAACTTGAGAAGATCCGTGGCGTGCATGGTGTGAAGACATTCGTTTCTCATCATAGAGCTGTGATTACTTATGATCCTGCAGCTACTACACCTGAGACTATCCAGGAAAGTGTATTTACTCCGTCCAAGTTCCGTGTGAATACTCCGGACAAGGCTGCTGTAGACAGCATCAAGGTGGTTACTATCCGTACTGAAAATATGTACGACAAGCTGGACCTTAACTATCTCGGTCTTCAGATGCGTCTGACTGAAAAGAAGATATATGGTTTGGAGTCAGAGTTTGCATGTCCTCTTATCGTCCGCGTTTACATGGATGCTTCCGAGAATCTGGATAAGGCTTGGTTTAAGAAGATTGTGAACATGAAGGAGCTTGAAATGCCTGTACATGGCGGCGGAACCAAGACTACTCCGGTGAACTTCAAGTTCGTAGACCTCGAGGATGGCGTAAGTTATATTTCTACTGAAGCGTTTATCCGCAAGATGTTCACACCGTTCAAGGCTCAGTTCAAGCAGAGAGTGGATGAGTTCGCAGGCAAGCCACAGTTCGTTTATGAGATAGAGGATGCCAATTATGAGAAGCCTATTGTTCTTCGTAATTTGCCGTTCGTAAGCAACCATCTTTCCAAGAATGACGGAATTATCGGTGTTTATCTCGAACTGAATAAGAACCTCGTTCCTACTCTTATGATCAGATATGCGGCTCCTATGACAGCTGATCGTGTTTGGGAGCTTCTGAACATGGACAAGTGGACTATCACCTATAAGAAGGATGATGTACGCGAGGAGGATGCCAAACTGAAGTTCAAGACTCCGGGAGTGGAGGTGCCTTTCGAGGGTTCTGCCCTTGAGGGTGCTCTCTCAGCCGAGTAATCAGGTAATGGAATAACGACAACATGAAAAAAATACTTTTGGCAGCATTGACCCTTATGGGAACAATGCTGGGAAATTGGGAATTGCGTGCCGACGAGGGCATGTGGCTCATTCAGGATATTAATTCGGCGTTGGAGAAGAAGATGCAGGAGAGGGGACTGAAGCTCTCGGCGGGTGAGATTTACAATGCTGATGCTCAGGGATCTACGGTATCTGATGCTATCGTGTCTCTCGGATTTTATTGTACTGGCAGTATCATTTCTGATCAGGGATTGCTGATAACGAACCATCACTGTGCCTACTCTGATGTGTTTGCATTGAGCACCCCGGAGCATAACTATCTGGAAGAGGGATATTGGGCAGTCCGCAGCGACCAGGAGCTTCCTATACCTGACAAGCAGGTGTTCTTCCTGAAGAAGGTGTTGGATGTTACTGTTGAGGTGGCTAATTTGCGTGCTGATTTGCAGAAGAAGAATCAGCCTTGTGGAATGCGCCGTATCAGCAATATCATGGAGAAGAAGTATAAGGCTGAGACCGGCAAGGAGGCTTATTTGAGCTCTATGTGGTCCGGTGAGAAGTATTATATGGCTCTCTATGACGTGTATACTGATCTTCGTCTTGTGGCTGCTCCTCCTGTGACAGTAGCTGCTTTCGGCGGAGATACGGATAACTGGGAATGGCCTCAGCAGAAATGCGATTTCGCCATGTATCGTGTCTATACAGCGCCTGACGGAAAACCGGCGGCTTATTCTAAGAACAACGTGCCTCTCAAGCCATTGCGCAAGCTGGAGATTTCTCTGGACGGTTATAAACCTGGTGATTATACCATGGTTATAGGATATCCTGGAAGGACTAATCGTTATGCTTCTTCTCTGGAGACAGATTTTCAGGAGCGAGTATCTCTTCCTATCGCTAATGAGTTGAGGCGCAACCAGATGGAAATCATGCGCCGTTGGATGGATGCTGATCCTGCAGTTTGGCTTAAATATTCTGATACGTTCTTCGGTCTCAGCAATATCGGTGAGATGCAGGAAGGTGAGGCAGAATGTCTCAAGAGATTCGGTGTCAAGGCTATAAAGGAGTCTGAGGAAAAGGATTTGCAGGCTTGGATAGAGGCTGATCCTCAGCGTAAGGCCAAATGGGGAACTCTTATGTCTGACTTGAAGAAGTTATATGATGCTACTGAGTCTGTGGAGCGCAACAAGGCGTATTTCCGTGAGACTTTCTTCCGTGGAACCATCATTGGCAGAACCATTATGAGGATGAACAGTGCCCGCGGTAATTTCAAGCCGATGAAGAGGCATCTTATGAGGGGTATTGCCGATACTGATCCGAGAGTGGAGAGGGACTTGCTCGAATACGCTATATCTCAGTACTTCTCCAACATTGACACAACCCTTTTCGGCCCTTATCAGAAAGAGCTTGCGGCGAAGTTCGGTACGGATTTCAAGGCGATGACAGACTATATTTGGGCGGGAACTATGGTGGCTTCTCCTGAAAAGGCTGCGGAATTCCATGATCCTGAGCAGTTTAAGGAGGATAGACTAAAGAAACTTCTCTTGGATGTCAGCATTCTCGATTTCAACAATAAGGATAACGACATGTGTAATCGTAATGAGATTCTGGCGATGAATAAGGAGTATACACATGCTCTTTACGAGATGCGCGCGGACAAGGGAATCGCTCAGTATCCTGATGCAAACTCCACTATGAGAATCACTTACGGTACTGTGGGCCCTATCGAGCCGCATGATGGCGTATGGTGTTCATGGCAGACTTCTACCAATGGAATTCTTGAGAAGTATGACCCTGCGAACCGCGATTTCAAGCCTTCGGACGAGTTTATGTCGAAGCTGAAATCCAAGGATTGGGGCCGTTGGGCTGTCGCCATGCCGTCCGGAAAGAAAGCTGTCGCCCCACCTTATGGCTCAGCACCGGTTGGGTCAATGCCGGCTGACTTCTTGACTGACAATGATATTACGGGTGGTAATTCGGGCAGTCCTGTACTCAATGCCGAGGGCAAGGTTATCGGCTTGGCGTTTGACGGAAATAAGGAGTCTCTTGCGAGTGATCTTTATGCTGTCCCTGATTATAACAAGTGTGTCTGCGTGGATATCCGTTATGTCCTCTGGACCCTCGACAAGTATGCAGGAATGAGCCGTATTATCGAAGAACTTGGATTGTAATAGACTGGTCGTGAATAAATTGTTTACTATAAGCGCGATATCAGTTTTGGCGCTGTCATTTGTGTCCTGTGCGGAAGAGCCTGCATGGGACACAACTGTAGAGATAGGTCCATATACGGTTTCTCTTGTAGAGAAGGATGTATGGCATGTGGAAGACTGTAATTCGTCGAATCCTCCTGGGGAGTCCGTATTGGAAGACGGAACGGTCAGGTATAACGGGTGCTCGGACATGTATATCGTCAGGGGCCGGAAGAAGGCTATTCTGATAGATTTGTCCAACAATGTAAAGTGGGCGGATGATGCGGATGAGTCGTTGAGGCAGATTTTTTATGACCGTGCAGGTAAAAGGGAGAAGCTGATAGCGATTACGCATAATCATTACGACCACACGGGCATGTATGGTGCTTTCAAGGATGAAAAAGGTATCCGGTATTTGCTTCCGAAGGAGGATTTCAAGAGGGATACGCTATTCTCTCATGATACTACACACATAGTGGATCACGATGTTATAGATTTGGGTGGAATGAAGTTGGAATGTGTTCAGTGTGAAGGGCATACGCCGGGGTCGATGATTTATTTCCTGAAGGGGCATAATATGGCTTTTTCGGGTGACGCCATCGGTTCCGGAGCTTGTGTATGGATTTTCGATATGCCTGGATTTGAGAATTACAGGCGTAGCGTTTCCAGATTACTGAATTACTTGGAGGATCCCGCGTCCGGCATAGATGAGAAAGTGTTCAGGTTCTTGCCGGGGCATTCATACCAAATGGAGGGTATCGAGATGGATATTCAGTATGTGCGTGATATGGATGAGCTTAACAACCGCATCAGCAGGGGAAAAGCTGAGTGGGATCCATATCCCATGGCTCACCGCGGCCTGGATGCCAGATTCAAGTACGGCAAGGTTACCATCGTATGGAACAAGGCGTTAAGTGAGGCCTATGCTGCACGCATGGCTGAAGAATAAAAAGTATACACTTTCCAAACAAAATTTGGTAATCCCGAAATTTCGTTTTATATTTGCATTCCTATTTGGAGAATCGGTTAACGAATCTCTCGAAGGAATGCAATTTCCGGAGAGGTGGGTGAGTGGCTGAAACCACCAGTTTGCTAAACTGACGTACGGGTTTACCGTACCACGAGTTCGAATCTCGTCCTCTCCGCTGAAAATAAGTCCTAAATTCTTGTTTATCAAAGAGTTTAGGACTTATTATTTTGTATAAACTGCACCGAAATTGCACCAAGATTACTTTTTGACTTTATCACATCTTAAAACTGTCCAGTAAGACACTCTGACGTTTCTTGTCGGCTATTGCAATATATGGGGTCAGGGGGAAAACCCTGTGTATAAATAAAAGTCCACGCGTCGTGGTTTGATTATTCCGGTGACCAGAGCGCGAATTGCTAGGCACCTGAGCGGATGGCCATGCCAATTTTGGACACCAGGCACAGGGTTATCGGCAAGCAGTACAAGGTTGCGATTATATGTCAGACAACCTGGCGGATGATTTTGCTATATTAAACAGACGCAACACATTAATTGTCAAATGATTGCGATAAATATGACTCATCGGAATTCCTGCCAGGTTGTATGTTTTTTCATAGGACCTGGCAGCTATCATTTGCTGCAACACGCTGATATTCAATACTATCTATCTTTTATCACCCGCCAGGTTGTCTGAAAATTTCGCACGCAACGCAGCATCTGAACGCATCAATATCGTGAAACGTAGAAAAAACCTGTTACAAAGTAAGCGAAAGGGCGGTCATACACAGGTTTTTCCCCCTGCTCCTTTAAGTCTTCTTTAAAACTATCCGCGCACTATGTGTCGACTTGCTTGCTTTCTTGATAAACCCATTATTTCTAAGATAAGAGAGGTCTAATTGAACACTCCTTAACCCGACCTCCAATTGACTCGCAATCCAACTCGCAATTTTGATTGGAATTACTTTCGTTGTTGATGTCCTTAAAACGGAATACGATGGCAACTCCTCCTGGACGGACCTCGTAATATGGTTCGGGAATATTTTTTGCCTTGCAACATTTTCGCGCCGTCTAGCATCTTTATAGGAAAAGAATGAAATATGAAGTCAAAACTCTTATGTTGGCTGTTAGCCTTTTTATCTCTGCCGATTTGTGTTGGCGCTCAAGATGTCAAATATTTCAAATATCAGGGTGAAGTCAATGCCTCATATTCGTACTGTGTGGATGAGGAGTTAAGTAATCTTAATCTGGAAATCGTCAATGGTGTGCGTTTTTCCCGTTATTTCTTCGCGGGTGCAGGTATAGGTGCAACAGCTAATTTCTCTGATGAAGCCATAATCTTTCCTGTTTTCGTGGATGTTAAAGGATATCTGCCTGTCACGGACAAAATGGATTTGATAGCGGGTGTGGATGTCGGCACAAAACTGGATTATTCTTATGATATGTCTGGCGGATTCTTGTTCAGACCTGAGTTTGGCTTAAACTTTCCAATAAATCGTAAAGTTGGATTGAAATTGACGTTTCTATATGAATTGTATAGTTTCAATACCACTGTTCTGGATACCGCAGTGAGATACAAAATGAATGAGATAGGACTGAAGTTCGGAGTCTCTTTTTGACCGGCCATGGTCGGCGGATTCAGATGTTGTAAAACATTGGTAATCAAATGGTTCTAAACTATAAATCCGCCGACCCCAGAATTTTTGAAGGGGTCGGCGGATTGTATTATTGTAACTTACTGGTAGTCAGTTCTTTCAAAATTTGAAATCAGCCGACCCCACTCCGCAATCCGTTTATTCTACTGCTTTGCGATGTTTTCGCGCATATCTGTATCGGCCTGGACATTCTTTATTTTGTAGTAGTCCATCACTCCGAGATTTCCTTTCCTGAACGCCTCAGCTATAGCAAGAGGAACCTGAGATTCAGCCTCGATAACCTTCGCGCGGGCTTCCTGAGCCTTTGCCTTCATTTCCTGCTCCAACGCTACCGCCATGGCTCTACGCTCCTCAGCGCGTGCCTGGGCGATGTTCTTGTCCGCGTCGGCCTGGTCCATCTGGAGAACCGCACCGATATTCTTTCCTATGTCAATGTCTGCGATGTCGATGGAGAGAATTTCGAATGCTGTGCCGGCGTCGAGTCCTTTGGCGAGAACCACCTTGGAAATGGATTCCGGTTTTTCGAGTACCTCTGCATGGCTCTCAGCGGAACCGATGGAAGAAACGATACCCTCACCTACGCGGGCCAGCACTGTCTCTTCACCTGCACCTCCGACGAGCTGATTAATATTCGCACGTACAGTAACCCTGGCCTTGCAAATAAGCTGGATACCGTTCTTTGCTACAGCTGTAACAGGCGGAGTATTAATGACTTTAGGGTTTACAGACATCTGTACAGCCTCGAATACATCGCGTCCTGCGAGGTCGATTCCGGCAGCCGTCTTAAAATCCAAAGGAATATTAGCCTTATCAGCAGAAATAAGAGCATTGACCACCTTCACTACATTTCCTTTTGCGAGATAGTGAGCCTCGAGCTCGTTGGATTTCAGTTTGAGACCGGCCTTGGTTCCGGTAATCATCGCGATGACGATAGTATTGGGATTTACACCTCTCCAGCGCATAAGAACCAGCTGGATAAGAGGAATATGCACTCCTGAGAGAATCGCCTGGAACCATAGGGTAACAGGGAAGAACCAGAGGAGAACGATAAGGCCGACGAACGCTATGCCGACCCAGACGATGAAGGGTAATACCATATCTGTTAATTTGTTATAGTTTATCTGTTATTAGAATGCCTCGTCCTTCATTACGGGCCTTACATAAATCTTGTTATGCTCTATGTGGACGATTTCGACTCTTGTTCCGGCATCGATCATACCTTCAAGAGAGGTGACTTCATAAGACTTGTCGTTGATTCTGGCAGTACCGATAGGGCCAAGACGTGTGGCAGCTATACCTCTGTCGCCGACAGCCACCTCTTCCTCTTCAATATGCTTGTCGATGACGGTATCCAGTTCCAGACGCTTCCATGTTTTTCCTCGCAGAGCATAGAAAATCAGGACCGCCAGCAATGCGATATTCACCACTGTGACGATGACTCCTGTCCAAGGGCCCAAATGCGCGAAAGCGTAATAAGCAGAACCACAAATAGATGTCAATCCTAGAATTCCTGCAATCCCGATACCCGGAATCAGCAGAATTTCCACGAGAATGAGGATTATTCCTACTAAAATCAGTGTTATTACCAAGCCCATAATATCATTACTTATTTTTCAAATATAATGATTTTTCCGGGAATTATTCTTTTACTTCAGACAAACCTGCAGATTCGATGCGAATATTGTCCATTCCGGCCGTTTTCAACGCTGAAATGATGGTCTCAGCCTCGCTCCTGCTGTCGAAAGGCCCGAGAAGATAGGAGACGATGCCGCCTTCGGTCGTGCGCGCCAAATCCGCTGAGGATATGGCCTTTACGGCCATCAGGTTGGTTTCTGTCAATGCATTTCCGTCGGCAGGGTATATCCTGATCTGAAACATCTCGTGTACACTCTTTTCCAGAGAACGCGCCTTGGTGACGGTTATGTTTTTCCCGTTCAGGAACGCCACGATGATGGCGCTGCGGAAACCGACTCTCTTCACCTTGTTAAGATTTGAAAGCACATCCTTGTAACTTCTGAACAAACCCACAGAGTAAATCCTTCTGCCGTTGGTTCCGAAACGCTCGAATACAGGGCTTAATCCCTTGATCTGCTTGATGGTAGCCTTGGATGACATGGAGAATATCTGTATCTGGTAGACAAGACCTTCCGGCAATGTGTTATCTTCTGCAAATCGTCCTTCGGGGAGTACCTGGAATGTGTAATCGAAAGACTTCTTAGGCTGTTCCAAATCTATCCTGAAAGATTTTCCCATGGAATTCTTTGTGAATGTATAGCCGCCTGAAGTCCCTATAACTTCCTTGTCTGCTTCTTGCTGCAACTTCTCAGGGTCGATGGATACGCCTTTTTTCAAGAACTCGAGTTCTATCTTCTGCAACTCTTTGCTTGCCACATCGAGAGAGTCGCGGAGTTTAGGAATGAAACTTCTCTCTGTTTCATCAGCCGATGTACTGTATTTATAGAGAGCATCACGCAAAGATCTGACCTCCTGCATCTTAGTAGAGTATCGACGCATATCGGCATTGACCTGAACACTTTCGGAAACTGCGGACTTGCTGTCGATTCGGGCGGGGTCATTCACTGGGTCGAGGGCGCAGAGTTTGCGCAGCTCCCGGGGGTCGCGGACAGCCTTTCTGATGGGCGTGCTGTCGAATTCGAGGACATAGACGTCTACACTGTCTCTTGAGCAATTCCTGTTGGATGCGAACATCGAATATTTGCCGTCGGCGGTGTTGATGAACAGGAAGTCGTCGTATGGTGAAGAGTAGGGGAATCCCATGTTGACAGGTACGCCCCAGTCATTCAGGTTGTCATCCCAGTTCGATACGTACAAGTCATATCCGCCCATGCCGTACAGACCCTTGGATGCGAAGAAGAGTTGTTTTCCGTCGGGTGAGAGCATCGGATAAATCTCGTCGGACGATGTAGTCATCTGCTCGTTAATGAGTTCCGGCACTGTCCAAAGGGTGTCCCTGTGTTGGCTGTGGTAGATATTTCTGATGCCGTCCTGATCTTTTGCTGACCAATACACTTCTTCGGAACCATCGGGGAAGTAAATCGCACGAGCGAAGGGGTCTCCGCCGAGGGAATCCAGCTGATTCGGAACGTTTCTCCAACTGTGGTCCTTGAGCGGATAAAACAGGAAGAAGTCGTTGAGTGAGAAGCGTTCACGCGCTACGGCCACAGGATTGCTGCAGAAACCTGTCATATTGTCACCGTTTTGGGCCTGAATCATCGCTTCGTCGATTAAAATCGCTGAAAGAGAGTCCGCTCCAGCCTTCGCTGTCTCGAATAGCCTGGCAGCTTCGCTGAATCTGTAATTCTTTGTCAATGAATCTGTAACGTGGATTAGTTTCTCCATTGAGAATTGTGTCGACGGAACAGATAATGTGTCCGCAGCCTCTTTGCCTGAAGCAGAGAGGGATACGCAGAGCGCGGCTGTTAAAGTAATATAAAATTTCGTTCTTGTCATAATCTTGAACTGCAAAATTAAGAAATTACTTGCAGAAAGTTTATTAATACGAAAAAATTAGATAAATTTGCACTCTAATGCGAAAACTAAATAATTAAAAAATACAAACAAATGCAAAGTAAAGGTGCAATCAAATTTGTGGCGATTCTTCTCGCCCTCGCCTGCATCTGGCAGCTGTCTTTCACTCTTGTGACTGATATTCAGGAGAATAAGGCGGCAAAATATGCTCAGAATGCAGTAGAGGCTTTCAAGCAGTCAGCCGCATTTTCCGACGTCCCTGAGGTGGACAAAGCCTTTTATCTCGATTCTCTCGCTAAGGTGAAGAACCGCTGGTACATCGATTCGATTTCCAACACAAAGGTTTATCTCGGATACACTTACAAAGATGTTAAAGCTAAAGAGATTAATCTCGGACTTGACCTTAAGGGCGGTATGAACGTTATGCTTCAGGTTCAGTTGGAGGATCTCGTAAGCGCTCTTGCCGGAGAAAACAAGACTCCAGAGTTCAATCAGGCTCTTGCTCTTGCGAAAGAACGCAGCGTAAACTCTCCTGACGATTTCATCACCCTGTTCGCACAGGCATGGAAGGAAGTTTCCAACGGTCAGAGACTCGCTCAGGTTTTCGGAACTTATGACTTGGCAAACCGCATTAACCCTCAGTCATCTGACGATGAGGTTCTTTCTGTCATCAGAGAGAATGCCGAGAGTGCGATTTCCAACTCTTTCAATGTCCTCCGTAACCGTATCGACCGTTTCGGTGTTACACAGCCTTCTATCCAGAAGATTGGAAACAGCGGTCGTATTCTCGTCGAACTTCCTGGTGTAAAGGAGCCTGAGCGTGTAAGAAAACTGCTCCAGGGAACTGCATCACTCGAGTTCTGGACTACTTTCGAGAACTCTGAAATCGCTCCATATCTTCAGGAGGCAGATGCAGCGCTCGCACAGACACTGGATACAACCATCGTAACATCCGCTGACGCTCAGGTCGCTGAGGCTGCTGAGGCTACCAACGCATCCGACTCACTCCTTAACAGCCAGATCAACAAGGCTGCTACGGATGCGAAGGCAATGGCTGAGTTCAAGAAAGCTCACCCTCTCTTCGCAGTGCTTACTCCATCTAACTTCAGAAAGGGAGCATGCATCGGATTTGCACAGGGCGGTGATACAGCTGTTGTAAACAGACTCCTCAAAGCTCCAGAGGTAAGAGGTATCTTCCCTCCAGAGTTCAGACCTATGTGGTCAGTCAAGCCATCTCAGTATGTCTCTGGCGGTAACGTATTCGAACTCGTTGCCATCAAGGCTGCTACAAGAGACGGAAAAGCTCCTCTCGACGGTGGTGCAGTAACTGACGCGCGCGTATCTTATAGCGGTCAGGGAGTGAACAAAGGAAACCCTACCGTTTCCATGTCTATGAATGCAGAAGGCGCTACCATCTGGGCACGTCTTACAAAGGATAACGTAGGCAAGCAGATTGCTATCGTTCTCGATGACCTCGTTTATTCATATCCTAATGTGAATAACGAGATTACCGGAGGTAGCTCTGAGATTTCAGGTAACTTCGATGTAGAAGAGGCTACTGACCTTGCCAACGTATTGAATTCAGGTAAACTTCCTGCACCTGCCAAGATCATTCAGGAGCAGGTTGTAGGTCCTACTCTCGGTGCAGAGTCCATCAAGGCTGGTCTCATCTCATTTGTCATCGCCTTCCTTTTGGTATTGGCTTACATGGTGTTCTTCTACAGCGGCGCCGGTTTCGTAGCTGATATCGCCCTCCTCTGCAACGTACTTCTCCTCTTCGGAACACTTGTTTCCTTCGGAGCAGTCCTCACATTGCCGGGTATCGCGGGTCTCGTCCTGACCATGGGTATGGCCGTGGATGCGAACGTGATTATCTACGAGCGTATCAAGGAAGAGCTTGCTGCAGGCAAGGGCCTTTCCAAGGCTATTGCTGATGGTTACTCTAATGCATACTCAGCTATCATCGACGGTCAGGTGACAACACTCCTTACCGGTATCGTTCTCTTCATCTTCGGTTCAGGTCCTGTACAGGGCTTCGCTACCACCCTTATCATCGGTATCATCACATCTGTCATCACATCTATCTTCATTACAAGAATCATTTTCGACGACAGAGTTGCCAAGGGCAAGAGCGTAAGCTTCGAGAACGACATGACCAAAGACTTCCTCAAGCATACTAAGGTTGACTTCCTTTCCAAGAAGAAGTTCTCTTATACATTCTCAGGAATCCTCATCGTTATCGCTATCCTTTCTATCAGCATAAAGGGCTTTACTTATGGTGTAGACTTCACCGGTGGACGTACCTATGTTGTAAGATTCGACAAGCCTGTAACTGCGGAGCAGGTTCGTGAGGCTACAGAAAATACATTCAACGAGTCTGTAGAGGTTAAGCAGTTCGGTGGTGAGAGCCAGATGAAGATTACTACCAAATATAAGGTAGAGAATGAGTCTACTGAGGTAGATGCAGAGGTAGAGTCTATGCTCTATCAGGCATTGAAGGGTCTCTTCGCAGATACTGACATGACTCTCGACGAGTTTACATCTACTCTCGATAACCCTAACGGTATCATCTCTTCTGACAAGGTAGGTCCTACCATCGCAAACGACATGAAGAGATCTGCTATCATCGCAGTCCTTATCGCTCTGTTCGTAATCTTTGCTTATATCGCAGTACGATTCAACGGTTGGACTTGGGGTCTCGGTGGTGTAGTATCACTTGCTCATACAGCTATCATCGTCATCGGTTTCTTCTCTTTGTTCTCCGGAATCCTTCCGTTCAACTTGGACGTAGACCAGACGTTTATTGCGGCTATCTTGACTATCATCGGTTATGCAATCAACGATAACGTGGTTATTTTCGACCGTATCCGTGAATACAAAGCGCTGCATCCGAAGACTGACTTCAAGACCAACGCAAATCTTGCGCTCAACAGCACTCTCACCAGAACTATCAACACATCTGTGTCTACTCTCGTGACCATGTTGGCTATCGCAATCTTCGGCGGTGAGTCTATCCGCGGTCTTTCAGTAGCGTTGATTCTCGGTATCTGCTTCGGTACTTATGCATCTATCTTCATCGGTACTCCGGTAATGTTCGATGCTTACGAGTGGAACGAAAAGAGAAAAGCTGCTAAAGCTGCTCAGCTCAAGAAATAATCTTATTTCATTATAAACAAAAAACCGGGACAACTTTTAAGTTGCCCCGGTTTTTTGTTTGTGTTAATCTCTAAAGAACTCGTTCTGCCTTAGTCTCAGCAGGCTTGTTGCGGAGTACGATTTCGCCGTTCTCCACGTCAGCCTCTACAGCTGAATCCTTGTGTACGGAACCGTCCAAGATAGCCTTAGCAAGCTGGTTTACAAGCTCACGCTGCATGACCCTCTTTATAGGACGTGCACCGAATGCAGGATCGTAGCCCTTGTCAGTCATATAGTCCTCGAACGCTTCAGTGAAACTGATCTCTACGCCATCCTCAGACAACTTGTGCTGAAGCTGAGCCATCTGGATATGAAGAATATCACGGATGTCGCTCTTGGTAAGGGGCTCGAACATGATAATTTCATCGATTCTGTTCAGGAACTCAGGCCTGATGGTCTGTTTAAGAAGTTCCAGAATCTTCGACTTGCATTCAGAAAGCATCTCGCTTCTCTTCTCGGAAGCGTCTTTCTTCTCGGCTTCACTGGCACCCTTCCTGCCGGCATCAGGCAGTCTGTCCATGTAACTCTGGATGATGTCTGAACCTACATTAGAGGTCATGATGATGATGGTGTTCTTGAAGTCTACCGTACGACCCTTGTTGTCGGTAAGACGTCCGTCATCAAGCACCTGAAGCAAGATGTTGAATACATCCGGATGAGCCTTCTCTATCTCATCGAGAAGCACTACTGAATAAGGTTTACGCCTTACAGCTTCAGTAAGCTGGCCACCTTCATCATATCCTACATATCCCGGAGGAGCACCGATAAGACGGCTCACTGTGTGACGCTCCTGATACTCGCTCATATCGATACGGGTAATCATATTCTCATCATTGAACAAGAACTCGGCGAGAGCCTTTGCAAGCTCGGTCTTACCTACACCGGTCGTACCCATGAACAAGAATGAACCGATAGGTCTCTTCTCGTTGGACAAGCCGGCCCTGCTTCTGCGGACTGCGTCTGCGACAGCGTGAATGGCCTGTTCCTGACCTACGACTCTCTTGTGGAGTTCCTCCTCCATGCGGAGCAGTTTCTCCTTTTCGCTTTCCAACATCCTGTTTACAGGTATACCTGTCCACCTGGACACTACATCAGCGATATCTTCGGGCGTAACAGATTCTGTTATAATAGGATCCTTAATTGCAGCCTGACGTGCTGTAAGTTCATCGATTTTCTTCTTGGCTTCAGCCATCCTGCCGTAACGCAATTCGGCTACTTTACCATAATCGCCGGCCCTTTCAGCAGACTGCGCCTCTATCTTGAAATCCTCCAACTCCTGACGAGCTGTCTGGATTCCGGTAAGGATACCCTTTTCCTCGTCCCAGCGTTTCATAAGAACTTCGCGCTTGTCATTGAGGTCTTTAAGCTGCTCCTTGATCTTGTCCAGTTTGAGAGATACGCCTTCACGTTTGATGGCTTCCTTCTCGATTTCCAACTGACGGATCTGGCTGTTCAGTTCAGCGATAGGTTCTGGCACGGAATTCATCTCCAGACGAAGCTTTGAAGCCGCCTCATCCACAAGGTCGATGGCCTTGTCAGGCAAGAACCTGTTTGTAATATACCTGTGAGAAAGGTTTACGGCAGCGATAAGTGCATCATCTTCGATACGAACCTTGTGATGGTTCTCGTATTTCTCCTTCAAACCCCTCAAAATCGCAATGGATTCTGCTGGGGTAGGCTCGTCTACCATGACCATCTGGAAACGTCTCTCAAGGGCCTTATCTGCCTCGAAATATTTCTGATACTCGTCCAGGGTAGTAGAACCTATGGTTCTGAGTTCGCCTCTTGCCAATGCCGGTTTAAGTATATTGGAGGCATCCATCGCTCCTGAAGCCCTTCCGGCGCCTACCAGTGTATGGATTTCATCGATGAAGAGGATTATCTGTCCCTGACTGTCGACTACATCTTTTACTACACCTTTAAGTCTTTCCTCGAATTCTCCCTGATATTTAGCACCTGCGATAAGCGCACCCATATCTAGTGAGTAGACGATCTTGTCCTTCAAGTTTTCAGGAACAGCACCATCTACGATTTTCTGTGCAAGACCTTCAGCGATAGCGGTTTTACCCACACCAGGCTCACCTACGAGAATAGGGTTGTTCTTGGTACGTCTGCTCAATATCTGAAGCACACGACGGATTTCCTCATCCCTGCCGATGACAGGGTCGAGTTTTCCGGCTGCCGCCCTCTCGTTCAAGTTTACAGCGAACTTGTTCAAAGTCTCAAGCTTTCCGCCAGTGTTGTTGTTTTGCATGTTGTAATTATCCATAATATAAACTCCTTTTCGCCTTCGGAGCATCTTATGGCACTGACCATCAGACTTGAGGCTTACCTTAACGGGTTATAGCCGTCTGCTCCGAAGAACAAACGGCTATAATTCAAACTATATTCCAATCCCCTATTATACTGACATTTTGTCAGTCTCGGGAAAATTATTCAGCTGGCTGTGCAGGTGCCTCTGTTGCAGGATTAGCCTGCTGTGCTGGTGCAGAAGGGAATGCAGGCTGCTCTGAAGCTGCGTTCTCGATCTGGTCAGTAACATCTACCTGTGTACCCTGTGTTCCTGTTGTAAATGAGGAAATCACTGAAAGAACAACGATGAAAGCAACGAGTCCCCATGTGAATTTCTCAAGGATGTTAGCTGTCTGCCTTACACCGAAAGTCTGGTTTCCTGCAACGAAGTTGCTGGCCATACTGTCACCTTTACCGTTCTGAAGAAGAACGACACATGTAAGGATAATGCTCGCAATCACAATAAGAACTACAAGTACTGTAAAAAGAGTAGTCATAACGTCTGATTATTTATTAAATAGTCAATTTTCTTGATAAGGGATGCAAAGTAAGCACTTTTTTCCGGGAATGCCAAAATTAGTTTAGAATAAATGCGTTTGGCCTGGTCGAAATATCCCTGTTCCGCATAAATTCCTGCCAAAGTTTCGGTACAGAAATCTATCTCAGAATTATCTTCGGACCCGTTTTCCGCCGGTTTTGTATTTGCCCGGAAACGTGAGAATACATTATCATCGTCCCTGCGCACATTTTCATATTCGCTCTGAGAAAAGAAATCTCCTCCTGGAATACGTCTGGTAGGCTGTGGCTTCACCTCAGCCGCGTTATCATTGACATTGACAACAGGCTTGTTGTCCTCTATTATATAGGAGCGGACTAGCTCCTCCAGATTCTTGTCGGAATAATCCTTCGCATTGCCGGACCTCATGATGTCCGCGATCAGCCCGCGGTCGCCGACATACATCGCCTGGTCCGCAAACTGGTTGATGCCCCACGAGTCCGCGCCGATTCCCGCCATTCTGCGGCAGAGCTCCTTCCGGGCCGCACCGTACCATGGATACAAATTCACTACGCCTGCCAGTTCGTCCATGGTCAATGTCTTCAGGCTCATAGCTTTATGACTCATAGCGCTACCAATTTGCAACTGTTGCGTTGAACACATCTTCGCAGATTTTCTCGATAATCTCTTCGCAGAGCGTGGCCTCTACAGCATCCAGAGACTGCGTGGAATCGTAATCCGCATAAGAAGAGAAGGACTTGTCGCTGAAATCATCTTCCGGATATTTGCGGTTAGTGAAACTTATCTTCACGGTAACAGTAAGCCGGTTCTGCGCTGCGACCTCATCTGCGGTGACTGCCGTAGCCCTCACGTCATATCCGGTAATAGCTCCGGTAATCTCGAGATCGCCGTCCATGTCCACCTGTTCGAGCCTCGTCATCTTACGGAATTTGTCTTTTAGCGCCTCCGTCATGTCGTTGCTCAGTGAAGGGTTCACTTTCAATGCCTTATACTCGAAATAATCGATTGTGATGGTCTTTACGTCCGACTGGATGGATGTTCCGGAAAAGGAGTAAATCCCGCAAGAATGCACGATGAGCGCTGTCGCGACCAGTGCTGCAACGATCCCGCAAATACCTATAATTCTATTTCTTACCTTCATTGTCAATGCCTTTATTCTGTTTTCTTCGGGGTGCGGAACTCTGCAGGGAGCTTCCTGTAAAGAGTGCGCTCGGATATTCCGAGTTCTTCTGCTGCTTTCTTGCGGTTTCCGTTATGCTTTTCGAGAGCTTTCCTGATCAAGTCCTCGCTTGCCTGCACGATGGACAGATTATTCTTGTCCTGCGTTTCGCTTTCCTGGAAATCCACATCATCTTCGGCCTTCTCCCAGGAGATATCCGGTTTCGTCACGAAGCTGTCGTGGTCTGGAGTGGACACAGGAAGCGTCTTCGGCTGGGCAATTACAGGATCCGGCTGAGGCTCAGCCATATGGAACTGTCCGGAAGCGATAATCTTCTTCAGATTCTTTACCTCTGCGTTCAAACTATATAACGCCTTGTAAATTTCTTGTTTCTCATCCTGAGTGAATTCTCCGCTCTTGTCCTGATAACGTACCGGAAGTGAATTGACGTTATCATGAGGAAGATACTTCGAAAGTGTGGCAGCATTGACCTCACACCTGCCGGAAACGGGCGAAAGCTTTTGCCCCTCAAGGGCAGAGACGGTCTCGGCGATATTTTTCAGCTGACGGATGTTGCCCGGCCAGCGGTAGTTGGTCAGCAGTTCGATGGCATCGTGGGTCAGCGTCACCTTGCTCATGTTGTATTTCTCGGAGAAGTCTGAGGTGAACTTCCTGAACAGCAGGTAGATATCTTCCTTGCGGTCGCGAAGGCACGGCATGGAAATCTGTATTGCGTTCAGTCGGTAGTACAAGTCCTCGCGGAATTTGCCCTGTGAAACAGCGTACAGCAGGTCCACATTTGTGGCTGCGATGACTCTGACATCGGTTTTGCTTACCTTCGATGCGCCTACCCTGATGTATTCGCCGGACTGCAGCACACGCAGGAGTTTCGCCTGTGAAGACATCGGGAGTTCACCCACTTCGTCGAGGAAGAGAGTTCCGCCGTCCGCCTCTTCGAAATATCCTTTTCTCGCCTCGATGGCCCCCGTGAACGAGCCCTTCTCGTGACCGAAAAGTTCTGAGTCAATGGTGCCCTCCGGAATAGCTCCGCAGTTTACCGCGAAATACTTGGCGCTCTTTCTGCGACTGAACTGGTGTATAATCTTCGGTATATTGTCCTTGCCGACGCCGCTCTCGCCTGTCACTAAGACAGTCAGGTCAGTAGGAGCGACTGCCACTGCCATCTCGATGGCACGATTCAGCTCTGCATCATTACCGATGATGTCGTATTTGTTTTTAATTCTTTGTAGTTCTTGTGCGTCCATATCTTACAAAGATACAAAAACACTTGAAATTATAGCCTTAAGCAACGAAATTTGTGTCTGCATTACTGAAAATTGCAAAAATGTTTGTAACTTGGTGCAAATTTTGGAGCAATTATATTTTAGTATAACAATTTTTAGTTTTTCTACCATGAAAAAGGAAATCAAATCATTGGCAGTAGCAGTCCTCGGACTTGCAGCTGTCGCTTGT
>SAMEA104315426__coassemble_213_pt1 | contig 56888 bp, 88 predicted proteins | sample SAMEA104315426__metabat2_low_PE_008 | metagenome-assembled genome bin SAMEA104315426 (sample SAMEA104315426) | gut metagenome | biome: Monkey gut; feature: monkey-associated habitat; material: faeces | place: China | collected 2013 | reverse complement strand
CCATAATTTCTGTAAATTCCTCCTTTTACTGAAAAGCCCGTTACGAAGCCAGATACTCAGATACTGTGGACACAGAAATGCCCATCATATCTGCAATCTCGGAACGAGTGTAGTTTCCAGAAGCCCCAAGAGACCGAATTTTATTGACCTTAGCATCAGAGAGGGCCGTGGTCGCTCTGGGCAGGGCACGCCTGCGCAGTTCCTCCTGGTCACAGAAATCGAAGATGTCCTTAGCCCTACTGTGGGACACGGCACCAGCCTGGATTGCAGCCCATTCTCTATCAGTCAAGTGGATCTGTACTGCTTTACCCTTTGCACCGACGCGAGTACGGGCATTCTCCAGCTCCGTCTGGGTGATCTTGCGAAGGAGCTTGGCATTCTCCTTGTCATTGAGCTCCGGGTACTCCTGCTTCTTAAGATTCACCCGCTCCGTGGCGATTCGTTTTGCCTGGCGTTCTCTTGGCTTATTAGCCTGGGCGGCCTTCAGTTTCTCGTTGAGGCTGGCCACCTCTTCTGCATACGTTTCTTTTGCACCCTTGTCATATTCTGTGTTTGGGGTGTTTTTCATTGCGATACGGGCCTGGTTCGCCAAAGCTTTCATACGGTTACCGTAGTCAGCATAAAGGTTTTCCTGTGCAGTTCCAGAAGACAATGTCCGAAGGTCCTTGGTTTCTATAAGAAGCTTGGCTGAGGTCTTCGCTTCCTTGATCTCTCCCGTTTTAGGATCGACATATGTTCTTCCTGAAGTATGCCAAGTGACCTCACCAGTTTTAGGATCAATCTGAGCGCTACCTTTTCGTTCCGGCACATCAATCGTCTGCTTTCTACGAGATATGAGTGTCTTTGCACCTCCGATTACGTTACCGTTCTCGTCGATACGAGTCTGGTACGCATTACGCAGCGACGTGATGTCGTTGTCAATCTCCGACTTCTTATAGTCAAGATTGTGCTTGTTTGCATCGATGACAACCATGCTGTGCTTGACGGCCCGCTCAATCTCGTCCATGCTCGCGCCCTGCAGCGTCATATCTGTGATGAGATTCGACACTCGACCCATCTGCTGTTGGGTGTATTTCTTACTCATCATAGGTACACCCTTCGGATTGTCCTTGGACTGGCGCTGATCTTCAGGTACAAAATACTCAGTCTTAGGGTCAAAGCCCTTCAAGCCTGCCAGAGGTTTCGCAGAGTTGATTCGAACGCGGTCGCTCAGCGGGATAACGGTAACGGTATCACCGTCAAAGTCTGCACCAGAAAGCTGATCAGCAACAGTTTTATTGATGCCGATTGCATCTGCTGCATCCTTCAAATACTTTCTTGCCGCCGTATTATTATTGTTTACCGTGAGGATCGGAATCTCAAAGATGCCACCATGCGGATAACGGACCAGAGCAACCGTTTCCCCATTCTTCCAGTTCGGCGCATAGACTTCGTTGTCCTTCATCTGCGGGACAGGAAGAATGACCTGCTGTTTCTGTCTCGGGAATGCTACCGCTTTCATGTGCTGCGCAGCACCGTCGCACTGGTCAGCAAAATCCATCAGCATCTTCTGCTTGAGCGCCGGGTTGGTAAGGGATTCGATCTCTTTGAACTGCGATTCATAATCCTTATACGTGACGTCCAGCTGGCTCTTAATGAGCGGCAGCGGCTGTTTGGAAAGAAACTGGGAAGAAAGTGTCCGGCTCTGGGTCTCGTAGTCGCCTTCTTCTTTCAGTTTGTTAATTGCCGACAAATGTTCTTTTCCGTCCGCTCCGATGTATTTACTCTGACCATTGGCCTTAATGTATGCGCCGAACGGATTATCCGGATCGTCTCCGATCTTCTTAAAGACCTTCTCCTTCGGTGTTCCGGATTCCTTGTTTGTGTTGAACACAATATCTTTTCCTTCTGGGATGTCGTCAGAATAGATCGCCATGCCTTTCAGATAATGCGTTCCGTCAACCATGATACGAACCTGAGCATAATGGGAATTACCAAGATTCAGATCGGCAACGCCGGGGCGAATTTCAATTACGCCGTCCTTCTGGTCGCCGCCCTTATCACCATAGTTGATGTACACTCGGTCAGAGCTGATGCTTGCAGGCCGTTCCCGCTGAGACCAAGTAGCACCGCTGTCGTCGGAATGATACTCGCCCACTTCCTGAATCATGCCTGGGTTCTTATAAAGCTCTCGCTGTTCGATGCCCGGCTGTGTGAGAACGACCATATTCGTCTGGTAGCCCCGCGGATCGGTCGGGTTCTTAAGACCCATGCCATAATGGCCGTAGCCTTCCATCTCCAGAATAAGAGCCGCTTCTTCCAGCGTGCTCGGAGAAACACCCATGCCAAGCTCAACGCCTTTACCGATATCAATCGCCTGCTTACCTTCCAGTTCTTTCCGAAGAATGTCCGCTGTCCGGTCAGCCTTATAAAGTTTCAGCTCTTTGTTTTTATCCCCAAGGATCGACCGGATCGAAGACTCGTTCTTTCCTGTCATACGGGCGATGTCGGCTGTGGAATATCCATCCGACTGCAGAGACTTTATATGCTCATATTCGTGCTGTTTTCGTTCATGGAGTGCACGACCCTCAAAGAGACGCATGTCCGTCGGCGTAAGCTCGAACTCGTCCATGATCTCCTGTTTGGTCTTACCCTCTTTTCGCATCTGTTCGACACGGCTGAGCCAGTCCCCGCTGTGCTGGTAAGGGCTATCGCCGGACCCCCACGGATAACGTCCAGAACGTCGCGGCATTCCGTAATGCGTAAGAGCTTTCGGTTCGTCACTAACTCCGTAATACGACCGAATCTCTTCTGCTACGCGATTCATAGTTAACCCCTCCTGATTTCGTCGATAATGTTGTCGTTTCGGATGATCCGGTTACAAATATCCATGATCAGCGCCGGCTCCGGATTATGCACCAGCACCTCTTCGCCCTGATAAATCCGCAGTTCTGTGGCAATATCCATGGGCTTCTTCTTGTATTCCAGACAGAAAAGGGCAGCATAGATCTCCAGCTGCTCCATCTTGGCGGGAATTACCCCGCTTTTGTAGTCGTGTATACGTAAAAAGTCGTCCCGGAATGCGATAGCATCTGCCGTTCCGAAACAGTTATAGGAATGCACCAGAACTACTTCCGGTGTCATATGAAACCCGATCGCGTCGTTTACATACGCCATAAAGTTGGGGAATATCCAATCCATGTCGATCGCTGCTCTCGGTACACCAGCTTTTACCAGGGGAAGTAAAACCAAGTGCTTATCCATTTTGTTCACTTTAATCCGACTTGAAATCAGATCTTTTGCTAACTCGTGCAGAATCGTCCCGATCTGCTGCGCATAAGATCGAAGATATGCACCTCGCAGATCTTCTTCTGTGAAGTTCAGCCAACGGTATTGACTTGCTCCGAGAAATGCATGCTGCCCCTCAAGATTCGAATGCTCGTTGAAGATCACGTAAAACTTCCTCCTTATTCTCCGGAAATATAAATCTTGAAAACGACATCTCATTTAGATAGTTAACATAATAATCTTGATTGGGTTGCTTCTTCGCCGTTCGGGATCGCTTACATTCCAGAATGGCCCACTTGTTTTTATACAGAATTCCGAGATCAGGAAAGCCCTGCATGTAGGTTTCAATCTTAAAGACCACCGCTCCTGGAAAACGTTTCTCGATCTCCTTCTTCAGCTCTGCCTGAAAATCGCTTTCGAGCTTTCCCAAATTCTCATCTCCTTTAACAAAAAATAAAAGAGAGAGGGTTATTTTCCCTTTCTCTCCATAAAAGAGTCAGTTTTTTTCGCGGTCGATTCGATTTTTGCGAAAATCAAAAAAGAGCCTATAGATTTCTCTACAGACTCTTTCAAAACTATATATTCAATTTCATTTCCATTACAGGGCTCTATGAAAATTCAAATTCAAGTCACATAATCGCGGGGGCAATATCAAATTCAATTAATCCCAATCGTTGTCGTTTTCCAGTTCTGCCATGTCGGCTTCCCGTGCTTCCTGCCGCTCTTCTTCATCGATCTCGCGGTTGTGGCGAATGTACAGCGATTCTTCTTTAACGCGCTTCCCGCATTCCGGACATTCGTAATATCCATCCAACAGCGTTCCCGGTTCGTTGCGGTAACACATGTAGCATGCGCAGTGATAACACCAAACGGTGTAATGGTCCGGGTTCTTGTATGCAGACGGGATCTTTTTATCTTCATCCGGGCTTACTTCATAGGATCTGCTGATGCCGTGATTGTATGCTTTGAAATGCAGCGGGGCGTAATATCCAACGTATTCATCCGACATTTTTCGCACCTCCTTTCCCCTGCGACTATACCACAGAGAGCCGAAGGTATCAAGCCTATTTTTTCTTTGTGGCCATTTGCCCACTTTTTTTCGCTATTTATATATAATATTTATTATTTTTCTTCACGCTAATAGCAAATAAAAGTGGGCATTTGGCCAAACAGCCCGCAAACCATTGAAAATACAGGGTTTTTTCGTGGCCACTTTTGTTTTAAAAGTGGGCTTTTGGCCACTTTTGTTGCAGAAAAGTGGGCAGAATATCCATCCAAAAATAGCACCTGGTCAAATATTCCCGAAAAAAGTGGGCTTTTGGCCATTTTCAAAAACCAAAAGTGGGCAGAGAATTTACCTTAAAATCGAAAAAAGAAGAGAGCCAGAATTGCTTCCGCTCTCTTCAGAATACGGCGTGAATATCAATTAGCCGAGGACTTTCATTCCCTCATATTCCAGTATGCTCTTAAAAACCTGCCAGCTCTCAATCGAGTTCTTTTTCAGCGCCTCCATGTAGTCCCAGTATAATCCGCGCCGGTCAAAGATCGCATAGACTTCCTTTATCGACGGATTCACCGCGTGCATAAAGTCCGCTTCTGCGCTCATGTTCCGGAACGAGATCTCCCAATCTGCAAGGTAACGATAATACAGAACTCTGTACATCACATCCGCATCCCCAAGACCATATAAATAAACCTTCATAAAAATTCTCCTTTAATTATATTGCCGTATTCCATAAAGGAGTCATATTATTTCGCGGAACAAAAAAGAAGAGACCCAGATCAATTCGTCTAGATCTCTATTTAGAATACAGGTATATGATTTTTATAACTTTGTTTATTTTTCATCGCTGTTGCTCCAATATTCTTTGTCTTTAGCTTCCTGTTCATAACTCTTCGTAATCGAGTAAAGTTTATAAATAACGCTAACACCAAATATGATGCTGCAAATGCTTGTAAACATAATTCATTCTCCTTTAATACAGTTTTACCTGTATTCCATAAGAGAGTGAATTTTTTTCGCGTTTTAACAAAAAAAGAGGGCCGATTAAGACCCTCTTCAATTACATAAGACTAAGGATGATGCCCAGAATAATTGCAAGTCCAAAGCACCCAAACATGGCGATTAGCCCGAGTTTCAATTCTTTATAGTCTTGTTCGCCGTCCTTAAGTTCTTTTGCCGCCTTCTTATCCTGCATGCGCTCCTCGTGCTCCATCTGCTTCACCTTCGTGCGGGCTTTGTAAGCCTCGTCACTCATGCCGTCCAAATGGATCTGGTATCCGCAATACTGGCAATAGAATGTATCTAAACCATCTACCGGCTTGACCGCAGCGCCGCAGTTAGGGCAATACAAAGATTTCAATTCCATAAGAATAACTCCTTTTCCCATAGATTTACACTATTATAGCAATGCGGTTCAGGAATATCAATCCTTCTTTTTCTTATTCTCGATCAGCTTAATGTATTTGCTGACCTCGCTGACTGGCAGCTTCATCTTGTGTGCGATCTCCCCGATGGAATATCCATCCTTGAGATAGCCACGTATGCGGATGAGATTCCGGTTGAGCAGCCCGACTTTTGCGCCGTCTTCATCACTCATGCCGCTTCTCTCCTTCTCCGGCGCTCGGCCTTGACTGCTTTCGTCTCCTTCTGCTTTTTCCCGCCGGAAATATCCATAGCCGCAGCCCGCTCCCAGTTTTCCGCGAACCAGCTCGGCACGCGATGTCCGGTAGAGGGATTGAACCGGATCTTGTTCATCTTGCGAACGCCCTGACGCTTCGCTTTTTCGTGGGCCATCGCCCGAATGTGAGTACGCATAGACATAGTTTTTGTTCTCCTTTTCAAAAATAGTTTTACAGATTTGTCCATATGCTGAATGCCGCTGCCGCAATACCTAACATTGCAAATAGCGTAAACGAGATGAGTGCTATTGTTAAAAACACTTGCATGGCATCGGTCGCGTCGATATTTGTTAAGCTGTCAATACCAAAAGAAATAACCGTGCCTGTCAAACCGACGATTAAGCCTGTGACAATTAGAACCAGAAATATCTTAACTATAATCATCTTACTCACCCCGATCGTCAAAATACACTCGGATCGCTATTGCGCTAACCCAGGCCAGCAGAAAGAACAGAAAATAGTTAATGAATCCGGTCATCTTTCGCCTCCTGAAATTCACGCTTCTTTTGATTGGCATAATCCCGCAGATAAGGGTATACAATTCCCGGAACGATTGCCAAAAGCGTGCCAACGATCGCCTGCATAATATCATTCCACTTCATCTTGCACCTTTTTCACCAGCCGGTTGAGATACCACTGCGCTTTTTCCAGATCCTGCAGATAGTGGCCCTTAAACGGTGCACGCCAAATGTACTTGAGCACCTGGCCGGCGTAATATCCATGGCTCGGACGTTCGTACCCACTCGTCACCGAATCGATCGCGTCAATGCACTCAATCCCGCTCTGTGTATAATGCTGCGGATGGTTGACGGCGTCATCTATGGGCTTGCCGCATGTTACCGGCGTTCCAGGCACGAATGAGTTCGTCAGAGAGCCATAATTTGTATTCATTTCGTCGAACATACCATGCTTCATTTTTTCTTCTCCTTTTTCTGCAAAATATCCAGAACGATCGTTTGTATTGATGGTGATAAAACGCAGCTGTGCATTCGGCGGGTAATCGTTCGCGCCATACCATTTTGGCGTTGGACGCCTGTCGCAGGCGTTTTGTCGATCCACTAAAAGCATGAAAAGATGCGCCGTCATATCTGTGGCAGCACCATCGTCGTTAATATCCGGATAGAAGACATGCTCGCATTCTTCAAAATCGGGGAACCAGTATTCTATACCGAGAACCCCATTGTTTCCTTGCATCGGTTTTACTATGACCGGATAAGTAAATTCTGCCATCACATATCGCCTTTCTCATAAGTATTCCACTTTTTTAGAAGTTCTCGGATTTCTTCTTCTCGATGGGCCTTAAAGAACTTTGTATACAACTCAAGCAACATCGCTTCTTCATAGTCGCCCAAACATTTAACCAATTCTTCTGACTGGTATTCCTGATGCAGAGTAATACGAACACCTTGAGGATCAGAGGTAATCGCTGCGACTTCTCCGATAACTGCCATATTGTTCACTCACTTTCTGTGTCAATTGTTATAGCTTGCATTGCAGTATTTAATTGTAATTTAGCAAGCGAATAATTTTTTGCCGTTGGTAAATTAATGCCCATAGTTTCAAAAAATTTACAACGGTTAAGAAGAACACGGCGTATACGCAGCATTATTTCTTTATCGTTGGTTGAATAAATGGAACATGGCGGAAATGAGTCTCCCCAGTCGGGAAACCAAAACTCTACTCCCGAGAACCCGAAATTGGTTTCTATCGGTCTCGTAAAATACGTGTACGTATATTTGGTCATATGCTTCACTCCTTTACGAGAATATCCAGAATCCACAGCATCAGAAAAACAATGATCAGCGTCATGGTCACCATCACTCAACCCTCCAGCTGTTTGTTGAACTCGTAACATTGAAGCTCGTCCGTACGCAGACTGCCCCATCTTCGGCCACGACCCAGTAGCAGTTTTCCGGAATGCTTCGCATCGAGGAATTGCCATAGAGCTTGGCATAGGCCAGTTCATAATCTGCTTTCATATAGCAGCCGTTGTCGTCGTAGCCCTGCCACTGTGCTTCCTTGGCGCATACGTCATGAATATCATTGCCGAATTCACCATAGCTGCATGCAACGCGGTTGAGGATTACGTCAATGATTGCTTCCTTAGCTGTGTCCGAAAGATTGTAGTACCGAAAACCATAAAGGACCCGGGCGACCGAAGCCGCATCCAGGTCCTCTTCCGGAATATCCATTTTGTGCGAGGAGATCTCCTGCTGAAGGCGAACTTTCAGTTCTATAACCTCACCTTCCATTTTTTCCTGTTCTTCTGCCCGAACTTCTTCACTGTAAGCGAGTGCTTTATCGCGCATAGTGATTGCAACGTCCTTGCAGCAGAACACCGTGAATACCAATATCACGAGAACTGTGATAATAATTCTTTCTGTTTTTTTCTGGTCTATGCTTTTCCAAAGAGTTTTCATTTCCAAGAGATCTCCTTTTCTTTATTTAATTATTCGGGTTTTTTCGCTTTGCGTGCCTTGCGGCAGTCGGGGCAGCGCTTGGGCGTGTCCAGTTTCTTTCTTTTGTAGAAGTCCACTTCATCGATTCCCATGTAGAAAAGCTTCTTGCAGTCCTTACACTTGCAGCGCCGCCAGGGGAGGCCGGGGAGAAGCGACGCACTATTGAGCCGGTCCTGAATATCATACAGATCGGCAAGCGAATGCACCGGGTCGATAACGTTGAAATCGTACTGGTTAATGTTGCAGAGGAGAATATCATTGACCTTCTCCCAGTCGATGTCCGCTTCCGTAGCATTGTTGCCCCGCAGCGAACGAAAAATGATCCCGCGAATGCAAGCGACACGCACCATCATTGTCTCCTCGCTCAGGTGATCGATCAGGCGGGATTCAACAAGCTTCTGTGCATCTTTAATGGATTCCATCATGTCCATATTTTTTCTCCTTTTTATTTCAATATGCGTTTACTATTAGAATGCGGACGAAACCGACCGTCCGGATCATAATTTGGGTCTTTCACCCGCTGTTTACAGGCGTAAATGATCTGGTCGCCGTCGACCTGTGTCATGAGATAGCAGAACTCGCTTTCAAAGAATTTCTCGATCTTCAAAGCTTTGGACTTTGCTATTTCGTGCGCAAGTCCGCCCGGTCCTCGGGTGAGCTCTACATGCTGCAGCGCTTTTTCATAATCGATGATCGCTCGGGTGATGATCGCGAAAACAAGATTCTCGACGCCTTGCTCGTTCACCGTTTCCATGATTACTTTTCCTTTTCTTCGTAATTTACCGGCCGGTACGAATGAAGGTTCACCGGCTCGTCCAGACACTCGTTGCAGGGTTCTTCATCCGGTGGCGTTTTCCAATGTTTACAGGTTTTGCAGTACATGAATTCCACGTGTTTGTAAGGGTATTCCATTTCTAATGCCTCCTTAAAATATAAAAAGAAAAAAGACCTGGCATATTTCAGCCAAGTCTTTAATCCTTATTTCTTAAAAGACCAGTAATTGAGTTTCGGTATCCAATCGATTATTCCGATCTTATGCATGTATAGTTCCTCAGCAAAAAGAACTCTTCGTATAATATAAATAGGTATTAACGGGTATTTCTTTTTGATAAGTCGCATACAATCTAAAGTATCGTATACCGGTTTGTTACTCATATCAATCACTCCTTCATAATAGGGGGTAGATTTTTTCGCGGTTATTCTGATTGTTCGTACAGAGGTTTCAGACCATATGCTATAACTGCTTTATGTTCCATAATACATCCACGAGCCTGACTCCAACCGTCACAGAAATATACGGCGTCGCAATAGGACATATACATCAGCGACTGGCCGAGAAAGAACAGCGGCTTATTGAGAATATCCACGGGGAGACTGTTAAAATCGTTCGGGAAATAGGTGTCAACGACTTCATAACCCAGCGATTCCAGATACTTAACAGCTTTATCCCGCACCTTCACGATCTCTTCCGGAGTCTTTCCCGCCATCGGCTGGGATATCATGACTTTCATGATTTTTTTCTGTTCCATTTGCGTTCAAACTCTCCTCCAATTCTTTAAAATCTTCATACGCTTTCTTCCGCAGGTACTTCGCTTCCAGTTCCTGCATCAGCCTGGCACATTCTTTCTGATGCGAGCAATAGATGCGAATGGTTGTCAGTATGGGCTCGTCGCCGCTTCCGATAAATTTACTGATTTTCGCCTCCGGCGCAATCCTCGAACAATCCTGGCAGTAATATTGGAAATCGGTTTCAATCATAAATGCTGTCTCCTAACATCGGGCATTCTTTGACCATGTTTTTTACTTTTCGTTTCAGGATCGTGCAGAAATATCCAATGATCTTCGGGTTCTCGCTTTTGTCTGTAATAGGCTTTGCATCCGGGCACCCTTTACAGAGCTTGTTTTCCATTATGCTGCTTCACTCCTTGGCATAAAATTCTGGGATCTCGCAAACCGCGAGGCATTGAAGTCTTTTTTCTCCTTCAGGCTTCTCGCAATACTGAGATCGATGCTGCTGTGGGATTTGAGATGATAGAAATATAAATCGGTGTATGGTGTGTTCATGCGATCGATTCGGCCGCAGGCTTGTTCAAGTACGCGCCACGAATAATTTTGAGAAAAGAAGACAATGGTGTCTGTTTTAATACAGTTCCATCCTTCGCTTCCAGCTGTATACTGTACGAGATAGACCCATCGCTCGCTGTCCGGTATAGGTTGATGCTGGTGTCCGTTCCACTCAGCAATGTCTGTACCTTTTCCATAATCCAGTCCTTTCAAAATATCCCGCTCGTAATCGAAGTTGTAAAAGACGATTGCTCGCGGATGCTTTTCCAAAATTTCCAGTAATGTCGTTTGCCGTGTTTCGTCACTGTTCACGATCTTTCGCAGTGCATAGCAATAGGCTGACCCATTCTCCAGTGGTTTATTGTTCCAAATATCCCACCGGTCCTTGACGATCGACTTATAGAGGATCCGGTCATAGCCCGTGAAAATATCCATGTGATGCTGTATGGTTTCCCGATGGAAGTCCATATCTACCAGCAGCCGGTCGCGAAGCCGCACAAGCCGCCCGGTGTTGATGTAGCGTTCCACCTTGGGATACTTGACCCGCTGCGCATAGACCAAATGCTCGCTTCGAAACTGGGTAATGTTTTTGTAAAATCCATTCGCCAGAAATACCGGCGCGTAGTCTTCCCAGCAATCGCCCGGCGTGGCCGTCAGCAATATCCATTGGTTTTGTTTTGTGATCTTCAGGAATGCCTTTGTCCATGCGCCGTATCGGATGACGTGCTGCTCATCGAAGAGAAAGAACGCACCCGAAATATCCACGTACTTCTTAATGTTGTTCCACGAGTCCACCACGACCTTGTTTTTGTAATAACTGGCTTCCGGATGGGTAGAAAGAAGGAAGGGCGCAAGCTCGCCCTCCCATTCCTTCGTATCCCGTTTCTGTGCGGTCGTGATAATATAAAGATCCCGCGGATTCTTCATCTCGACGTACGTCTCCGATCCGAGCACACCGCCGTTTTGGGCATAAAAATAGCCGAGCGCGGTTCGTGATTTCCCGCTCCCGACCCCTCCGCAGAGTATGCAGCCGTTATGCATCCGACCGACGGCCTCCATTTGGTACGGCCGCAGGCTTATGAGTTCAGACATATCAGGCGGTTCGGATCACGCCCCCGCTGCGCGGCTTGATCCCGATGCTGCCGAACTCGGACAAGATTTCATCGTCCACGTTTTCTACATAAACGATTGGGCAGCCGTCCTTGAGATCCTGTTGATCCTGCTCCCATTCCTCTTCATTCGACGAAACATAGAGATACGAGTGCATCCGTCCGATCGAGGTTGGGTTGTCAATCACATGGTATACCAAATATCCATACTTTTTTTCAAACCGACGCACCCGCTCTTCCATAGCTTTGTCCAGCGGATACAGGAAACCAAAATTACCAAATGAATAATAGATTTGTTCATTTGCTGCAAAATTTTGTAGAACGATCGAGTGGAGCTTCAGGCTCCGCATCCGCAGAATAGCTTCTGCTTTCATTTTTTCCGAAGATGTCATACTTTCCCTCCATAATAGACATAGCTGGTCCGAGCTTTGTGCTTTAACGCGACGACAAGTAAGACTCATTTTGTCCCCCTTTCTCCATCTCGATAAGGTGCTCGCATTCGTGCGGGTTTTCGTCCGAGCAGACCTTATATTTATCCCAGTATCTCGGACATTCCAGGCGACACCCTGTTACATTTTTACTGCACATTGTCCGCAATGGGCATGGCTCCCCGTAATAGGGAAGCTGGTCAACTATAAATTTCATCGTCTCTCACTCCCATTACAAAAAGTCGTCCAAATTGATCAGTTCGAGATCTTCTCCATATGGTGCATAAAACCAGTTTATCCATGGGTTTTTTCTTCCTGCCCGCATTTTTAGAACGTCGCCGTTATAGTCTGCCACGGCAGAAAGCACTTCCGTTGTCCCGAGATTATTGTCGTTCTTAAACGTTTTATTCTCCAGCTGGTATACAATAGTTTCTCGCCTTGCTTCCATAGCTGCCTTGTCTCCAATGGCATTAGCACGTGGAGCGATAATGGCTGCTAACTCGACAACGAGAAGAACGCCCGCAAAATACGGGCACAAGACTGCACAAATATCTTGCCAAGTATAGCATCTGTTGCGTTCTTCACAAAAATGACAAAAGATTCCGAACAGAAGAATAGCAATCGTAAGAAGTGTCACAATCATTTTTCTTTTCCTTTCAAATAGGGGCACATCGGCCATTCGTCCTTGACAATATAAACGCACATCTCGGCGTAACAACGCTTATTGGAAAACTTAGGAAAACCGCAGATGGGGAAATCGGGGAAAAGCTGATCCCCGATACCCATAAAGTCTGCCATGCCCGGCCCGACAGTAATTACATCAAGATTCTCGCAATAGTGACGAATCTCTTTAGGAACATCTTCAAGCGTCTCATAGAGGTCTACAGTTGTCGGAGACACGCCTGAATTCTGAACCCAGTAATACTCCTTGTCTGCACCTTGTGCTTTAACGCGACGACAAGTAAGACTCATTTCTTCCCCTTTCTCCTCTGCTGGTACTCATATTTCCCAACCCACTTGGCGAAGACTTCATAGTAGTCCCGATTATCGCCAAAGGCTCGCTTGGAGATCGCCATGGCAAGACCCTTCTCCGGATCGAAAATATCATTCTTGCCGCATTTGACAACTGTTTTGGACCCGTCTTTCCAGATCACGATCGTCGCCGGAGGATTGAAGATGACCCGCTGGATCATGCTATCATAGATAGATTTATTTTTCTCCTTCAGAATTTTATCACGGAATTTGCGATACTCATTCTGACTAAGATACTTGATGGCGGTGTCCATTTCTCCCACTGGCATAAGGTTGTTCATTCTTCTCATACACATAAATCGAGGATCTCCTTCGTGTTGTATTTTCTGTTCATTTACAATCTGTTTTATCACAGACTGTTCTAAAGAATCTGCCGAATTAGAGAAATCGATTCCTATTTCAGCGATTTTTTGCTCTGCGTGCGTGGGTTTCTCCAATGTCGTTTCGCACGAGCCGAAATCTGCCCGTATTGCCGGTATCCATGACGGACGCTCCAAGATTCTGTCAAGCACGGTCATATTTAATCTCCTTTCTGTGCCATAACGCAGCGCGTCGTATCTGTCAGATAGATCACGCCATTAATCTTTACCTGGATCTGGTCTCCGTCCTCGAAATCTGTCCATGACTGTACCGGGCCTTCTACGACATCCCCGCCCGGAAGCTCGATCCAGGCGTAGTTGTATTTATAGGTAAGGTCGGCAACTGTCTTGTTGCACCCGGAAAAAAGAACCGCCGAAGCCAGAATGACCACGGCGAGAAGAATATAAACGAATCGCTTCATTATTTGTTGTTCTCCTTATTCATTTTATTTAACATGGCAAGCATCGCATTTTCTTCATCGCAGAATCGGATCAACTGCGGGGAAACGCGCTCGACCCGGTCTTCGAATTCTACAATTCCGCGAAGTTCAGAAATCTGTCCCGCCGGGTGCCCGCCTCGCAGAGGACTTGCATCCACAACGGTTGCGTAATATTCCCAGCAGTGGAAATATCCAGTCTCTCCGTTAACCGTGCAAAGCCGGCGTTCCGGCTGGATTATAATTTCTCGTTCCATTTTACATTCTCCTTTACTTTTCAAAATATAAAAGATTAAAGCCCCAGTATTTTTCAACTAAGGCTTTAATCTTGTACAAAAACAGTTTTTAATAAGTGTAATATTTGAATCTCTTATTTCGTTTAAACGCTATTTTTGCGCGGATATATTGGATTATCCCCGTTGCATGAAATTCCAGTCGATATAACGTATCATCTTCCAGAAAATCGAGACCTTCACCGATTTGTTTCCAATCTCTTCCGCGCTTAGTCGTTTTAACGATGTAGACTTTTTTCATAAATATCAACACTCCCTTCATTAAAGGGCACATTTTTTTCGCGAAATCAATCTTCGCTTTGCGCATCCTCTCCCGTAATCAGCTCCGAATACGGCAGCGTCTCAATCCAGTCACAGAACGTATGCCACTCGTCGAGCTTGTGGTTCCGACGGGACTTGTAGATATTCGCCAGAACCTCGTAGTTCAGCATGATCGTCCGGCGCTGGTTATAACTGCTCGGCAGGAGCTGGATCAGCTGCCACCAATATTTTTTGTCTTTGGTTTCAAGAAACATTTTACGAGCTTTATTTAACATATTTATTGTCTCCTCCAAAATATCAATCGGAGCAATAATTTCACATCCCTCCCAATTCCAATTACAACAACTATTATCTGGACGATTAACATCTTTAGATTTTAAGATATGCTCACAACTAAAATCATCAAACGTGAACTCCTTAGCTGCGATTTTATGCATTGTACTACAGGAATTGGCAACTGTACCCACCTTATAGGTATCGAACTCCTTCCACCAATACAGTGGTGCCGTAATATCAAGGTAAACGGCGATCATCCGCATGAACTTACGATGGTCCGTACCAGCATTACGAAGGCGAGTCATGAGGTCGAGATCCTTGGGACCGATACAGAAAGCTGGATCATCCGTATTTCGCCTTTGACAATACTTACGATGATCGAGATAACAGTAACCAAACTCAGTTCCGTTCGGACATATACCACTGTCGCTCTTCTCCCAGGAGTTCTTCGGGTTTCGCATACCACGAATGGCGTGCTCCCAGCCCATGACTTCCGTGTTTTCAATTTTCAGCATTTTCTTCCTCCAAATTATTAAACTGTGTATTTCTTTCAGACTTAATAGTCTCATAATAGGTACGCAAAGCTGTGCGAATTACTGTTGCACTCGGTTGTTCTACCCACTCACTCATTTGTACGAGCATTTGTCTTTCTTCTGCATTCAGCCTGAGCCTATAAGAATCGTTTCTTTTATCGGCTTTAGGCGGTCTTCCTCTTTTTCCCATTTTATTCAGCCCTCTTCATTTTTCTGTTTCTTTCTTATAATCTCTATAAGCTCTGTCATGCAATGCGAGTGGACGTCCAGCTCGTCCCATTCGGGGTTAAATGCCAAACCCCAAACGCGTTTCTGGATTCGGTATACTGTGTTAAGTTCACTTTTCAGAATAGGTTTTCCGCAAATATCACAGATCACCTGTTTCATCGCTATTCTCCTCTCCAATCTTCCTTACTTCGCGCAGCTTGTCGACGAAACTCATACTGTGCGGGCACTTAAATACGTTTAATCCGCAGAAGCAGCACATAGCCCCATGTGTTAGTGCCCAGCAGCGATTAGCCAAAGCCTTCAAGTCTTCCAGCTGGGCGTTACAGTAGCTACGAAGATACGTTGTGTCTTTATGGTATCTCTTCTTCAGACTTGCGATCTCTCGCCTCAGTTCCTCGTTTTCCTTTGTGGCATCCGAAGCCATTGCCTCGCGCAATTCATTAAGATTCATTGCTATTCTCCTTATTAATATTCTCTATACAGTAGTTGGTAGCCAAGGGCCTCAAGAACCTTACACGCACCGTCGACGTTGTAATCATTTACAATAATATCAAGAACGCGGCGGCTGTCTTCATAAGCTTTGATCTCGCGGTTGCCGATATATGCTTCTGTGATCTCAAAGGTTTTATTCATTACTATTCTCCTTTTGGGTTATTATTGGGGGATCTTCAAATGTATGCTCGGAAAATTCTTTTGGCGATTTGCAATACCCGGTATATAGTTCTTTCAGAAACGCCCACCCTTTTTGCAATTTCTTTTTGCGAAAAACCGGCAATCGACAGGTACAGTATCTTCCGGTCCCGCTCGGACATCTGGTTTAATGCCCCGGAAATATCCAAAAAAGCTATGTCTGTATCCCCAGGAATGATGCCCTGAAGCGGGAGATTGTCACAGCCGATTAATTCATATAACGATTGCGTGTTCCATAAAAGTTGACGTTTCCCGAGACTGCGTCCATAGAGCTTTTCGTATCCGTGACGAATGGCGTTGTGAATATAAGAAACTGCCACCGACGAAAATTTGAACCCTTTCTTTTCGTCATACACCAAACAGGCTCGCCATAGCCCGATTCGCCCTTCCTGCATAAGGTCTTCATCGTCTATGAAATCATGGTAATACTTCTTCATTGCCCACCGTACGAGCGGCTCATTCTGGGAATATAATTCTTCAGGTGTCATTTCGTGACTTTCATTTCGTAAAGGAATACACGGTACTCCTCAAGAAGACTGATGATTTCTTCTCGATCTGCATCCTTGATGAGCATGGTGTCAGCTTCATCCATGCATTCCAGCATTTCAATCTTGGTGTCCAGAGAATTAAGTCTTTGCATGGCATCAAATACAGTTTTCATTTTTAGCATCTCCTTTTACTTTGCATAAATTTCAAAACTGCTTAGTTCTGGGCCTGCGGTCAGTGTGCTCTGACTAAACAACCGTAAATAACCACAAGGCAAACAATCGATGCTCCATATTTTTCCACATCCACCAATTACGTTGAATGTCAACACGTCAGAACATCCGGAAAGTTTGCAAATCGGCTCGCCCTCATCGTTAACCGCCACAAAGTCCATGCACATCCAGCCGCTGTCATGTTCATAGTCCAGAGGAATAATAACCAAGGATCTAAATTCTCCAATATCTTTTGACCATCCGTCTCTTTTCGGAACTTTACTAAAATCTTCCTTTGTCATATCAAATACAGTTTTCACGTTTTCAGCATCTCCTTTAAAAATATAATGATGGCAGGGGCGAGAGGACTCGAACCTCCAATTGCCGGAATCAAAATCCGGTGCGTCTAACCGATTCCGCCACGCCCCTATTTGAGCCGCTATTTATATGAGTAGGGCGGCAAGTCCTACCGGCGATTCTACTTTACTGAGTGGTCATCTTTTCAAGAATCCTCGCCTTCCGGTTGACCGCAAAATATCAGTCATGTCACTCCGACGAATTGAGAAACACGTCTGGTACAAAGACGGGCTTTTGTCTTTTCTTAATCACCTGCTTGTTCCGCGTAACCGGCAATAGAGGCTTGCAGGTGGATGGTGCCCGGAAAGGGACTCGAACCCTCACAGCGTATGCCCGCGGATTTTAAGTCCGCTGTGTCTGCCATTCCACCATCCGGGCAAATTCTTCAACAAGCTCTTCATCCATTTCTTCTGCATCAGCGTCTTCCAGTACGACTGTCGCGTACATACCATCATCCGATTCAATAACTTTCATAGTGATCTCCTTTTCTTGAAATATAAGGAGAAGCTGTTTCCAACTTCTCCTTATCGCTTTTAATTTAATATTCGTCGTGACGGCAGAAATACTTTCCTGCCCACGGGTCATCGTCAATGTCCTGCTCGACATACATGGTCCGTACGTACAAGGTGTTCCCCATGTCTGTGAACCGCTTGTTAAGCGTAACGTCAACATTCTTCACACGGATCTTGTCCAGAACATCGATCGTATCCTCAGTCAGAAGACGGGGCTCAGCATCACCTGCCACAAGATAGATCTTCGGCGGGTACTTGACCTGGTAATTCACCTTGATCGGGATGAAGTACGTCGGGACAAAGCCCTCTTCCTCGCCCTCACGCGGCTTCGTGAGCTTCACCTTGAAGCCTTCGTCAATAAGATCGCGCGCCAGATCTACGTCAGGAATCGTCAGATTCGCCTGCCGCGTAGTACTCGGATACTTGCCGCTTCTCGCCGGGTCACCGGAGAAGTTCGTCATGAAAATGAAGGATGCCCCTTCAATGTTTACAAGCCCATTGTTCTGATTCATAAATTTTGTTCTCCTTTCAAAAATATAAGAGGAAGAACCGTCATTAACGATTCCTCCTCGTTTTCATAACAGGATCAACTTTTTTCGCGGTCACCACGGAAGCTCGTCCTCTGGCGGATGAGAAATATCATCCGTAATGGCATCGTCCATAGAGAACCATTCGAAGTCGCCGTACTTACTGATCTCCGCCACTGCATCGTCTACCAGCTTATCATAATAGCTGCGGTCAATGCTCTCTTCGAGATGCAGCTCCCGTACGTACTCACTCTCCAACCACCGGTAACCCTTGGATCCGGTTGCTGCAGCATAACCGATCGAGCCGTCTTTACCCTCCGTCTGCCGCATCAGAAGACCGCCTCCGCATCCGGGTTTGATCGGGCAGAACTGACCAACCCGTCCGACAAAGCGATAATCGTGCTCTCCCTCCGGTAAGGCCTCGTTCATGTCCAAATACAGGGCGCTGCTCACGGACTTTGTTTCGCACATGTCTTCAAAGAGAATATCTTCGTGGCTGAAGAGCGTCTTGAAGACATACGGAACGGCAAACTGCGTGCCCGTAGCCGTCCAGACCATCGGGTCTTCATTGTTCTCATCCGGAATATAACCATAGCGTGCCTGACAGGCTTCTTTGCTGTCGAATCGGGCAATGTACACAGCGTCATTAACAAGGCACATGCGCTCATACGTCGCCTCATGCTCGAAGGTATAGCCATATTCCCTACCGTAGGCCATGATGAACTCGATAATATCATTGTTCGCCCGAGGCACCTTAATGGAGTCTGTCTTGATGTGCTTCACATCGAAGCCTCTCTTGAGGACCTCGTGCTTGAGATTGATCATAAAGAGCGCACCGCGCTTTGCTACGATATTATCGATGTTGCGAGGATCCTTGAACGGATTATCAAAGTTCGCCGCTGTAAGACCATAGACCGAATTGATCGCCGTTTTCAGCGCATTAGCAAGCTGTTTCGCCGTGATCTCTCCGGACTTGACCTTCTCGATGTACGGACGGAGCTTGCCGTCCATCATCTCATCGACCAGATCCCATGCCTTGTGCTTGATGTTCACTCGTCCTTCAACAATATCGATGAATGCCTTGGTATACTTCGGACCAAAGAGCATCTCTGCAATAATGCTATGCGGATGCATCGAGGCAATATCCAACAGTGCGAGATAGAGCGCTATGCCCGGATTTGCGTACACATAACCGCCCTCGCCGACTTCTTCGCCTCGATACGTTGACTTGCCCCGCTCATAAATATAACCCGGGAAGAATGGCAGGATGCTGTATCCTCTCGGGTATGTTTTCTTCGGGTCGAAATCTTCGTAGATCGGCTGGCCTTCGTCGTTGAACACGCGGAACTTATAGTCCGGGCCAAATTTCTCCCGGTATTCCTCATACTGCTCCGGACCGACGGGAAGCGCCAGATTGCGGTAGTTGAACTGACTCTGCGGCTTTCGGTCTTTGCCAAATATAATTCGAGTTGTTAGGCTATTGGTCGTATCATTTACGGTCATGCCTGCCAAGTCTGCCAGAATCTCTCGTGCGTTCCAGTCCGCAGAAAGATAGTTGAAGGCCGCTTCTGTAGCAATGACGTCGTTATCGCAGTATTCTGCAACTTCGACCCATTGTTCCTTCGGCACCGGCTGATCCCAGGGAAGCCCAAGCTCCTGATGGTGGATACCCATCTTGATCTCCAGCTTCTTCAAGCTCATCTTGTTCGCTGCAGAAGCAAAGTCATAAATATCCGTGTAGCTCAGATTGTAGGCTTCACCGAAAAACCCCGTTTTCTTCTGAATAATGGACTGCGAAAGCTTGTAGAGCTGCTCATTGGAATATCCGAGACTTCGCGCATACAGCATATGATTATCATAACGCCGGCAGTTGAAGCCAACGAGCTTCATGGCAAAGAGCTCCCGAACTTCTTCGTCAGACGGGTTGATCATTCGGTTGATCGGCTTTCCTTCTCCTGCTACTTTCCAGTTGATGAGAAATAGGTTTGGGAATACCTCACAGTCGAAAAATATCATTTCCCCGTTATCGACCTCTACAGAATCGGACGGTTCATCGGATTTGAACTTCATCTTATTCGCCAGAGAGATGCAGTAGCTTGAATTATTCGTGCTCTGCGCAGCAAACTGAAATACGACATTTCGCATATCGGTAACATCATAATGCAGCCCGCTGGCGTAAGCATCCTCCAGAATCTTATAGATGAAGTCCACACTTGGTTTGGTTGCCGGATGTATCTCTTTGTTCAGGTTGCGCAGTATCATAATTCTGAGACTGCGCTCAGACTTTATTACGTCAGCATTGATCACTTTTTGCTCTCCCTTCAGCGGTAAGCCCGAGCTGATCGTTGCGATCGCCAGATCGTTGCATTTGGTAAGTTTGCGCCGCAAAGAACTTTTTCCAGAAAACACCTTCACTTCAATGTGGTCGTCATAGACACGGCTGAGTCTTGCAGGGTCTCCGGCATAAATATAATGGAGATGCACGCCCTTTCCGCTTTTGCTCAATTCGGCGTACGTAGGCGGCCATTTTGCAGCCTCCCGCAGATTCGCCTCCGGGTCTTTGCCTCCGTCTTTGCCGGGAATATCAAAGTCGATGACGATATGATTCTCCGGAACTTTCACATAATGGATCCTTGCCGTATCCAGATCAGAAAGCTTCGTCTGCACGTCGTCCCATCGCTTGGAAGGCGTTTCCTTCGCATTGGCATACTGTGCCGGGCAGTCTGCGCAAATATCATCAAAAACAGACTTCTGCTTCTCCATAACGAGCCAAGTCATTGTCTCTTCTTCCGGTTCGTCGTCCAGTTCGCCTTTTTCAAATTTTTCTGTCCGGAACCCGGAGTAATAAGAACGAACTCGGGTGCCGTCTTCCAGACCAAACCGGTCGCGGTAATCGCGGAAATAGTTCTTCAGCTCTTCCTTGAATATTCGCTGTGAGTACGGAAATGTTACCTTGGCATCATCGCAGTATGTCTTATACAGTTCCCAGGCGGCTTTAAGAGTGATACCATCTTCTTTCTTAAAAATATGATAGGAGTCAATAACGAAGTTATAGAAATCGTTGGAGGCGCCGAGCATGTTCATCGGAATATAATCGTCATAGATTCCCGGATTGCTCAGATAAACCTCCTGGCAGTGATACGCAATGGCCCCGAGCTCGAAGCTGATCTGTTTTACAGTCTTGCTGTATTCCCTCGCACCGAGCTTCTCACCGGAAGGGGAAACATCGATCAATCGACGAATCAAACCGGATTTGGCATCTGTGATCTTGACCGGCTTGTTCGTGCCCATGAAGAGAAAGCACTTGAACCGGTTGGCATATGTCGACTTGAACTTCTCGTTCACCGTCATCAGCTCATGGGATACCAAACTGTTCAACCGAGTGTTATCTTCGATGCGGGACAAATCGCCGTCGTGCTGTATTGCCACCAGAGGATTTGTTTTGAATGCTTCCAACGCAAAGGAGTTCGACGCAGAACCGAGTGCCTTGGCATCGAACACAGAATAATATCCCTCAAACAGTTGCTGGATGATGTTCAGCACCGTAGATTTACCCGTGCCCGCTGCGCCATAGAGCACCATAAACTTCTGAATCTTCTTGGAATCGCCGGTGATGATCGCACCGATAGCCCACTCGATCTTATGCCGTTCCTCCGGCGTATAGAGAACGCCCATCAGTCGGTCGTAAGCCTCGGTCGATCCTTCCTCCAGCGGATACGACAGCTTCTTGCTGGCATAGTCTTTCTTTCCCGTCTCGACATTGGAAAATATAATTTTTTCGTCGAGCATGTGGAAATTGTCGCGCATGTCTTTCTGACAATATCGGTGCCATTGGTCAATCATGCGCGTTTCTGAATCCCACATATGAAGAACTTTGATGCTGCCGTCAAAACGATCCCGATGTTCCTCTGCGTACTTATCCAATTCCCGGTCGATCAACTGAAGTGCATCCTGCTCGTCCGTAGACCATAGATTACGATCTTCCAGCCATATGGCATAAAAGTCGCCGCCACGGATCATCAGATCGGAGCTTTTCTTAATGACAAACTTCGGATAGATCTCTGTAACTCCGCGCTTACCGCTACGAGTCGAAATAATCAGAAAATCGACCATAGAATATCATTAATCCCCTTCCGTTCGATGGTACTCCTGAATGTGATGATACAGATTGTTCTCCAGAAACTTGACCTGAAGCTCTACCAGCCCCAGCGCGAGAGCCACAAAAACGATTGCCTTTCGATTGCGACGAATACCGCGCCAAAGGCGCTCCAAGCTCCTGCTGTCCGTCATAAGGATATGGACCGTTTTCTGTTCCATGTTTATCTCCTTTCAGATTTCTAAAATATCATTTAGATAAGCCTGCATCTGATACCAGATGTCCAGCTTGCGCATGTCGATATTACCCTTTTGGACACGGAAGAGACTTCCCTGCCCATCTGCGGCATAACGACGATTGTTGAAGTTTTCTATGACTCTTGTCACATAATCCCGGTCAAACTTTTCGTCTGTCATGCCACCCAGCCCGAGACTGCTGATCATGTTCCAGAACCATTGACCCGTTCGATTCCCATAATGTGAATCGATCATGATGAATTCCTCACACCGCAAAGACAGCGCGATCATCATTTCCAGAATGCTGCACGGTCGATTGTCCAGACAAGTCGCAATAATTCGATCGTCGTACGAACACTCTTGCCCGAATCGATAACGCAGACGTATGCCATCCGCTTCCCGATTTTCATCCATGGGAAGCGAATACTCGAAGTCGGCATCATATAATCGGGCTAAGAGTTTCCGAAAAGATAGACGTTTGTTGAAATCATCGCAAACGAGCTGATACATCCACTCAAAATACGCATTGATCAGCTCGCTGTCTGTCATTCATCTACCTCGTCAAAGTCGTCCTCCGGATTGTACGGCTTTTCGTTGACTCCGCCGACGTCTTCGTACGTCCCCGGATCGCGGCAGACTTCAATATCCATCATGTATCGGTCGTTTCGCACATGAACAATATCGCGTTCATAATCACCGAAGTGATTGAGTGCGTCCATGCCGACCATGGCTTCAATGTCCTCGACCATACCACTCGCGTCGTCCACAAGGACGCCGTTAGAATAGTAAGTCATCGTGCAGGTATTCCCGGGACCATAAACTTCACCGAACATTTCCGGGCTGATAACGTACGGAATAGCATTCAGGCGCTCCTCCAGTGTAGGGCGTTCGTAGCCATTGTACGTGCCATCTGCGGCATAGCCGTTGGTCTCGATGATCTCCTGCATCTCTTCCAGATCTGCTTCGTCCGTGTCAACCTCTTCACGCACTTTCTGCACGAGCTCTTCCAGCGGCGGTTTCGTACGGGCTTTCTCTGCCAGAATATCCTGCTCTCGGCGCTTGGCGTACGCTTCCTTTACTTCCGCGATTGCGTTGTTCGCAATGCGCTCATACTTTTTCTTGGCAAGCAGCCAGGCGGGAACGGCACCAACGACCGCTCCTGCAAGGAAGTAGAAAATCCCCTTCTTCAAAATATCAGAGCACCTCCTTCACGAAACGATCCAGAATCGGCCCGTCAACATTGAAGTCGAGAACCGCAGCGTACTCGTACCCGTTCACAAAATCCTTCGCCTTCGGGCGCTTGGATTCAAAGATACCGAAATCAACATAACAGTCGCTATCATTGCTTTTCGGATCGTAGATCCAGCCAATGACCTGACCAGCCTGTGTCGGCTTGAATCCGAGATCTCGATATACATCATTCAGGAACAGGTAGCCCTGCGCACGAAGCTTATCCGTGGCGAACTGCTGATGCGTTCGAAGAAATGCGCGGTTGATCTCCGGATTGCGCTCGAAATTCGGGTTAGACTCGTCAAAGATACGGGCGTAATCGCTGTAATCGCCGTCAAGATAGCTTACCGTGTCCTTGATCTTTTTGGTCTTTCCCTCTTCGGTCTTGACCTTCTCTTCCGTCACAAGCTTTTTCACATTGTAACGAAGCTCTTTCTCAATATCATCGCCGTATTTCTCTGCGACACGACCGCGATACTCCTTAAACGCCTTGTCAATCGTGGCATATGCCGCACTGAGCGCCAGATTGCGCTTCTTGAGAATTACATGGCTGCCAACGATGCAGCTGATAGAAAGCGCACCGCAAACAATCGAAGGCCCGTAAAGCTTCGCGTAGTCAACGGCCTGATGGACACGAATGATCAGCTTGTCCTTCTTATAGTCTTCTTCCGAGTAAATATCCGCGTGCTTTGTCAGCGCCTCTTCCGCCGCGGCAAGCTGCTCATCAGCTTTGTCCTGGATTTCGCTGACCTTTGTCGTGGCCTTGCACGCCATGACAGCGCTTCCGATCACACCGATGATACCGCCGACGATCAGAATCTCCGGACTGCTCTGCCGGAGCTTAAACCCGGTTCTGTGAACCAGACCGGATGCCTTTTTCATAATTTCGTTCGTTTTCATTTTGACTCCTTTCAATTGATCGGGGTTACCCGAGGCATTTTGATCAGCCACTCGCCGCGGACTTCCACAATATCCGCGTCACGGAGGTCTGACCATCCGTATTTGGTGTCCGTGTAATTGGACTTGAGCCCAGCGAATTCATAAAGGTCTGCGATCGACGCAAACCCGTACGTATAAATCACATCGCGCATCTGATCCAGAACCATTTCCGCATCGCCGCGATTTTTCAGAATAACATCGTCATAGGCGTACGCTCTTCGTGCCGCAGACGTGGCCGGTCGGCTTCGATCATAATCACGGTCGTAATTTCGGTAGGAAACCCGATCGACCGTTCGTGCAGATACGCCGGGACCGGAGCTGCCCTTCAGCAGAACCGTGATCATGTCAATGATGAAGTTCTTTACCGCCGGAACCAGAAGATCGTTGACAATGTGGTCCCTGGCCTTGCTGCGGTCTTCCACAAGGAAAGTATCCGCCATTTTTTCGAGTTCGTTTTTCTTCTTGGTTCTCGCTTCGCCCTGAATGACTTTCTCGACTTTCTTTTCCGGAAGAGCTTCCTTCGATTTATGGGAATTGCCCTTCAAGGTGTTCAAATCATCCATGAATATAATTCCTTTCAGTTTGAGAGTGTGATTTTCCCCGGGAGCGTCACCTTTGCGTATGGTGCAAGCCCCGCGATCTTTTTGTATTGAAATATCATATTGCTGCGCGCCTTTGCTTCGGAAACGGCGGTCGTTTCCGCTTTCCAGTTGCTTGCAACGACACGGTCGAAATGCAGCACCGGCCCGTTGTAAATATAACGATCCATGACGCCCTCCTTCTGGCTGAAAAATAAAGGGAGAACACCTTTCTTAAGGTATCCTCCCTTTGGTCGAAACCAAATTGTTACTCTTCGTCGTCCTCAACGATTTCGAGATCTTCCTCGGACTGCTTCAGAGCTTTCTTGGCTTTCGCTTCCGAAATCTTCGCACCGACCACGTTCTTCACCTTGTTGAATCCGGGCTTCAGCGCCTTCTCGTAGATCATCTTGCCAACGGTGACACCACCGATGACCGAGAGACCTCCGACAACCGCCGTAAGCACCAGACTCGCAGGATTCAGTTCGCCATCACAGCGCTCCAGTTCTTCCTCTTCTTCCTGAGTAAGCTCCATAACTTCCTGATTGTTCATCTCTTCGTTCATTGTATTGAACTCCTTTCAAATAATAATTTTTGGATTTCTTTCCATAATATAAGCAAATTTTTTCGCGGTTATTATCCGATTCGTTGACAAATATCGAACGGTTCCGCGTCATAATCCAGCACCAGACAGGGTTTTCCGTCCCGATCGAGCTGAGAGAAATAGCTGAAATGGATGAGTTCATCATGGAATCCGTCATAATTCCATCCGAAATCCTCACCCATCTTGATTCCCTCCAGATGCAGCAGGTCGTATAGCTCGTTCAGCGACACAAACTGCTCTTTGAGAATGCGGGAGTTTAATTCGTTTTCACATCGCCGGAGCGATTCCATATCAGACATGAAATATCGCCCGGTCCAGTTGTCATAGCATAGGGTCTTTCCGCCCTCCGGTGTAAAAATACGATTCGGCTCGGCGGGGTTGTTCAGGATATGATCCTTTGCAATTTTCCCCCGAATTTTTTTTTCTTTCTTTTCGCCGACGGTCTCTTTGACCTTATCCCGGTATTCCCGAAGATCGCGTTCAGACAAGGCGTACGCCGTTGCGAGGATCGCATTGCGTTTGCTGAATCTGGCACTGGCGCTCACGATGCAATAGATCGATCCTGCAGCAGCGAGCACCGCCGGAATATAACAGGCCCCAGCTGTCTTTACCGTTTCGATGACCGTGAGCTTTTCTTTCTGCTCTTCTTTTTTCTTCTCTGCCAGAAGTTGCACGGCCTTCGGGGTAGCGGTTACTGCAAGAACCGTGGATGCTACACCCAAACCGATTCCCAATCCGGTGAGGATCGAGGGCGAATTCCGGGAAATATATTTCCTGAGATCCCGGAATGCCGTGTTTAAAGGTACTGTCTTCATTTTGAATCTCCTTTGCTGAATATTTTCAGGATTTTTTTTGCTTCAAGAGCTGCGATCGAAAAGTAGATCTTGTGGGTGTAAATTTGTGAGCCTTGGTCAAATGACTCCAGCTCCTGAATGAATGACCGGATAACCTCTGCGACCGAGTCGTCTTCTGATGCGACAATACGAGCGATGATCTCGTTGCAAACCCACCGTTTCAACGACCAAACAAAAAACTCGTATTCACATTCAGATACTGGTGGCGTTGAATACAAAGTGTCCTGGTATAGTATTATCTTTCCGATCGCGTAGCTTTGCATGTACTCCCGATAAAGAAGAAAAGAGGAATCCATTTAAGATTCCTCTTCATCCTCATTTTCGGAATTGAGTTCCGTTATAATTTCTTCTTTGATCTCTTGCTTCATAACCTCCCGCTCTTTTTCCTCCAGCCAATTCAACGCCAGATTGACGCCCAGGCCAAGGATAGTAACGATCGTTGTTCCGATTTTGAGATTTTTAGTGTTCATAAAAGTCACTCCTTTCCATAATAGCCGCAAAGTTTTTCGCGGTCAGTCCATAAAGTCCGGGGTCGGCAGAAATGGCATGTCAAGAACGAAGCACTCCATTCCGTCCGGCATGGTCACGAGGTCGTGCTCAAAATCGATCCAACTGTAGCCGTAGAACTCAAAGCCAACGCCCATACCCCATCCGACTGTTGCACCGTACTCCGTCGGCTCCAAGCCAAGAAATTCGTATAGTTCGTTCAGCTCACAATATCCTCGGAGTTGGTAGTTTCGGTTTAAATGAAGCTCTGCCTCCGTGACTTCAAGCATGGAACGCTCAAAATATCGATTGGAGATCTCGTCGTAGAAGAGGCATTTCTCGTTCGTACGAGATTTCGTCGCTAAATCCATTTTCTGAATACTCTCCGTCGTTGCTTTATTGACTTCCTTTTCCGTCTCCTCGCCGCAGATAGCTTTCACTTGCTGGCGATATTGACGGTACGTCTGGTCCAGATAGCCGTATGCGCTGATAAGCATCGCCTGCTGACGGCGATTCAGTGCATTGGCCCCAAATATACAAGCGATCGTCCCGATTGCAATGCCGGCAGCAGGAATATAAGCGGGTGCAACACGAAGTGCAGTGTGCAGCTTATCCTCATTCTCTTTTTCGCAGTCGTATAGAATATCCATCGCCTTTGGCGTGCATTTCGCCGCAGAGATCGCTGTTGCAACAACGCCTGCTGCACCCATACAGGTCAGGATCAAGGACCCGTTTTTTCGAAAAAAGTATTTGATGTTTGGTAGTTTCATTTTTTCTCCTTTACAGCTTGATGAGCTTCAAAATATCATCTTTGTCCAGCTCCACACGAGTGGTTAAAAGAACGGTCATACTGTCTCCGTCAGACCATGCGTGCAGATCCTTTAATTCAATTTCCGGCGAAATATTGAGGGATTTTATTATCGCGCGGCGTATGATCTTTTCTGCAATTCTCTGTATAAATGACTGTCCAAGACTCAAGGAAAACTCCTCCGGCATTTTGAATTATCTCCTTTCAAAAATTAAAGAGGGTTAATTAACCCTCTTTAATCAAGTTTGTTCACGATCCATTCACCAACAACTTCGCCAACCATCGTGCCGGCGACATAGCTTCCGCTCAAACATACGACCCAAAGACCCACTCCAAGGACCATCTTCCAAGTGTTGTTAAGCTTTTTCATAACTATTCTCCTTTTCAAAAATGTTTTTAAAGTTTTGTGTTTGCTCGCTTCCATAAGAGGGCAAGATTTTTTCGCGGAAATATAAAAGAGAAGAGTCTCGTTAAAGACTCCTCTCCTCTGTCATTTAAAGATTTTCGGCATCGGGATCTTGTTCATGACATTGCGAACGCTGGGGAAATGCGCGATTCCCTCCATGTCGAACTTGATGGACTTGTTCAGCCATCCGTTATAGCATATCGGCCCGATCAATGCGCTGAATAACGTCAGTCCCCAACCCACACGCGTCGATTTCTTCTGTTCTTCGAATGCTTCCTGCTGCTGACGACTGGCTCTTTCTTCCAAAAGAACCCGATCGTCTTCCGCCGAACGCTTCCGTCGTTCAGTTTCGATCTCCTCGATGTGTTTGGATACCTTCAGGTATTCCTCGCAGATCGCCTTATACTTGTCACTTCCTGCTTCCTCGTTCATCATGGCCTCATAGAGTGTATCGCGGATAACCTCCAGCTGATTTCTTTCTTCCATGTGTATAATCTCCTTTCCAAAAATTTTAGATTCCATAATAGGGGGAATTAATTTCGCGGATCGATTTTATGTACGCATAGGCATACAACATCCCCCGTCTTGAATTCGTTTGGCGGAATATCAATCTGCATAAATACATACGGGGACTCACCATCATCGCCATCGGCGATTTCGAGGCTGCCGTGAACGGGAATCTGCGGGTGATTTGTCTTTACACCCCAGAAGGTCATATACACAGAGTATACAAAGAGAAGGCCGATAATGATCCAAAGAATTGTCATAGCTGCTCCTTTCGCTACATAGAAAATATCACAGCCTTTCGTCGGCTGCGTGCTGAAAAAAAATAAAGAGGATCTTTATAGATCCTCTTACCAATATCTTCGTCGTTTTCTTAACCATCTCCTTACTATAAGATAGATAAAATATCCGCCCACCAATAGGTCGCCAAATAGCAGAAATCCTATCCCGAGACCCATACCCATTAACGGTATGGTGATCGCCAGCATAAAGATAAATGCTATCGCCAAAATAATGATCGTAATAATTTTTATCATCTCCTTTCATATAAGGGGTATTTTTTTTCGCGGAAATATAAAAGAGAAGAGTCTCGTAAAAGACTCTTCTCCGAATTTACCGGAAACACATAACCTTCAGATTTTCTCCTAAGAATTTGTTATTCTCTTCGATGATCTTCTTTACACCAAATCCGCCAAGTCGCATAACCACACCGATCTTATTCCCTGTCGCCGTATCTACAATGTTTGTAAAACTGCGGACCTTTACTTTCGATCCTGTTTTTGTCAGCCACCAATTCACTTGTTCGGCATTGCGAAGATCAATAAAAATCGAATTAATTCTCTTCATGATAATACCTCCTAAAATATTAGTTTCCGTAATAGGCGGGGTTTTTTTTCGCGGTCACTGCCGTTCCCGGCTCAGCAGCCAGAAGAATCGTCTGTACGCGGTATAATACATATCCCGCCCACAAGGGATCGCCCGTCTCACCAAAAGGTCTTCGTAAGAAAACCCCTGCGTTACTGCTTCCAGAATATAATCCGCCAGTTCGTCAGACGTCTGTGCGGCGATCCGGTCGACCAGCTCCATCCGGCTGCTGTAAAATATCAGCATCTCGCTGACCCTTTCTGTCGGACGGCCACGGTCTCCTGCGGACGGCATTTTACTACTGCTGTCGTGCCTTGCGGCGTAACCGTCCAAATATCGGTACATTTTCTTCCAGTATGGGTACTGCAAACAGAAATGCTTCAATTCATAATAGCGATGGCGTTCCAACCAATACGGATTTCTCCGGGAAATATCCGCACGAATCTTTGTTGTCATTTCCGCTCTCCCTTCCATACATATCCTGTCTCCTGCCATAAGAGTTTCGGGGAAATATAAAAGTTGATCCGCCCCTTCTTTGAGTCGATTTCTGTTACGTCCGTAACCAACTTTCCGTCGCGGGTGGCCTTTCCGATCGGCAGCCAACCGGAAATGATACCGGCACGGACCCATGACGCGTCCTTCCCATAAATTCTTGCAACAACGCTTACCGGCACGGAGCCGGGCTCGAATACGACTTTATACATCGTACCACCTCCTGCACAAACCATACCAGATGCCCGTTGTCATAGTCTGTCAGAACAAGGGATATGACATAATTCGCGTACAAATGCATATACTATTACTACATTGCAAAGGAGGTAATAGTAATGGCAAACAAACGAATGCGATTGCCAAACGGCTTCGGGCAAATCAGCAAAATCAACAATGCTCGTTTGCGAAATCCGTATCGGGCTATGATAACCGTAGGAAAAACCGACGAAGGAAGACCCATCTGCAAGATCCTCAAGCCGCAAGGGTATTTCCGGACATACAACGAAGCATACAGCGCGCTTATGGAATATAACAAGCATCCTTACGAACTCGACAACACAACATTAAAAGAAGTATACGACGCCTGGTTTGAAAAATATAAACCAACAGTAAGTGACGCCCGTCTTCGAGGGATTCGGAGTGCTTGGAAACGATGCAAGCCGCTTGAATCGCTACCGATTCGAAGTATGCGTCCCCGGTGTATACGAGATTTTCTGGATAAAATCGAGACAACGGAAAGCCCGACTGTTCAAAGTCTCGTGAAACAAACTTTGAACAGTGTTTTCGACTATGCAGTAGAGTATGAATTAGTAGAAAGAAATATCGCCCGGGAATGCAGACCATGTAAGGAACTATCAAAAAGAGCAGAAGAAGAAAGAACGCCCCATATCGCCTTTACTTATGACGAATTAGAAATCCTTTGGTCGCATACAGACGATCCTTGTGTTCGAGCGATTCTAATTCAATGCTACTCTGGCTGGCGTCCGAGTGAATTTTTAAATCTTAGGCTTGATAGCATTAACTCTGAACAACAAAGCTTCAAGGGTGGAAGTAAAACCGCAAGCGGTAAGAATCGAATTGTTCCCATCCATCCATTGATCGCCCCGTTACTCTTGTCAGGGTTTGATGAATTCAATGACCGGTTGTTTAATGGCGGATATCATTATTATTTAGAACGATTTCGTAAAACCATGGAAAAATATGGGTTAAATCCGGCCCATCGGCCGCATGACGCGAGAAAAACCTTTGTAACCTTGGCAAAAAAGAATAATGTGGATGAATATGCTATAAAGCGGATCGTCGGCCATACAATAACGGATTTAACCGAACGTGTTTATACCGACCGCGATTACGACTGGCTCAAAGCGGAAATCGAAAAAATAAAATAGTCAATAAAAAATAATGTAGGAGTGGTGTAGGAACGGATTCCCGTTACCTACTTTTTACCACTCCTATTTCTTATTATTTTCTACGATATTACAGTGTTTAGCAGCATTTGGATGCCATTAAATGCCTCAGCCGCTTTACGGTGGAAAGCAATACACCCTGATTTTTCAATGGGTTTGAGTCTTACATGTAGGAATAATGTAAGAACCGTCTACAGCTTACTCCTGCGTATGGCTCTTATTGTACTCTGCGGTACTGATACCCAGAAGGGTGCCCAGACAGAGCGCAAATGCAGTGCAGGTCGTGAGGACTTCCTCACCGAAGGGCCAGCCCCAAACCGCAGCAAGGGTCTTGTAGCAGACGCCGATAGCATTAAGTGCAATCAATGCGATCCACTTCAGGACATCATAAACTTTGTCGTTAAGCTTCATTGTGCTTTACCTCCTAAAAATGTATTGTTTTTAATATGCTCGTCGTATTTTTCGAGTAGATAATCGATAGTACGAACGGCTCGTTCGTTTTTATAGTCCACATGACGACGACAGAAATCCTTATAGATATCAATATCCTTCATGATGTCGTTCCAATGTTCCTCCGTATGTAAAATACCGCGGCGGCACTCATCACCGAAACGAAGAAACCGGGTGCGACCTTCTTCCACCCGATTCCGTTCATCATCTGCTATATGCCGGTTAAGCTTGTTTTCGATCCCGTCAAGCTTTGTGAGGATCTGTTCATATCTCATATCTTTTTTCTTTTTCTGCTCTCTCTTGTATGTGATGTTTGATAGAACTAATGTGAACAAACCGGTTACGAAAGCGCTCCCACAGGCAAGAAGAATGGCTTTAAAAAATTCCATTTTGAATCCCCTCCCGCATTTAAGTTAAGATTCGTAAGTAAATATCACCGGGAGAACCACCCGAAGGTTCATCAGTTCCGGTTGTGATTTTACGAACCTGATCCGCTGTAAGACCGATTGCCTCATAATTGACACCGTCTGAAAGATGCGTAGGCGTTACCGATCCAGGAGTGTCCGGAATCGCCTTCACCGTAGCAGCAGTCACCGCGTTTTCGCCGGTCTTAATTATTGCCGATGCTCCGACACTGTTGTCCAGAATCGTCTGCTGACCAACCTGGGAAATCATCGTTCGAAGAGTGTCCAGAAGGGTGTCGAATTCTGTTCTCCACTGCTGCACAAGCTCCTCTGCCGAGACGTGGTCAATGATGCCTGCAACCCACGGGAGATCTGCTGTTCCGATTCGGTTCGTGATGTCTGCAGCAACAATTGCCGTGGCATTCGGCTTCACAAGAATATCCGCTAACGGATACTGTTTTAGGGTTCCTGTTTTGGTGAGCGTCGGTGCAACAGGTTCACTTGCAGGCGTCCCCTTTAAAATACGTAACCGGTTGATTCTTCCGCTGTTGCTTCGGTCAACTTCGATTACTACGGTGTCGATACGTTTTAAAACAACTTCTGCATCTTCGACGGTCAGAGGATAATCTGCATCATTTAACGTCCATGTATGATCCAGCCAAGCACGCCCGGTCCCGACTTTGATGCCCATCCCAGAAACCGGCGATACCAGAAAATAATCCCCATATGTGGCATATACACCATCAGAAATAATGCCATCAAAAATCGAAGAAAGCTGCAGACTGTTGTATTTTCGGTCTTCATTGAAGCTGTCAAAAAAGCCGCTTGTTAAACTCATACAGTCTCCTTCCCTATTTCTTCATATGCTTCGAATGTCGGGTATACCGTATGTCCGCTTTTATCATCTGAATGAATGATCTCAACGACACGGACCCGATCCTGAATTTGGAATTCGTTCTCGATTTGAACGATGTCCCCCAATGAAAAATCGACGCCCAGTTTGAATAGGCCGGTGGCGTCGACATCGCCTTCAAATATCTTTGTTGCTTTTCGATCTTTAAGTTCTTCGTTTCCTTTTTCTGTAAGAAAGTCGGCGTAACTTCCTGTATACCCCTCCTCGATGGTCCCTGCATTAACATACGACTCACGGCGGAGCAATCCAGTATAGTTTCCGACGACCACAGATTCACTACCGTTCTCCCCACCGGTAACATACACGGTGTTAACAGAATCCTCTGTTGAGTTATTGAATTCGCTATTCTCCAAATTATCAAACTTTGGAGAAAATGCTACAAACGGCAATACCTCTTGCGTGTATGAGCGATCCTTTCCTGCGTACAATGAAAATACGAACTCATTTTTTTCATTCCGAATAATCTTAAAACCGATTTCTTTCGTTTTACAAATATCCGTAACAAGGTCATAAATATTTTCTTTGTCGCATTCACGAGCCAATTCCAGTTTTGTAATGGCTTCATCTGTCGATTCCTGGAACACAAAATTCGGTATTTTTCGTGTTCCATCCGTCGGGGAAATGATGTTCTCGTCCAGGATTTTTTTAATCCCATTTTGAAGATTTCCACTCAGACGGGTCTTTGACCAAACGATTCGGCGTTTCAGTATGGACTCTAAAGAGGACCCGGTTATGTATAGCCGAGTCCCCTCTTCCGTATCGGTGGTTATTTTTAACCCCTCAATGATCATTTCGTGCTCAGATTCCGTATTCAGAATGTAATAGTCCTGTTTGCATTGCTTAAGGAGCGCGGTTTCAGGCATTGTCTCAATCTCGAAATCGCCGGCTTCAAAAAACCGATCCGTCCACAAAAACGAAACATAGTTTTCAAAGGGCATAATAGGCACGAAGTTATCATCAAGAACGTAGTACATGTTACACCCCTTCGTAAATCACGTCGTTGGCAATGCTGAATTGCAGATTGTCTACTCCGGTATCCGCTGTATAAGAGAAAACATTATCGCCCTTATAAATTGTGAACCAGTCAGACGTTAGGTCAAGACAACGAAGAATATCCGTATAAATACCGTTTCGCAGTAGACGAATAGACTTTTTATTCTTAATTGTAGATATAACGATCTCGTCCCCGGCATTGAACGCTGTGCCAGTTAGAGTCTCAATCTTATCTGTATTCAGCACCATCTGTTCTTTTGTCATGGTATTGTATATCTTGATGTTTTTAACGGGGCCGAGTGCAGAAATCGTTATGATGATCCCTGTGCCGACATCACCTTCGTAATATACATCACCAGCGGTATCCGTTCGCACTATGCCGAACATAAGCTTCTTTTCGGTTAACGATTCGTTCGAGAAAGGGAACTCGAATGCTGCATCATGTCCACTGAATACAGTAGTATTCGGGTCGCCGGTTCCCATTTTGAAATACGGCGATGGACAAATAATCGAAATCTTGCATCCTTCGTTCTTGGAGAATATCGTGGGCTCATTGGACTCGACATACCCCTCGATATTTGTTATACGATTGTCTGTCTCGATCAGGAGTTTTACACTCTGCTTCACTGAGAAGAACTGATATGATTTTTGGCGAAGGCTTTCTATGTCGATTCCAACAAACTGAATAGAAAGAACAATGTTTCGGTAACTGACATGCGCTGAGTTATATACTGCGCCATCATTGATGCCGTTTTCGATCGTGTTGATCTCTGCTTTTACCGGCCCGAGACCGGTAATATCAGAAATAGCGAACCCCGATTTCTCAGGATTCGCTAATTCGATCGTTAATGTTTCATCGCGGAAGTTTGTAATCTGAATATTTTTGATCATACTTTCTTCCTCGCAACTCCCTTCATCATCGAAAGCTGGTTTTTCGTTTGTCTATAGATCTCCAGCCGACTTAATGCTTTCGGGGAGTAATTGTACTGATTGAATGTGACCGGTGAATCTGCATTGTCTCCGGTGTCTATTCCGGCATTCGTCTCTGTGACTTGTGGCGCCCGATAGCCAGCAATTGCGTTCAGATTACGAAGCCCCGGTTCGACTCCAGACATGTCCAGTACAGGTGTGATAACCGGCTTCCATTCGGAATCGGATCCAAAAGTATCCATCTGGGTTACGATTTCGCTCATGTCAAGGACCGGACGAATCGCACCATCTTGATCAGAATCCAGAACGCGGTTCAAAGTATCCAATGTATCTCCCGCAAGATCTTCGATCGCGTAAATCGCATACTTCTGATTATCACGGATGCCGACAACCAAACCGTTGACGAACTGCATTGCGCTCCATTGCGTTTCTCTCGACGGGCTACGCACACTCCAAGTGATATTCAGTTTATTGATACACTGATTCGCTATCGATTCGATATAACGGAATAATGAACTTACTTCATTCCCGATACCGGTTTTGATACCTGCAATGAAATATTTGCCGGATTCTGCCGGAGAAACGCTTTGGAATCCTCCTGCTGCGGCGTTTCCCAGATCTTGACCAGAAGTAGTAACAGACATCGTATTTTCTGCGCTGACCATAGCAGCTGCAGCAGCCCCGGCATATGCGTTACCGCCTTCAGTGCCAGCCGCTGCTCCGGCTTCTGTGCTACCAGAGAACAGCCCCTGCATGCCTTCCGTTACGGCGGCAGCGTTCTCTTCTGAATTGATCTGCGGAGCCATTATCGCGCCGAGTCCTTCAAGATTTAAACCATTGCCGATACTGCTAAAATCGAGTCCCGAGAATAGATTACCGAAGCCCTCCGACAATGCCGCCATAGCGTCACTCCCGCCAAGCCATCCTGTGATCTGGTCCATGAATCCGGTAGTATACTTACTTACATCAAAATTTACACCCATTGCCGCTGCAGCGTCTTCCGTCCCGCCTTCTGTGGTCCCTCCGCCGTTGGCAACTTCATTTTGAAGATCGGCAACGGTTTCCCGAGGCGGTGCGCTGATTTGTGCTTCGGCCTGTGCTTCGGTGATCTTTTCCCCGGCTTGTTCATATGCGTTAGCCGTTTCCTCGCCATAATTGTCGATAGATTCGGTTGTCTTTTCTGTGGCCTCGTCGATCGACTGCTGCATGTTATTGGATTCTTCTTTGAGCGCATTTGCTTCATTCCGCATTTGTACAGCAAGCTCCCAGGATTCTGTACCTTTACCGCTAAGGAAGTCCCAAGCACCTTTCGCAAACAGGAGAGCATCCGCTGCAAGAATCGCGGATCCGGAAAGAACTGCTATGGCGCCGGCAAGCGCAAGCATGCCGCCAGATAACACAATGAGGCCGGGTCCGCCTATCAAACCGCCGATGCCGATTGCCATAAGAATCGCCAGAGGACCAACGATCTGGCCGAGGCCAGTGCCAATGGTTGCAAAATCGATAGACTGAAGTCGCTCTAATACTGCTGCAAAAATTGCGAATCCAGCAGCAGCGATGACCATTGCAAGACCGAGAACAGCAATGACTGCTGCGCCAATAATTGAAATGGGTCCAAGGCTTCCAAGAATAGCGGCAACCACCCCAAGTAAAGCGATAACTGCCACCAATGCAATTCCCGCTTTTAACAAACCTTGCCAGGGAACCGCTGCCAGTATAGTCAATGCAGCTGCAATTGCTAATACCGGAACAGCCATGGCCAGCAATGCTACTCCGCCCATAACACTGTTACTTGCGATTTTTGCTGCCACAGCTAACAAGATCATAACTCCGCCTAAGGCAACTGCCGCAGCAAGAAGAGAACCCCAGGGAAGTTGTGCAAGAACGAACAAGGATGCAGCAACAAAGATCAGCGGCACAATCATTGCGAGCATGGCAAGGATTCCTTTACCGGAGCCCTTGCCCCCATTATTTGCCATTTTGACTGCCAACGCCATTGCAAGCATAACCGCGCCGATGGCACCCATTACAAGTACCATCGATAATGCAGTTTTGAGCAGTTGTTCTACGGGGACCAATTGAAGTGCATAAAGTGCTGTTACAACCGTAATAATCATGCCGAGGGCGGCGAGCATATATACCATGCCAGTCTTACCGCCGAGTTTAGCTGCTCCTCCGGCTGCGAGCATAATACCGTCAACTACCAAACTGAGAACAGCAATGATGCCAACGGCAGCCCATATTTTCCCTTCTGCGCCGGGATTAGCTGTAATAAGATTTGTTATGGACTTGAGAACTAAAGCCAGAATAGCAATTGCACCAACAGCTAACAGCAGTCCTACGCCGATCTTAACAAATCCGCCATTACCTGCTGAAATATTAGAAGCTAACCCCAAAGAAAGGATTAAACCAATAACTGCAAGCCAAATGACGGCGAAACTCCGTAAACTCTCCTGCACTTTATCCGCATCTATTGATTTGGAGTAATTTGTTAATACTTTTCCAAGTAACCAAATACTCCCGACAATCGCCAGTAAACTGACGGCGATCGATATGACAGATTTAGCGCTATACTTATTCGCGGCAGCGCCAGCGATTGATGCGATTATGTATAAGGCCATAACTGAGCCGATCACAAAAATTACACTGGCTACATTATTCTGCATTCCACTGAAATCAAAGGTCTTCAACTTGTCAATCACGACCATAAGAAGATATACCGCACCGATCACGCCAGCAACTCCGAGCATACCAGAAAAACTTGCCGAACGGGAAATCAGCGCCAGTGCAAACATAGACATGAGAACATCTTGCAGTGTGTCAAATAGTCCAGCATTCGCCTCCAGTTCGAGTGCCGTTAACTTCTCCAGCGCCTTCACCAGCAATAAGATCGACAACGCGATGGCGATAACAGAAACACTCTTGAGCGGCATGGATTTTCCGAATCGACTAATAGCAATAACGGCGATCATCAGCACCGCCACCGCACCGGCGAGCATAGTCAATGTCATACCGATCTGCTTCCAGCTTGTAATTTTGATCTGACTGATCACCAGCAGCGAGAGACTTACGATCCCAATCGCGCCGGCGATTGCAAGCATACCTTTGGCAAGATTTCCCATTTTTGCTGCAGTCTGAAGTTTGATTTTACTCGCAAGGAGGGTGAGCCCGCCAGAAAGCACACCCAAAATAATTGCCAAGGTGGCAACTGCGCCGACGGCACTCCAAAGACTGCGCTTGTCATCAATTGTCGACAATAGATACACGGCAGCAATTAACGCGATTATCGCACCCGTAACAATAGTCACATTTTTAGAGAAAGTCTTTGCCGCCGCGGGTCTTATATACGTCACCAAGTTATCGAAAAAGGTCTTTACACTCGTAGAAAGATTTGTAATACCGGCAAGCGCTTTGTCGATTGTTACGATCACTGTTGCGACCGCCCCAACGGCTGCAATCGCGACGATTTTTGTAAGGTCAAGACCTTGGAGTTTGTTTTTAACGATTGCAAGAAAGTCTTCAATTTTATCCTGCACCGTTTTAATGGCGCCGCCTACTTCTTCCCCCCATTTTGAAAAATCTATTTTTTTCATAAGATTTTTCAATGTATCCCAAAGATTGGTAACGGGGTCTACCAGCGCTTTCAACTTCTCCCACAGCGTCTGTAGCGGATGATCGGAATTAATTATTTCAGAAACAAATCCACTTACTGCCGGTATGACATTCTGGGTCAGATAATTTACAACCGGTTGTAAAACCTGTTTGAGCCTTTGAATCGCCGGGTTCAAGAATTTCTTAATCGCCTGCCATACAGATATAATCTTTGACCGGAATGCGGAAATTTTCTGGCCCACCTTATCGAACCAGTCTTTAATATCTTCTTTTGAAATCTGATCTAACTGACTCTTAATTCCTTCCAGAAAAGAAAGAACACTTTCCAGGACCGTACTGCCAAAAGAAGACTGAATTATGTTGCTAATTTGACCTCCGATATTCAAGCTCGGAACCAGTTCTTTGATGGCCTCTCCCGCACGACCGACAAAGTCCAAAAATGATTCGATTACTGAAATAACCTTGTCAAAAACAGCATGGAATGTGTCTCCAAGCCTCTCGACTATAGTCCCGCTAAGTGCCTTTTTAATAGCAGAACCTATATTTCCAAACGCTTTAACAACGCGGCCGGCGACCCTTGTAACGAGTCGGAAAAACGGAGAAAAGACTTTGAGAAGCCCTTTCCCGACACGAATAATAAATTTTAAGATCGCGAAGACACCGCCGAACGTGTCACGAAGACTTTCTAACGTTTCATCGCTGATTTTGAATTCTTCGGACATTTCAGCAAATTTGTTAATAAACGAGGTGATATTATCTGCTGAAAGCTCTCCAAATACATCTGTCCACGCAAGTTTAAAAACGTCTAAGATCGGCAGCAGCTCATTCAGGATGTTTTTAATGCCCTGCAGCATCTTATCTCGGCCCGAAGGGTCTTTAAAGCTTGCGATCAGTTTGTCAAATTTTTCGATTTGCGCAGCGGCTTCCTCAATCGTTTCTCGCTGCTCGTCCGTAATATCGCTGAGTGTCTCTTCGGCTTTTCCAAGATCTTCAACCGCAAGCTTACCCTTTTGGTAAAGGGTGTTAACGTACTTTTGAACTTCCGCAGCGTCATATCCCGCTTCGATCAGTCGCTTCCGTCGATCGTCGCCCTTTCCCCAATCACCGCGCATAACTTCTCTTGCGATTTTATTTGCATCCGCGATGCGCTCTTCCATGGACTTGGTCTGTACGCCTTTTGTAAATCCCTTAAGAACTTCAGAGACGATATCGCCATTGAGCCATCCAGATTTGATAACATCTTCCAGAGATTTTGCGTTTTGGATTTCTTCTTCAGTAATTTTGCCGTTTGCTTTACCGTACTCAATGAGCCGATCTTGGAACTTCTCCCATTCGATACCGGTGTCGGTAATCTGCTCTTGGAACTGCCCCCAGGTATCAGTGAGGGCTTCTTTTAACACCGAATTTCGCTGATTCGCCGGCTCGGCAAAAATATCATAAAGACTGTTTGCCAGATCCGTCCATAAAACTTTTGATTGTTCGTAATTACCGAACAAATATTCGAAGGTCTGCATCCAGCCGCTGCTTACGGCATCTTTTACGGAATCGATTGCTTCTGTAAAAGATTTTGCTTCTTGCGCAGATCGCGCAGCCGCATACTGAATATCATTAAACTGACCAGCGAGTGCCTCGTACGCATCAGATGCCGTGGCGTACTTCCCAGCTTGTACGAGGGCATACGCCTGCTCCGTAACTTCATTGAACCAACCGAACGATGCTTCCATAACATCTCGGTCGGCCCATTTTTCGCTCAGTGTGCTGGCAAAGTTCGAAATCTCAACCAGCGTTCCGGAAGCAGTGCGTCCTTCCTTATCCAGCTTCCCAAGCGCCTTCGCGTTATCGATAAACGCTTGCTTTAACTGCTTACTGAACATATTGTATGTTCTGTCCAAGCTGTTATAGTCCATATAGCTCAGGAAACCGCCGGAATAGGACTGGTTTAAATTAAAAATAGCGCCGCTGAATTCTCGGGCGCTTTTACCCGCGAAAGCAGTAGCGTTCGCAACACCCTGCAGCATCGGAACGATCTTTGCAATATCACCACCAGCAGAAGTCATGGTGGCAAGAGCCGAGGTCATCTGTGTGAAGCTATAGCTTGTCTCGTCCGAGAACCACATAAGCTTCGACAGGTATCCGTTCACCTCATCCAGCGATAATCCGGTAGAGTTTAACAGCGTCTGAACAGAAGCCGTCTTTTCCTCATACTTGGTGTAGCCAGACATGATGGGGTCGATTGTCAGGGACTTCAGCATTTTTTTACCGGTGTCCAGGACAGAATCTGTAATTCGCTGCATTACGCGATTGGTTACGGCCCCTAATGCGGTGAATTGAACCTTAACACCGTCAACAGCTTCCATCAACGGCTTAAAGTCACACGCTTTTGCCGCTTCTTCAACGTCTTTGAATGACTTCGTACCGTTTTTTAACTCCAGAGACTTATCCAGTTTCTCCAGAGTCTTCATAGATTCTTTTGCATTTCGTTCGAAATTCTTATTCTCGAATTCCATCTGAACTACTCTGTTGTCTATGGTGCTCATGCCGAAGTCACCTCCTTCCAGATACTATTTGCCATCTCCTCGAATAAGGGGCGTAGTGTTGGGTTAATATAATCGATTCCCGTCACATACCCGCCAGTTCCGGTCCCATGGCCGTATTGGATCAGAACCGCTAAATTATATTTTTCACCTACTATATTTGAATTGGTCCACACAATTCGTGCAGAACCACCACTGTTTTCAATTTCATAACTCCAAGAGTTCGCTGTTAAGCCAGAACGAACCGGGGTAGCGGATGATAGGAGCGCCACTCCGCGTTCCCCATACGCAGCCAAAGTTTTCTCGATTTCAGTCTGGGACATCTTTTTCAGAAGTCTCTTTGACCGTGAGAAACTCCCTTTTGACCGTATAGTTATCATCTCGCCACCCCCTTTCGTTCATCCTCTGGATTTGCTTTTTGCCCGTCGTGCAGCATTCAAAGCTGCGTTCTGGCTGTAAATATCTTTCTTTGACATTTTGTTTTTCGATGCATTCCCCTCTGCATCGAAGACATGGATAAGTGTCAGCAACCGGTTGATATGCCATTTTTCGCAATCCATTGGGATGCCGTCACTGATCATCCAGTAATAGATTAATTCAGATGTGATGATCCGTTGCCGACGTGAACCTTTTTCATGGTTGGAAAATGTGGTCGCGGTCATCGGATCAGCAATGTATTCCTGAATTTTCTTCAGATTTTCATCGCCAAGATAATAAAAAACATTCGGCTGCACATTTTTTGTTACACACATGCACCGGATGTAATCAGTCACTTCTTTAGGTGTCTTTTCGGTTTTGTCGTAAAACGGTTTTTTCCATTTTGCTTCCCATTTTGAAATCGACACAAGAGAATGCTCCAAAGTAAGAGTAGACGAAGGAATTGTCAGAAACTCCTCCGTCCGCTCGTTATACAACTCTTGCTCGGGGACCGTAATAGTCAGCATTACTGCTTCTTATCGAGCTCTGCGATCATGTCAGACGGGGAAACTCCGCGCAGGAATGCCTTACCCGCTTCAGGATCCGTAACCAGCTCCATGAAGAGATTCACATAGGCTTCCGTCTCGCGGAATTCCTGCAGCAGCTCCGGCGACTTCATAAAACGACGACCGTCCGCCGTCTTCACACCATAGGAGCGATCCACAAGGTCCTTAAAAATTTCAAGGATTCTCGGGCCGTTCTGCATGGCCATCGCTCGCTCAATTTCCTTGCTCATGCCGCCGATAACCGAGTTTTCGAACATGACGTATTCCGCTTTGGAAAGATTAAAGCGGAAATCTTCGGTGCGCTCATTGCCGTCGTAATCGGTGTAGGTAATGGTCTTTTTAAACATTTGTGCTAACTCCTTTCAAAAATAAAAAAGAGGGTAGTTGAATCTACCCTCTTATGCAAATTGTTTTAGCCTGCAGCGAAAATCGTGAGAATTTCGTCGGGCAGCGGGAGACGAGGTTCCGTCGCTTCACCGCCGGCGGTCGAGGCATCGGTGCCGTACAGAATATCTTCGAACTTCTTCAGCTTGTCCTTATCGACCTTCGTGCTGTCGATAGTGAGAAGCGCCGTCGGCTTGTGGCCGTTGACGTTGATCGGGGTCGTAGTGAGTTCCCAGGAGAACGTGATGGCTTCCGGAGAATCATTGACCGTGCTGTAGCTGCGCTCCGACGGAGAAGCCTTGGCGCCGTAGATCAGATGGATCTTGTAGCCGAGATTATCATTCTGGTCGTTGCCGACTTTGGTGCGATAGGCCAGGCCGAACGCCTTGCGCTCCTGCTGACCGATCATGACGCCCGTAGAGAGCGCAGCAGAGCCATCGCACTCCGCGAACTCATCGGGATAGGTATAAGCCTCGACCGTCGCGCCGAAATCCTCGGCAGACATAAGGCTCAGATACTTGATGTTATCCGCATAGAGCGCCGTGGCTTCCGCGCCGGACGGAGATTCCGTAACCTGCGTCAGGCCGTTCCAGGCAACGCCCTTGGTGTAGGCATTGTTTTCAACCGGGAACAGAACACCATGGTCTACGCCGGTTTCATACAGTCTTTCGCCAGACTGGTCCCAAACGATTCTACTCATATGGTAAAATCCTCCTTTTAATAATGAATTGTGAATACATCGTGATTCAGATTATCTGCAACATAATGCCGGTCGAATCGACAAGTCGGGATACTGGCAATGGGTTTGAGTAAGAGGCTCTCCGGATTCGGATCGATCACAATTACGCTGTACTCAACGCCCATTCCGTAAACGGAATTGTCTGCATGAATTCTCGGCATATTGTTACGAGAATAAATGATTGCCGGATACTTCAATCGAATGTTCTCCGGCGGCTGAAAATAAACATGGTCGCTGCCGGGATCTCGCCCCAGAACAGCGGCCATGATTTGTTTCAGCTTCATGTGGAGGTCAACTCGTTTACCCATTGTAAACACCCCCAACACTTAAGATTAATCGAGGGTACGAAACCTCGATGCTATGCACCTTCCATCTCGTACCCATATACTCGACATACCGCATCGAGTGAAAATTCTGATAGGCAAACGGATCAGCGACTATGCTGATCTCATTCGATATGTTAATATCGTCGTTCACCTGATCTGAAGTCTGGAGTTTGCGGACATTGCGGATCACGTCGCCATAATACGAACGTTCCGTGATCTGCTCCGTCCATACTCCCGGCTCGGTTTCAGTCGTGACAGCATAGCCGATTTTTCCGAAAAATTTTGCCATTTTGAATTTTAGGATGCCTGATAAGAAGTGAAGACCTTCGCTGCAAGCGCGCCGGAAGTTCCGGAATTGTCGAGGCACACAACCGTGACAATGCCACCGTTCTCTTTCCAGTAAACGGGGCGATAGAAACCACCAGAGACCTGCACAACGCAGCCCTGTTCGCAGCAATCACGAACTTCTTCCGCCGTAAGCGCATGATGATCGTCCATGCAAAGGGTGGTTCCGTTAACGCTGAGCGTAACCACGGCCACATCTTTATCCTTTGCACGATTGTAGACCTTCTGGAAATTAACATTGCCCGGTCGATCCGCGGGGGCAATAAGAGACTGCTGAGCCATAATTTTGAATCCTCCTTGTTATTTATGAGTGTTATGTAAACCGTACAGGGTAAAAAAATTAGCCCGCAGATTCCACGACTTCAACAGCGATCGCGGAATAGGGCTTAATCATCGCGCCGGAGCAGCGAGTCTCGATCAGGTACTTCTCCTGGTTGTAGTCGATGTCAAAGTCATCGAACATGTTGATCGCGCCGCCCTTGTCAGCGCCTACATTGTAGTCGTTCAGGTTGACGATGATGCCAGCCAGCTTGCGGGTCTTGCTCTGACCATCCGTACGAGTCAGACCCTCCATCACAGGAACCGTCACGATCTCCTTGACACGCAGCTTGGTGCGCAGCTTCTCTTCGGTGTCGTAAATATCACGGCCAGTAATGTCCTGAATGAGGAGCATGTCGGTCAGCATATCTTCGGTGGTGAAGAGCGTCGGATTACCGGAACCCTTATAGTCCTTACGGGCCTTGATGATCTGCTTGATCATAAGCCTCGCCGTGTCCTCCGCCGTAGCATTCTGCGCCGGGGTCACAGCAGCCTTGATGGTGTAGAGATCGTCATCGGTCCAGATCGGACGAATGTTCATTTCGTTGATCTTGTCGTCGCTCGAAGGAGAGCGGCCATCACCCACGAGAATCGCACGCGCGATTTCCTCTTCGAGCATACCGCGCATCTCGCCCTTGAGCCACGCGACAACGTTGAAATCGGTGATGTCGATAATATCATCACGGTCCATCTTCTGCTTCTTATACACCGTGGTCGGGGTGGTAGTACGCTTCAGAAGGGTAATGACCTCCTCCAGCTTGCGATTGCCCTTCATGTAGCCACGGGCGCGAGCCTCATCGCCGGTGATGTTGGCAAACAGGCTCTTCACGCGGGAGAACGGAGTGTGGTGGACACCCTGCATAACCTTACCGACCCAGGCGGTATCGCGCTGGATCATCTGCGGGGTCGTCGTCACATTGCGCGCGTCGGGGTACAGATAGTCAACGGGGTCCACGCCGTAGTCGGCATGAGCAAGATACTGCAGGTCCTCCATGCCGTGCTGGATCGCACTGTCACGCAGGCTGCCGCAGCGCTTGGCATCCTTCAGAACCTCCTGCAGATCGGCGTGAGAAATCACGTTCTCCTGGTTCTCATCGTCACGGTCAAAAACATTATGCTTCACAAAATTATCCTCCTCAGATTCTTTCTTGGTGTTGTCTTCGCCCTTCGCCCGGGCGACCAGGTAATAAACGACCTTCTTCTGTTTGTCGGTCAGAGTGTTGAAGACGTCTTCTATAGTTTCCGTATCTTCTGTCTTCTCGTTCTGCTTTACTTCTTCAGCCATGGTTTTTTTCTCCTCCTTCGTATCTTCGTCGGCATGCTCCAAAACCAGGGGCTCATCGAAATAGATCTGTGCCTCGTCATTCAGCTCTTCACCATGCTGTATGACATTGGCGATCACGGCCTTCGGATTCGCTCCGGCAAGTACAAGACTCACTTCGCGGATCACGCCGTGAACAACATTCCCGCCATTCTGCTGAAGCCGGTTCGCATAAATCGAAAGGGAGGTAATGTCCCCATGCTGTACAAGCTCCTTCGCATTCTGGCCGGATTCGGTGCTATTGAATTTGCAATAGGCATAGACACCCTCATCGCGATTCTCAAGGAGGGCGTGGCCGAGTACCGTATAGGGATCATCATGGCGATGATTCCAAACAAGCGGCACTTTCTGGCCGTCATTCTCCTTGAAAGCGTCCTGCATAATCGTTCGACCGTCAGCACAGCGAACGTTATTTCGGGTTGCCCAACCAGCAAAATCATACGTTTTTTCCATTTTGATTTTCCTCCTTGGGTTCATTGATTACATCGATCGTTTCTTGCTCTTTGGGAGCACTCAGGTTGCTGTTCCGAAGCTCGTCCGCCTTTGGATCCTTCGACGGCTTCATGCCCGTGATCTGACGGATCTCATTAGATGTCATGATCTCGTTGCGGGTGAACTTATCGGCGATTTCAGCGAGGTTATTGATCGGAACAAGCCGGAACGGATCCGTAAAGTATTTGATTGCCTGCTTCTGGGACCGGGCAGTTTTGGTGAGAAACTTTCGATTCATTTCATCAACCAGTGCTGCCAGAATCGGCTCAATAATACGGTTGGTATAGTTCAGCATCGCTTGCTCATCCGCCGTGCCGTCTAATATCGCCTGCGTTATCCCCAACTGACTGTATAGCATGCTCGTCAGGTATTCGATCTGCTTCATTAAGTTGTTGTCCACGGCGCGATTGAGCTGCGTAATGTGCTCCGTTCCGTCCGTATAGGCAATGCCGTACTTCGAACCGGCCAATTGCTGCTCGATGTCCTTTCGCCGCTGTTCTGCCTGCTGACGTCGGGCATCTGACTTGATGATGTACGGTAGCTGGATAATAAGATCAAGCTTTCCAGCACCGCTTTGCTCGTCAATAGCGTCCAGGAGATTCAGCTTGCGAACAAGCCGCTGCATGGTCGAGTTCGGCGCATTCATCACGGAGTAGAAGGGGTTTTCGATGATCGCTGTCATCTTTTTGGGGACCACGATCTGCTCTTTCTGACCTGTCTGTTCGTTATAGACTTCGACCCGAACATACTTCGGATACCACTCCACAATTTTTCCTGTCCGAAGCGATAAAATTTGATAGGATCCGGCTTTATTCGGGTCGTATAACGTGTCAACCGGGACGAGGGCCACAACACCCTCATCAAACATGGAAAGAACGGCATCCTGAAAAAAGGCTCGGGAAGTCTGATCGATGTTGGCTTCCAAAGTCAGACAAGTGTTTAGTTTGGAATCTATGGTCTCTTCATACCGCTCTTGATCATCCAGCCGGATGTGCATAATCGGGTGAGAAGCAACGTCAACAGCGATTTTGTTATATATTGCGTTGGTGATCGTTCGCTCATTCCCCCGACTAAGAAACACTCGGTCAGGACGATAGGAATATGCGCTTCCAAGATTCTGGTACGAATAGTCCGTGGGGTCGCGGTTCATAAAAATATTCCAGGCTCGTTTGAGTCTGGAACCAATGGATTCATCCATTTTGAATTGTTTTCCTCCTTTCCGGAGAAATAGTTATTCGAATGCATCGTGGTTAGATTTGTACGCAATAAAGGCATCCATCATAGCTGCCACCGCGTCAATTTTCTCTTCACGACGCCGTTTTAAAAGTTTCCGGTTTCCGTTGGTATCCTGGATCGTGATACAGTTACCCATAGAAAACGACATGAGTGCTTCGTCAAAACGAAGCATCCGCTCCTCAGAAAGTTTCTTTAGTTCGCCAAGTGGGACAGACTCTGTCTTAGCACCCTGAATAACCTTCACAACACCGAACGGACCATTCTCCCGCGCCCAACGCTCGATAAAGTCTTTAGCGTTGTAAGGGTCATACCCAACGCATCGAACATCGTAATTCTGGTCGACGATGTATTGGTCCAGATCATCGTATACGTCGTTCAAATCAAGGATGTTCCCGTTCAGCACGATCAGACTTCCCTCTTGGATGAACTCGTCATACTTCACCCGCATGGCAGCAGAAAGCTTCATTAGGGTGAGTGAACTGATGTAATTTCGGGTTTTGATGCCAAAGCACCCATTTCCCAACGGAAACATGAATGTGAACGCACAGAAGTCATCGCCCTGTGAAAGGTCGATACCCATGCTGCACGGCATCTGCCAATACTCCCGCTTCTCAAACGGGACGGTTTCTTCGTAGGTGAAGTAATAGGTATAGCCCTCCATTGGAATACCAAAGCGTTTCGCCAGAATATCGTTTCTCGCTGCAGGCGCTTTTTCAGCACGCTCCACATCGAGCTGGTACGTTTCATAGGAAACCGTCTTGCCGATATTCGGGTTCGCCTTAACCCACATTTCCGGGCGGGCGACCTCATCAACAGAATCGAGTTTGTAATACCAGATGGACACGTGCGGGTTGATGTAGTCACCGCGAAGGATGTCCATCAATTCCATTTTGATTGTATCGCCGGCACCGTTGCGGACGGTTCCTTCGGAACTGATGGCAACGATCAGGTAGTCGTCATTAGAGCCGCCACTTTGTTCTTTCGCTGCGCCCTGCTCCAACGTGCCGATAACATCTTCTCGGATATCACCGGACAGCCATTCGTCTACGGTCGCATACTTTACACGAAGGCCCTGCAATTTGTCGATGGACATTGGGCGAACTTCAAGTAGCGAACCGGTAAGAAAATTTTGAATCCCCTTCTTCGTCGAGGCGAGCTTCACGCGATTGGCCTTATTGCCGGTCGTATTCTGCATGCTTCCTTCGGTAAGAAACTGGAAATACGGTCCTCTCGCTCGGGTGATTGCTGTTCGGATCGGCGACATGACTTCTTCCGCCTGTGCCATCGTCGGGGCGGTCGTTACCTGATGCGTCGTTGACGTATCAATATTCAAACCGTAATTCTGAATACAGGAAGCGTACATGGACTTCGCCGCGCCTCGGGCAACGATCAGATACTGCTTGGTGACCAGTCGTTTTTTGATCCGCTTTCGGACATACTGACCGCCATGACCGCTCGGATCCGGCTCATAAATACTCCGTTCGACGAAGTAGTACCAGCCAAAGATCTGCTCTGCCCACAACTTGAAACTGTCCAGAAGATGCAACGGTGACCCGTCCGTAAGTGTCAGCTCATTTTCACAAAATGACACAAACCCGTTGATAGCTTCGTCATCATAGTAAATTCCCGGATTGGCAATAAGCTCGTCAATGCGGTTCATCTCCATTGAGATCTCTTTACATACCGGGATTTCGCCTCGGATTACGGCCTCTCTAAAACGGCCGTAGTATATCGGCGTGGCCGTATTAGATAACATGGCTTAACCCTGTTCCTTTTTCTTTTCCGGCGGCTTAGGTACTTCCCACTTACCTCCGACATTGATTACCTTTGCGTTAGCAGCATTATTTATGGCGGTACCGACCCCATAAGTAATCAATCCTGTGATAATGGTCTTACCAGAACTTTGAAGAATGTCGACAACAAATTTTTTCCCGTCAAAAAGCTTCGGATCTTCCGTCTGCTTAAGAAGATCCTTATAACTTTTTTCCATCTGCAACCGTGCTGTCAGTTCTTTGATCTCATTCTCAGAAAGACGCTTAGCAGGGGTTCTGCGAAGTTCTTCATAGCGACGAAGTTCCTGCTGCTCCTGATCTTTCTTCTGACTGAGTTCCTTATTTACTTTTCTACTTTCAATACGAGCATCCCTTTTCTCTTGACGGATTTTTACCCGGTTTGCTTTATTAATTGATTCCGTCTTCCCTCGTCCTCCGCCAACACCGTAATGCGCTCGGCCGGCAACAGTGAGAGACCCATCGGGATTCTGGTACCGTCGGATGCCCCACTTCATTCCTTTGATGCCGGAATGACAAAATTCATATTCCATTTTGAATTTCCTCCGATTACAGAATCTTCAGAAACTTCCGCATAGCATGGCCTTCCTGGCCATTGGGCAGCTTCACGCTACACCAAATTTCATTAGATCCGTTTTCATCAACCATGATTTCCGTCCCGGCATTCACCACAGACAGAATCTTTGCCCGAATGTCCGGCATTGCCCGAATGTTGAGACAACCGCAATCAATGACCTGTGCCTTCTTTGCTGTAGTCGGCTTATCTTCTTGCGCAACGGGCTCCTGCTCGATGGTGTGCTCTTTTTCAACAGCAGGCTTTCCCTTATCGTACATCGAGTAATAATTTTTGCCCATATTATGTCAACCTCCTTAGGTAAAAAATTAACCCCCTTGAAGGACGTCCGAGGCGATCTGATACAGATTCGTCTGAAAGGAGATGAAAGAGACGAGTCTGCTTCCCCCATCAGATTTCGAACGTCGTTCAAAGGGGTTAAATATCTTAACCCCATAAATTGCTACATTGTAATATTAATTTCTTTCTTTTTTCCGTTTAATACAATTGTCTGAACCGCATGGCTGGATGGAAGCAGCATCTTTTGTGCAGCGTATCCGCCAAATGTCAACCAACTGGTGGCGGTAATGACCTTAAATGTCGTCACCTGCACCTTGTTCTGCTGATGGTTGATCTTGATCTTCCCGGGCTGAGTAACTGTCGGCTTATGGGAATGCCCCACGACCAGACAGTCCATCCCGTCGATTACATACCCGAATCGCTCATTTCGATTAACAGCTGCGCCGGTATAGATTCCGCCACCAGTACCATGTGTCACGACAAATGTGTACACTGGATTTACTGCCCCGCTTCCTCTGGGTTTCCCCATTTGAATCTTCAGGAAAGCGATGTTTTCCCGGTACCGATCTTCGATGTCCAGCTTACACATAATGTCATAGCAAGGATCATCGTCGGCATCTTTCAGACTCCGCCGCTCGTGGTTGCCGCTGACGCAGCATAAAATTCGATCGCGAATCGGGGACAGCATCTCCACCATCATCTTCTTCTGTTCTCTCGGGCGCAGCGTCTCCTCAAATACATTGGAAACGCTGTTCCGAGTAGCGTTGTTGATAAGATCCCCGGCTAAAATAAGGTAAATATCCTTGTTAGAAAGAACCATATCACAAAATGCAGCCCATTCCTTTTCCATATGTTCTGCCGCCCCGAGATGAACGTCGCTTACCGGGATAATAGTAAGATTCGGACGCTCCTCGAATCGTCGAACAATCATTTCGAAATCAGGTAACACTCTGTAATATCAGCTCCTTATCTATATCCGAGCAGCTGGTTCACGCGTTTCTGCACCGGCTGGTACATCTCGCCAAGCTTTTCACGCCGTTCGTTGCCATTTCCATACTTTCCGGCAATGACTTCTCTGGCCAGTCGAGTAATATTTTCATCAGCCAGGATCGCGTTCACTCGCGCCTGAACCTCTTCGTAATTATACCCGGCCTCTTCAAGCAGACGGCGACGCTCACCGCCATTTCCCCACTTGCCATTCAGAACCTGCTGCGCAAGCTCATCCGTAGTGTATTTCGATTCCGCCGGATCCTCAGGTACCTCTGCAGGAAGTGCCGCCATTGCATCCCACTGCTCCGGGGTAATATACGCCTTGTTCGTATCCAGGCGGGAACGCCAAATACCCGGCATCCAGAAGCAGGAGGTATACTGACGAATTTCACACTCGTACGCCCCTTCGTTCCAAGGATGCTCCTGGAATTTGTAAACCGGCGAAAAATCAGCATACTGAGCTGCCCAGAAATAGTATTTGTCGAGCACCTTCTGGAACTTATGTCTGAGGCCGGCAGAAATATAAAGGAACATCTTAATGCCCACTGTGTCGTACACGTAATCCATGAAACGCATACACCAATCGGCATCGTTATAGCCATAGCTTCGATTATTGCTGCGTTCCCAGTCGAGACACAGAATTGCCTTCCCCAGATAGGGTTCGATCTTCTTCAGAAAGAACTTCGCTTCTCTGATGGGATCCGTACCGTTAGCATAATGGTAGATGCCCATTCGCTTCCCAGTAGCAATCCCCTGCTCGAACGAGCGGACAAAATCCGGATTCGTATAGTAATACCCTTCCGTCGCCTTTGTAATAATGAAATCGCAATCGATTTTACTAAGATCGATCCCAGTCTGATGGCTGGAAATATCAAAACCGTTCATTCTTTTCCTCCCTTTAGGTTAAATTTGCAATCTTCACCCATGTATCATTCTTTTTCTTCCAAAGGGCTCGGGTGATCACTGCCGCCGGCACAGTAAGGGTGACCGGACTATTTGCTGAAGTCGGCCTGTTCCCGCAGGTCATTCCGGCAGTCACTGTTGTGTCGGTATATGATGCGGGAAGTGTATAGTAATATGTTGCCGCTATATATGCATTGCCACCATAGGCATATACTTCTCTTGGGCCAAATTCGTTTGCCGTGCCATTATTACCCCATGGAAGGTACGCTGCATTATTTCCTCCGCCCCAGCCCATGATTGCCTTAGACCACATCTTGATTCGGACGCATATGGAATTGTCGGTAAGGCGGGTCACGGCGCATTGAGCCATATAGGAATAACCGTATTTCCCTTTGTTGTACATATTGACCCATTCGCCAGATACTTCTTCACTCCAGCCCGTTATATTCGTCGGCTCTACTGTGCTAAATGTCCCCATGTTTTACACTCCTATTTCCATATGCCGTTAATATTGGCATATCCGAATGCTTCTTTCCATACGTCTGCGGCATTACAATGCAGCTCCACTTGACGCCAAACGCCGTTGATGTTTAGATACAACATGTTTCCGACCGGTTCCGGCACCGTGAGTGTGACAGGACTGTTCGCTGTAGTGGGTCTGCGCCCGCATGTCATTCCGGCGGTTACCGTCGCACCCTTATAGGATGCCGGAAGCGTGTAATAATAAGTAGCGGCGAGATAATAGCCGTCACCATAAATGTATGTTTCTTCCGGGCCAAATTCATTTACCGTACCATTATTGCCCCATGGAAGGTACGATGTTTTGTTCGCCCCGCCCCAACCCATGATCGCGTTGGAATACATCTTTATCCGCACGCAAATGGAATTGTCCGAAAGTCGCGTAATAGCACACTTAGAATAGTAGGCATAGCCGTACTTTCCTTGGCGGTACATATTAACGTAGTCGCCGGATACTTCATTACTCCAGCCTACTACGTTTGTCGGTTCTACTTTACTGAATGTCCCCATGTGCTATACCTCCGGCGGGTTCTGCAAATAAAGGTCATCATTATTTCCGAGCGTATTCGACGGCGCTTCTGTACCTTCATACCACGTTGCGCTCGGAGTACGTGTCCCAACGATTTTGATCCCCCGTGCATCGTGAGCAGTAATTCCGACATCCAATACTTCGGGGGTAACAGTATCGGCAGTTAAGTCAAGCACTGTCCCCCCGTTAAGATCCACTTTGTTTACGGCCATGGCTTTACGCTCCGATCTTCAGCGTCTGACCTCCGGCGTCATTATCAGTCTGACTTACAGGAATTGCGGCGACCGTGACTGACGAAAGATAGTTGTACTCAGGGCTATCCGGAACGATCTCCTGCGCCTCAAATGTCGGCGTAACAGTTTTGGCCTGCGGTTTCGCGCCCTCCGTGCCGGACATAGTGCCGGTCACACCGAGCAAGGTGATACCATCGCGGATGTTGCCCGGGATAATCTTTGCAGCTTCCGTTGCGTCAATCTTCGCCTTACCGCCGCCGTCGTGAAAACCCATCGGGATGGTTACCGGGGTATCCTTATCTGTTTTGTCAGGCGTAATATCATCCTGCGTTAAATCGAATTTAACCTTTTCGCCAACGACCAGTTTATTAATGTATTTTTCGGGTAAAGAAGGCATATTATTCCCCTCCTAAAATTAAAGTTGTTCCACCAGCCGCATTGGTGACTTCATATTGCGGCACTTTTAACACGGTAATATTCTCCTTAGGCATCGTGCCTTTTGTGGGAAGGAGGATGTTTTTGTAAAGTTGCGGGGTTACTTCGTATGGGCCGGTATAATCTTTTCCGACACCTTCAACGAATGCCGCCTGAATAGTAAATTCTAATGTCGGAGTAGGCAGTACATCGAAGGTTATTCTGGGCGTCCTGATCTCAAACGTAACAAGACCATTCATAAAATCTCCTTCGAAAGCGATCTGATGACATCAATCTGTTCCGTAGGACTTGTAAAAACGTCCGTGTTTTTAAACTTCACCCGTACCTGCGCTTCGACAATTCGCGGTAGAGAAAATGTCTCTTCCTGTGTAACTGGATAGAGAAATACCCCATCCGAATAGGTAATTTCTTCGGGATAAAGCTTCGTCTTGTTGTGCAATGTAATCTCTACTTTTTCGACTTTGCTTATGTCCACTGTTTCGCCGTTAAACTTGATTGCCATAGAAATATGATACTGATCGCCCTGTGAAATCTGATTGGTCATGAAATCACCTCCTTTTTCAATGATCTACCTGAACATTCAGCCGCCATTCGTACTCGCGAATCTGTTCCTTCATGGCATCCATAACCGCGCCGATTGTCGGCGGGTCGAAGACCAACCGAACTTTCAACGCTATATAGCTTTTCACCATTTCTAAATCTTTTGAATCGCCTAAGTAGGCTTTCCATAAAGTTGTGTTGTCAGAGATAGAAAAGCCGCCTGCAGGACCGACCCCAAGCTGAGCCAAAATCCCGAAGACGGAGTTAATATGGATCACCAGATCTGTGTCAAACGCGTCATAATCCGGCGGCATGCCAAGTATTTTTTTAATTGAATCCAAAATGCTGTCGTCCAAATATCATCACCTCCAGGGACAAGTATCGTTCGGTCGCCGCTCGACCGTGTTGAGATTTAAAAGAGACTCATCTCCATAATGGATCGCTCTGTGCGTTTTATCTCTGCAACAGATCAAATATTCTGGATTTAACAGATAGTCCGTTTTTTCCTGAATATCATCTATGGTTATGGGATTCAGGTGATGAATAATGATCGGTTCGTATCGAATTTCTCGACCCGGAAATGCTAAATCGCACCCGTTGTCGCGAAGTATGATTTGTTTTCGTACTCGTTTCCATTCCCCAGACCGATAAAACATCTGATTAAAAACTCGATCAAAACCGAATGTCTCATCCCCTACTGCCCCGAGTAATCGAAGATACTGGTAACGTTCTTCAAAAGAAGGAATAGAAACTAACTCAGAATATGTCCTCGTCATCTTCTTCCGCCCTCTTTGATGCATTACCACTATACACAGCAAATGCGCGGACTGCCTTCTCGTACAGTTCTTCCGAACGCTTCTGAGAGTTCAGCGCTTCCGTCTTTGCTGTGATTAATTCTTTTTGCTTTTCCAAAATTTCCTTCTCGATCCGTTCTTTTGTTGAACCGAGTTTCAGATAATGTGTAATAACTTGAGAGGAGGCAGTCCCTTCAAGTAATTGTCTTTCCGCCAGGTCGACAGCTAAAGCAATCATTTGATTCTCTCGCGCCTCCGGTGTGATGGCCGGACGTCGTGCGACTTTTTTCGTTGTGTCGACGGGCGTTATACGCTTACCCAAAGTTATACCTCCTCTCTCTGGGATTAAGCGAGCTTAACTCCGCTTACGCAAGTGTAATTGACTGTGCCTGCGACACCGCTGATCTGAGCGGTAAACACCGGCCGAACCATAGCACAGGAAGCGGCACAAATCGCAGGGGCGCACGTGCTGATAGTATACACAGAATCCGCCGCCACAGTCAGCTGACGGGTTGTGCAAGGAAGTAGGACTCCATCGATCTATGGACGCCTGCATTTCGTTTTGGAGTTGCTCCGGGGTTTTGGGATACGGGCGGCCATAGTTCATCATAGGGTATCCGTTAGCCATGCTTACTCACCTCCTCCCAAAAATGTGCGGACGATTCCAACAACATCCCCAACACCATTTAGGATTTGCTTATAGGCTGGCGTTTTGTTCCTCCGAGCTTCTGCCTGTTGGCAATATCGGAGCACAAATAGATCGGCGGAAGTAACTTCGCCTTTCTCTGAAACTCTGTTCAGGGTCTGAGTAATTAACTGCTCCATATTTGTAGCCATAATTATCACCCGAACATGTCTTGAAGAATCTTTACCTCCTTGGCTCTCTCTATCTGTTTCTTGTGGAGGTAGTTATAAACTGCAAGCATCGATTCTGGCGGCTCGCCATTCTTCGACCGATAGTTAGAAATGATTGCTGCAACACGATCGTGAAGCCGCTGCATGTGTTTCATCTCTTCGTTCGATAGATCATAGAATAACTTCGCCGTCTCTTTGTCTTCATCCTCATACTTGAGTGCTAACTCAACATACTTTTCAGCATCGGACAACTCGTCCTCGATTAGCTCTGATAGACATTCGATCGTCTTCATGAATATAACCTCCTAAAATTTTTGTGAAATGACTTACCATCTATCCTAAAACGCAACCCGCGTTAAAAAGATTAGGAAACCAAATATCAAAAATTTCCCCCGGAGAATTTTCAAAGACCGGCGCGATGCAGAGGGGGGTATTGATATTTAGACCCCTCCCTATGGATATTTTGATATCATCCCTGCCGCCCAAGCGCCAATCTTTCTTCATTTTTTAGATTTCTCTTTTCACTTTCTTGTAAATATTGAGCACGTCGTATTTAATGATTTCGTCAATGGCTCGCTCAATTTCCTCATCATTTTCTTTGTCAGTAAATGCGTCCGATGTGAGCGCCAGTCGTGCAAGTAACGCACAAGAATTGTAACCTTTGTCCATATCGAAACGATACCAAGAATCGAAATTGTCGAATGGATCGAACGGATTATCGACAGTAGTAATAGCAAAAGCAGCCATAATTT